>Ga0065711_1009798_pt1 | contig 13083 bp, 8 predicted proteins | sample Hoacrofraction12_FD_59098 | JGI IMG/M metagenome (GOLD analysis project Ga0065711, IMG submission 59098) | Hoatzin crop microbial communities from Cojedes, Venezuela - Epithelial fraction 12 v2 (version 2) | ecosystem: Host-associated > Birds > Digestive system > Esophagus > Crop | place... | reverse complement strand
CTTCAATGCATTCTAGGAACCTGCTGGATTGCCTACAGCTTGCCGTGTTGCTTTTCCAGCAGATGTCAGGGTGGTTGAAGTCCCCCAGTAGGACGAGAGCCTGCGAGCGCAAAGCCTCCTGGAGTTGGAGGAAGAACGCTTCGTCTATCAGCTCCTTCATATGTGTGTAGCTCTTTTTCAAAATTGCCTACTTACTGGTCCACGCAATGATCAAAACAAGTTTTTGGTACGTACTAAGCCTTATGCTTCCTGCACAGAATCACATTCAAAACACAAAGCATTTTTCAGTTTGGCATGAGTCTTTCACCTTTTTCAGCCAAGGAGCAGATCTCCACTATAATACATGTGGACATTCTGAGCTCAGACATATTTCTTGGTTTTTCAAGATTACTGACTGTGTATTCGCAACAGATAAAAATCTAAATATGGACACAAAATATGTACCTTTATGAGGCCCTCAGAGAAAAGAATTTCTATAGTTTCTTTTAAGATAGGAAGCAGACCGCCATGATGGATACCAATTCCTCGCTTCAGAAGAGGAAGTACATGCTCAACCTGGGAAGAAATGTATAAAGATTAGTAAACAAATTTTAATGTTTGTTTACTAAAAAATAGGACCTGTATGGAAAACCTCATCGTTGCCCTTAGTGTTCACATAATTCACTGTTTCCTGGTTTTAAATATAGTAAGTACCCCTTCAATACTATTTTCCACTTAGAACTAGGAATGATATGACAAGTAAAGCCAGAGGCCAGTCTTTTCAGCAGACTAGTCTTAATCTAGGTCAGGCCAGCTGTGAAGCTATGCCCCAATTTACACACACACTTAGTATTTAAATTTGACTCTATTAAAAAAAAAAAGCTTAATTTAAAATTGTTTTTGGAGATAGTGATCCTGGTATGCATGAGATATTTTGTTTCCGTTTTAGTTGCAGTGATTTCACTTATTGGAATGTGCTGTAAAACAGTGAAGTTAGCACCTATGGGACCCGTACAAGGAAATTCAGGCTGTAAATGACTGCATTTGTCTCCTGAATTCTGCAAACACTATACTTCAAACACATAACTACATAAACCTAGCTTTGTCATTTTTTTCTTCGAAATCAAAAATTCTCACTAACAATCTATTAACACTTGGTTAACAATCTATTAACACTTGGTTATCACCCCAAAACTAATTCTCAGAACACACTTCTGAGATGTTATTGTCCACAGAGACCAAAACAGATTACTTGGATACGATGCCACTGTCCTCTGCTTACCAAAAACCAGCACATAACACCTTACATATTGGATTCCTATTTTCCGTTTTTCTCAAGTTCACAAACAAAACAGGTACATGGAATCTGAAGCAAGCAGGCACAGTCAAAAATTAGATGTGGGGTTTTTTTAAGGAGAAATTGCCATGCTCACAATAAAGATCACTACATTAAGAATGATAGATACAAATAAACAAAGGAAAGAAGGGGGCAGAAAAAAATTATAGTTTTAGTATTTGTTATAAAAGGACTGAAACCTGTAATGTTCTGTCCGTTTAGAAGCTTGCATTTTTCCACTGTAAAGAAAGTCACTATGCTTAGTCATTATACAATAAATTAGAATGCAGATGCATTAATTCAACTTTTTGAAGGCTCAGGAGTCAATATCTGAAATGCATACTGCACGCTCATTTGAACTATTTCCAGACAGTTTTAACCCAGATATATCTCTTTATAATGTTTATAAATATTACTATATAATTTTTGCATATGTCATTTGCTGGAATCACAACTGGGAGGAATCCTAATCATTGAATCCCATTTCACAATGCCAAGGAGCAATGCAAAAGATATTAAAACACAGGGAGATGGATGAGAATGTCCAGTTTATGATTTCTGTACCCACTACAAAAGACCCACAGCCTCAACAGATGCAGAAAACAGAAGAGCAGCAGCCACCACTTACCTGAGGAAGCTTTTTGTCTTCATCTGACAGACAATCAATCGCATTATTGAACACTTCTTCAACCATCTTTTTTTCTTCATCTAAGAAGGTAATTTGTAAGTTATTACAAAATCTAGAAGGCTATGTAAATAAACTGTTACTACATTCTAATACTTACAAAAGTTTACAATAAAAATAGCACGGAAGACTGTGAAGGCTCCACAAAACCACCCGCATCGGGTCAGATGATCAAGGCTTGAATGCAAGCCTGAAGGAGCCTAACACTAACCAGAAGTAGATGCTCAGCGAAAAGCAAAACAGAACAAACCAGGCAGAATAATTCAAACTTCAGCTATTTCCAAGCTTGGGATTTCTCAGTTTTATGTAGTTTCTGTCTATTCCATAAACCTCCCCATTTCTTTTCTACCTACTAGCCACTGTCTGTATGGGCAGAGGCTCTTCCTCCTCCCTGTTAACTCTCAAAGTTTACAACCTTTCTACTTAAGTAGTACAAATATCAAGAAAAAATATTCAAAAGTATGACTGAAGAAAACATACCAAAAAGCATCTCTGCACTTATGCAGATCTTTACATTTTCTGACAGAAATGACTGCACTATTTTGCAACACTGAACAAAAATGTGCAAATACTGGAGCAAGTAAGAACCCTAAACAGCTCACAAACATGAAACAATAGCTGATTTACAACAAATTCCTTGTATTTGTTACAACTCTCAACATTTCCAAGAAGCAATGAACTTAAACCTATTTTCCAAGCTTGGTCTTAATCCAAAATGCAATAATCTTCTTTGTTTACCTTTTGGGTTTTCCTTTGAGAAAAAGGGTGAGGAAAGAAGGAAAGAAAACTGGATTGCCCAGTTGAGAAAGAACAGTATAGTGGTTTGTTATAAAGTTGTTTTGACTTTGAGACAACACTCATTTTTCTAACAGACATAACATCAACATTTTGGGAAATACATTTGTTATAATCAGTCTCCTCCCATTATAGACAGACCTTTCCAGGAACTCTTGTGCTATTCTTACAGTGAACAGGATTTTGGAGAAAGAAATAAAGTTTAAAACAGAGGAACAATTCTACATTGTGATGACTAAGTACTCTTTGTCCACCAACAGTTTCCTACTGAAAATAGCCTGATGTACCAGCACAGTACATGAAAAAGCAATACGTATTTTTCATTCGTTTTTACACAAAAAATCCCAAAGGAAATAGAAATAGGTAACCAGAGTAACATTTCACATCAAAACTGTGAATAAAACTGTATTTTATTTCTCTGTACCTGTATTGAAATCTAACTTAGTCATCTGAAGTGCATAGGCTTCGCAGTCTTTCTTACTGAAGCTGAAAATAATCACAGGTTGGAAATTCCTTTCCATGATCATTTTCACAATCTTAAAAACATTTGAAGGACCTGCAGAGAGATTACATTAATTTAAATGTAATTTTAGCAAAAAAGTATCTTACAGAATAATTGAGACACAAGCACAACTTGCATACAACTTTGCTGTATTATACAAAAAGTTACTTTAGAATGAGACTCAAACTCACCTTTCGTTCCTCCTTTCCTGCCTTTCTGGTCCCCTTTTGCTAAGTCTCCTGCATCTCTAAGCACTTGCATTGCGGTATTAAAATTATCTTCTCTGAAATCTCCCTAGATATAAAACACAACCTTTGTAAACAATTACTTCTTACATAGCCCACTTAAAAATACTAAGTACTTTGCATAGCCAGTACCATTACCCCATATGTATGGGCAGCAGGACAGAAACAATGCATAAGCTAGCAAGTGAGTTTACTAGGTCAGTGGCACAGCTCCGAGCTGTCCTGGTGTCTCTAAAGTTATTGCTTGTTGTTCTATCCACACCATCAACCACGCTACACCTGACGAACCACACAGTACCAACACTGACATTTACGAATGTCTGCATGAAACTACACCGCCCAATGAAGACCTAGGTTCAAGTGCAGTATTACTGTCTATGGCATTAGCTACTGCTGTGAAAGCCAACAATGAATTTTAAACAAGGCGTTACTTCAAAATCACCTAAAGACATAAAAACATTTTGCCCTCTAAATCAAAATAAAATCTAAATGCTACTAAGTTTTGAGTGAGAAACAGTACAAGAAATGTTAACAACTTTGAAGATTTACAGAAAGCAGCATGCACTTTAGAAAACAAGGATGAGGGCACTTAAGACATCTCAGTAAAGTATTACTCAGCTGACCACATGACATTAAATAATAAAACCAATCTCTTCTATAAGTCTCCAAAAATCTCACAGCAGTTCAGAGATCATTGTTACCTATCTGCACTTGATTTTAACACAAACATCCATCGTACAGCCAATACAAATTTTGCAAGAGATCAAGCTTGTTGAGTGATGGGTGAGGAAAAAGATCTTTCAAACAAACTGAATATTCTTTACATTTTCATCAACAACCAGATGGAGTCCATCTCCTCCTGCTGGGAATATATAATGTTGCAGTGGAGTGGGTCGATAGTCAGTGTAAATCACATGGCAAGGCTATAAAGAAAGAACACCATACACATAAATACTTAATGTTTCTAATTGCATTGTAAAAACACTTGTTTAATGGAAAATCCAATACATTACTACTAAAATACATCTTCCTAAAACCCAGAAAGTAAGACTCATAGAAACTAAGACAACAAATTTTCTTTCCTGAACGTGGATTTTGTACTAATGATGTTGCTTAAGAAAATGAAAGTTTGCGAATCCTTTGGAAGAACACAAATTCTTTCTCATGAACACAAAAAGTAAGGACAGGTAATATTCCCTTCTGTATTATTACACAGACTCAAAATCCTAACACCTTTTAAAAACAAAGGAAAAACTGTCAATTTCTATTTTGTAAAAAAAGCCTGCAGTATTTCTTACATCACCTAAAAAAGGCACACAGTAGACTTTTAAAACTATTGAAGGTTTTAATGCACGGAGAAAGCTTGTTTAGAAAAAAATAAACAAAAGGCTTCCTTTCAAACATTAAATATTACATAAATCTGCTATAAAAAATAATCAGAGTCTAGCGTTCTGCAAAACAAAGTCACGGTTTTGTGCCAAGCTTAAACAGACATCCCTACACTATGCTCCTTTCATCACAAACAACATAAGAATCATTCTATGGGGTACTTTTAAAATTGGAGCAACCTCTTGTGCAAATCAACTTCCCTAATTCTAATTCCCATATTCTTTGCTGCAAAAACGTCTCTTAAAAAAATAGAACAAAATAAAACTAATGGTTACGGGACAGGACAGATCTCTTACATTCCTCTTTTCTCACTTTGTCTGCATGCATATATAAATAGTATTTCCTATGGATTTATGATTTACTCTTTGATTTACACATGATGTTTTCACAGAGCTCTTCAAACAAATTCTCCAAATACGCTCTAGTCTATCAGCCCTATGCAAATCATAGCACATTCATCGTGTTTCGTAGTTCAGAATGTTTGCCGAAATCAAGCTGGTGTCTATGTAAGAGTGGAAAATAATCTCTAAGGTAACAGCTTTAATGCTGCTATGTAGCAGCAACAGCCAGTATAGCTGCAAAAGTTCAGGAACACAGCCACACAAGCCAGGAGTGACCTACACCACAATTTATAAGCAGTAAGATGACGACTAAAAAGACACTCAAAGGCTTAGTTCTCATCAACCAAAGAGACAGTATAATGCCACAAGACAACAAGCATAGGTATAGCACATCAGAAACTTTACTTGTTTGTGAAGATGGCAGATCCATTCAGCAAACTGACGGGCATTTGGAATAGTTGCAGAAAGGAACACATAATGAACATTGTCAGGGAGCAGAATAATTGTCTCTTCCCAAACCACACCACGTTCTGAAAATGGAAAAGTCACACAGGAAATTTATGTGATTAAAACCTATTTTTCAGCTCTGAAGCCAAAGAACAGCATGCTTAAAAAGAAAATAAAACCAAAACTAAACGAAGCCTCCCCCACACCAATAGGGTATTATCAAATGCCCTCAAAGTGGCTTTTGCTTTCACAGTGAAAATGCAGGCTGCGACACAAAATAACTACCTAATATACATCCAGTACAAAACAAATTCTGAAAGATTTATGCACCTAGATGACTGATTTCAAGAGAGAGAACAAAGATTTAATTCTTCAGAAGAAAAAAAACTTTTTCTTGGGGGAAAAAAAAAAAAAGATTTATTGAAAAGAACAACTGTACATATAGGATACCTGAATCTCTCATGTAGTGGATTTCATCAAAAATAACCCATGCAACTTCTCGCATAACCTCAGAGCCCCTGTAGAGCATACTTCTCAAAATCTAGAAAAGGAAAAAAAAATTTAGATCCATCACATGAAATAACAACAGTCACATGTCACAGACATGTCAGTAAGAAACTGACAGAACTTCTGGTTCATTTACACGGCAATTTGAAATCTTATTTTGCACAAAACTTAAAAGCATTTGAAAACTGGCTGTGAGATGCTTTCCAAGTTGATTCCAATCTAACAAATCTCATGAGATGAGACAAACTGGTTTCCCTGCAAGAAAAAACACTATTTTTCTCCCAGCCTCTATGTGTCAGCATATTTGTTACAGGTCTGCAGATCTACTTCTGTCAAGCCGCCTTCTTCACTCATCCTAATCAATAAGCTCTGTGTGATTAAGAGGAAATCTTTTGTAAGAAATCAAGTCATCCTGTCTCTCCACTCCAATCTTTTCCTACCAAGAGTTTTCTCTGTAAGACTCGCTACTCCTTCGAGGTAAAGACAGAAAGAGGAAAATTCCAACTCATGGCTGGACACATTTCTACAACAGAAATATGACCAAACTGTGCCAACAGTACTTCGTTACCAAAGGTGGAAAGCTGTATATTCCTGGAGTACTAACATCTAGCATGAACCACTCAACTATCACTCAATGATTTTTCTCTCCTCATTTTGTTTCCCTAGAACAAAATACTGACCCTGCTGGATTCAGTAAGTCTGACTGGCTTTCAATACTTCACACCTACCCAAAGAAAAGTCATTGTCCTGAGTATTCAGGCAATTAAGTCCTGCCTTTCTCCACGTGAGAATGAAAGCTCCTGGCTGATAGGCCAAAAGCATGCATTTACAGCGATTTACCTAACTTTCCCAATAACCAAAAATTAAAACATTAAAGGGAGGCATAATGAGCTTTGTAACATTTTCTGCCTTAATTTGGCTTATTATGGTAACTTGAATATTTTCATATTAGACCTCCTCAGCCAAAAAAGGATAGAAGAAAACACGGAGAGATCAAGAATTAATGCCTGATCTTACCTCAGTTGTCATTACCAGACAAGAAGCTGTAGGATTAATAGTGACATCCCCAGTCATCAAACCAACATCCTGAAATTCTTCATACATCTCACGGTACTTTTGATTACTCAAAGCTTTAATTGGACTCGTAAATATCACACGCTGTTTCTCCCTCAAAGCCAGGGCAATTGCATACCTGTATTCAAACATTGTATGCATTAAAGTTGTCAGGAAGACATTTAAAGCATATTAGTTTCGTCTAATCTTCTTCTTAAGAAAATAAAATAAAATTAAATTAAATTAAAGAAAATAAGCAATTCAGACCACCAGTAGAATGGTATGAAGTATTTCACACCTAGATTTTTAAGTGCAATGTTAACCCAATTATCTCTGACCTTTGGAGAGAGACAAATCATTGACAACAAGCTGACTGATATTTATGGACAGGAAAGCCTATCTAGTTTAATCTAAAAATCCAACTGTCACTGCTTCATGACAAAATATTACTATTTGAACCCATATAATACATCTACATGTACATCTCACTTCCCACCTCAGGTCAGCAACTGTCCTCAGTCAGACCAAACCCTGACATAAAATGTATGCTATCTTTTAAACATTTCTTGCCTGATAAACACTAAGTTGCAAATTAAATCAAACCAGTGCTTCTGACAAAGCAAAGAAAACTCAGAAGAAACTTCTTATTAGTTATAGCCATAGGCTAGAAAACAAAGGTATTTTCTTCTAAATCCACGCAATCTGTATTGCAGAAACTTTCCTTTCAGTCTATACAATATCATCTCAACAAAACCAGTTTGCTTAAAAATAAAAGGTAAGCTTAAACATTACTTAAAGCCTTTCACTACCCACTAAACAAGAGAAAGGGATAGTTTTTATATTCAAGAGTAGTTAATTCATTCTAACAATGATGGTCCAAACTTTGTATGAAGAAACTGAGACACAACAGCTACTGATGGTTCAACCAAATGACATGACAAACATCACACCATTCTTTTACTAGAGCCTGTCAGAAAATTACTTACTCTGCACAAACAGTTTTACCAGCTGATGTATGAGCCGACACTAACACAGACTGGTTATTATCTACACAAAGAATAGCTTCTCTTTGAAACGCATCAAGAATAAATGGATATTCCTAAAAAGAAAGAAAGCAAACAACATTACATATTTTTAACACAGACTGTTACTTACACCTAATTAATTTTGTAACTGATCTAGTGTGCAAATTACAGTCAGAAATGAAATCCTGCAAATATGTGTAACTTCAACTGATCTCAGTCCAGGATTTTGCAATTACTTTGAATTTACATAATATTATCTAATACCACACTTAAGATCTTTGCTTATGTCTTTTTGTCGTATCAAATGAAAATCTTGCCCCAGTGACCGAATTTTCTCTTTTACTAATTTAGGAAGAGAAACTACAGCGTACAACTGAAGCCACTGCTCAATGTAGAACAGAATTGAAATCACAACAGCCTATCTACCCCATTCAACCACATAATTTTACACTGCCAAATTTAAAACACAGAAACACCAATCTTACTTGCGACAGGCCATCTTTTCAAGATACTCTCTTCCAAGCCTTTCTGACAACGTACATCATTTTTTTCCTCTACCCTCATCTACTGTCTAAAGCATAAGCAGAAAGAAAAATAAATGCAATTTATCACTTACTTTTGCAGCTTTTCCAGTTCTTGGCTTCAGACCTGTGAAGTCTTCATCTGCTGGAAGTGCAACCTACAAAATATATTTTAAATAAAAATAGTTGCAGAATTCTCAGTGTCCACTCCAGTGATGCGGCAAGCTATGAAGAGCTGGGGCTGGGGATGTAAAGCGCGTGTAAACTACAGAATCTCTATTATCTTGTTTCGATGGGCTCATGTGTCAAGGCTTCCTTCTTTCCTTCCTCTCAGTTTTTCAACCCATGTATCTATCCTCCTATTCCATCAATGCTCCTTCTCTCACTTCTCCGATACTCCCTGCCGTCTTGTGTGAAATATTTCCACTTCACCTACTTTGAAACTTTAGCTCTTCAGGCCAAGACACAGTCATCGCTTCTGGCCAATGGACATTAGAAGCAACTGCTTAGCTCACACTGATTACACTCTCTTTCCAAGGACAATGTATTTATACAGATGAAGTTCCTGTTCCTGCCAATACCTAACATTCATTCATACTAAATATTTAAGCTCTCTTCAGTTACCAAGCGATGGCAAACCTCTACCAGACATCTAAACATAACAAAGACTGTACAGATGCATGGGTTTTAAAACCTGTATCATCAATTTTATATACAGTTCCTTTATTACAAAGGTCTAATCATACAGAGTCCTTGAATGTGACTGTAATTAACTTGAGCTAGTTCTGGAAGACAGCGCAGAACGAAAATGAGCATAAAAGCAGAAGGAAGTTAAAATTTACATATTTAATTCTCATAGAAACTCTTTCTGACAATCAACTTTGGATGAAGGATGATTAAAAAAAATCAGCACTAACACTGCAGTTTTTCATATTTTAAATTGTGTTTACGTCTATTGGCACAATTCGAAAACAGATAGTTTTATTTTCCTTTTACATTAAGAAACTTTTTTACCTTTTTACCAAAATGTAGTTTTCAACAGTAATCAGCCTCACAAGAAAGCCTTCCATTCTTGAATCAGAATAGCAAAGTACTTCAATGCACTGCTCCACACTTAGATTGCACTACGAACACAGACCTGTTCTAGAAAACAGTAGGTTTTCCTCCTTAACAAGAGCACTCAGGACGTGCTTAGAACCTTTCAAATATGGAAACCTATCAACATTATCATTGAGTCTTTCACAGCCACTTCTTTTATTGCAAGCATCATTCAAACTGCTTCTGGTAAGATGACCTATTAATTTTTCAAGTGCATTTTGCACATACTCAATGCCAGATACAGACGTCAATCTCATTACAAACCTGTTCTACCTTAAATATAATACAAAGTAACATTATCTGCTTGAGGATAGGAAGGCTTTACAGAGGGATCTGGGCAGACTGGATGGATGGGCTGAGGGCAGGTGTATGAGGTTCAACAAGGCCAAGTGCCGGGTCCTGCACTTGGGTCACAACAACCCCATGCAACACCACAGGCTTGGGGAGGAGTGGCTGGAAAGCTGCCCAGCAGAAAAGGATCTTAGGGTAGTGGTCAACAGCCGGCTGAACATGAGCCAGCAGTGTGCCCAGGTGGCCAACAAGGCCAACGGCATCGTGGCTTGTATCAGGAATGGTGTGGCCAGCAGGAGTAGGGAAGTGATCGTGCCCCTGTACTCGGCACTGGTGAGGCCGCACCTGGAGTACTGTGTTCAGTTTTGGGCCCCTCACTACAAGAGGGACATTGAGGTGCTGGAGCCTGTCCAGAGAAGGGCACCGAAGCTTGTGAAGGGTCTGAAGCACAAGTCCTATAAGGAATGGCTGAGGGAACAGGGGTTGTTTAGCCTGGAGAAAAGGAGGCTGAGTGGAGACCTTATCGCCCTCTACAACTACCTGAAAGGCAGTTGTAGCGATGCAGGTGTTGGCCTCTTTTCCCAAGTAAACAGCGATAGGACGAGAGGAAATTGCCTCCAGTTGCGTTAGGGGAGGTTTAGATTGGATGTTAGGAAAAATTTCTTTACTGAAAGAGCTGTAAAGCATTGCAACAGGTTGCCCAGGGAACTGGTTGAGTCACCGTCCCTGGAGGTATTTAAAAGACGTGTCGATGTGCTACTTGGGGACACGATTTAGTGGTAGGCTTGGCAGTGTTAGGTTAATGGTTGAACTCAATGATGTCAAAGGCCTTTTCCAACCTAAATGACTTTATGATTCTACGATATAATAAGTACAAGTGCAATAAACAATATTACTGTACTGGCAGTAACACACATAATTAATTCTATGAAACAAGCTCATACTTTTCATGTGCATTTTCACTGCACTCACCTCATGTGTACAACCTTCAACAGTTTCCACAGCTTGCACCTTTACTCGAGGCATCAGGTCTGCCAGACTAAAAACATGTTAAGTTAGGATTGCTAAAAATGTGTTTAAATATCGTGTTTTCTTTATAAATGCTAAAGTGTTGAACTTTACTTCAACTGCAACATTAAAAAAATATGTACAAACTTCAAACGGAGAGTTGGCAGAAACTACTGCCAGGACTAAGAATACCTTTCAGTGTTAAAACTTTGCTACTCTATAAATCTACTTTAGTGACTGCTTTGGGATTTGTAACACCTTAAAAAATTGCACCACAAAACAGCACTTGGATCACATTTGTTCACATGAAGTTTTCTGATTAAATGGGGACTTTTTTCCAATATACAACAAGGCAAAATTCAAGACCTGTATTCCCGCTACTCGTTACAACACTGAGTAACAGCAGCCTGACGCATCCCAAGCAGCTGTTCAAAGAGGAGAATCCTCTTTTCTCTATCAGTTCCTTCTCTCACAGCCACAAGAAGTAGTGTCTCACTGCATAAAACAGTGCGGTTTTTCTGATGGTTTTAACTTACTTCGCAAGCTACTGCAGGCACGTACATGTTCTACTAAGACCACTAACACAGCAACTGACTTTGCATTTGGCACCTCTGGATGAATTATTATTCCATGAACCCTCCTAATCCTTTTCGGAACCAATATAACTTCCAAGTTCCCAAGAATCTCTTAAGATACACTAAGCTGAAAAAGTGCCCGCACTGTCCCTTCGATCTGATTTCAAAACGCCACGTAATACCTGTCACGAAGATCTGGCAAGAAAATAGGGAGAGACTTGCAGATCCTAAAGCACACAAATGGCATTCTGGCTTCCTTTCAGCTCCCTTATCTCCCCAGCTGTCAACATGCCCAAGTACAGCCTGCTCTCCAGTCAAACATCTGCCATTTGTGCTCAAATCTAAAAGCTTGTCTGCACTTCAGATTCCAAATATTTAGTGTGGTTATAACCTTACATGCCTCAAAAGCCTTATTTCTGTCTCCTTGGTCAAATTCTTCCTGTATCCCAAGCCAATTCTGTCTTTCAATGGTGTGGTACACAGCAAGCCTGCCTCCTCCCACGTGCTTCACTGTTTAACTCTTGCTATATGCCTAAAAACAACGCAACGGCTTTCACCAAGAACCACTGATCCATATGCAGTAACCACAAACACACAACACATTTCATACTGCAGTTGCCTATCTGTCCACAATATTAAACACACCCAGTGCTTGCTGCTGCTGAAGCTGTACTACCAGCACATCCTCACTTACACAGCTAATAGAAAATCAACTTCATATGCAAATCCATGTTTGTATGAAAACACTGCAAAGACACTTACATCAACTATTCACAACTGGCATATAGCTAACCAGTATGTCTTTCTATGATCTCCTCACGCATTAGGCGAGGCACTTACTTAATATCTTCTGATACAATATCTTCCAATTTCGGCTTCTTTCCCAGAACGGCATCTTCGGTACTATCGACCTCAAGTTCCCTTTTGGGCTTCCCTGCCGCAGCCACTGAGGACTTTTCCTCGGATCGTTTCCTGCCACTCAAACAGACAACAAATTTAACATTTGCCTCTTTTATGTATGTATTTTCAGAACAGAAATCAGGTGTCCTACGGGCAACAGTGATCACGCTGCACTCAGGGCACAACCCCGGGAACTTTACCTACGAAAACCACCGTGGTTTTCAAACCACTTCCCGCATGAGCTTGCCCGCAGGTCCCCCCGCTCCCCAGCCGCCCACTGCGGCCGGGCCGGCGACAGTTCTGGGGCCAGGGATCCCAGGAAAGCGCGGCTTTCCCTTTCGGCCGCAGCGAGCCCCCAGTCCCGAGGCCGTTCAGCAGCTCAAACA
>Ga0065711_1046107_pt1 | contig 13084 bp, 3 predicted proteins | sample Hoacrofraction12_FD_59098 | JGI IMG/M metagenome (GOLD analysis project Ga0065711, IMG submission 59098) | Hoatzin crop microbial communities from Cojedes, Venezuela - Epithelial fraction 12 v2 (version 2) | ecosystem: Host-associated > Birds > Digestive system > Esophagus > Crop | place... | reverse complement strand
CAGGACAAGGGGCAATGGGCACAAACTGAGGCACAGGAAGTTCCGTCTGAACATGAGGAAGAACTTCTTCACTCTGAGGGTGACGGAGCACTGGAACAGGCTGCCCAGGGAGGTTGTGGAGTCTCCTTCTGTGAAGATATTCAAGACCCGCCTGGACAAGGTCCTGTGCAGCCTGCTGTAGGTGACCCTGCTTCGGCAAGGGGGTTGGACTAGATGACCCCCAGAGGTCCCTTCCAACCCTTACCATTCTGTGATTCTGTGATTCTGTGATATACACAGTGATTTCTTAACCAATGACTGATGCTCATTATAAGCAGCATTATCTAATACAAATAACACAATGTTGAGGTATTTCACTCCTGTATTACTGTGAATTCTTTAGCAACAGCAAAGTCTATTTACAAGTGGAATCAGTAACATAATATTTTCACTTGTAATTGGAGCAGATACATATAGAATAAAATCCTTCTCAGAGAATTTCTGTCTGTCAAGCAATTAAGACGTTTGATTTATTTTGGAGACAAAAGCTGCACAGCTTCATTTTACTTAATTCCTACAGCCATAGTGACTGGCAGTTCTAAATAAACACTATTAATAAATCATTAATCTGTAACTAAAGACTAGACTCTTCCTGGAATATTTGCCAAATGCCTGCTTCAGGAAATCTCGCTGGAACGTCTGTCATTCTTACAATTACAGTGAAGAGAGAAGAGGGAGTATTTCAGACAGCTAAATTAACGCAAAAGGAAAACCGCAACACGTTGATTTTGAGATTGTAATAACTTCTGTGTTATTTACAATAAGAATTCAAATGACCAAATCTCAAAATGCTAAATAAAGAAGGAACAAATTAGTTGCTGATTCAGTCTGGCAATTGTGTCCCATGGCGTTGTAACAAGAAAAGATCCTTACAAGCTATTGGGAATAAGGGATGGGGACAAAAAATGAAAATGATGAAAATGAATATGAATTCTGATGCATTTCTACCTCCCACCACAGCCTCCAGGTTTCAAATGAGCCCTGAAATGTCATTCACGTAATTATTACCATATCGTGTTGAAAGCAATTTCAGCTCAACTGATTTGATTGTGTGTTATTGTCTGCGAAAAGAAGATAAGGATTGTGCATGGTAAAAACAGCTGCCCATTACAATAGCAGCAAATGAGGTCAACTTATTAGATAACCTTAAATTCCTCGATGGTTCAGGTCTTTTTGTCTTTTTTGTTTATTAAAGGTTAACACCAAATATGAACATGGAAGGAGGCTAATTAAAGCCTTTTCTATCAACCTTCTCCCTCCTTGCATGGCTGTCTAAGTAGTGACTGACTCTTTTTGAGAGCATTTACTAAATCCCAAGGTGCTGGTGATGGAAGGTATCAGTAGCTGCGTTTCTTGCCTGGTAGGGATGGCTGTGAAGGGCAACATGTGGCATATTTCCTCTTCACTGGAAAGTGACTGTTGACTTGTAATCTGTCAGCAACTGCAATTTAATTCCAGCGAGATGAGGAAAACAGAAACTTAAAGGTCGGTTACTGTTTCAGCCATAGCCAAGATTCTGAAAGGACCTTGTTGCCAACAATTGACCTGACAAAAAACTGGTTAATATTGCTGGCAGGAGAGAGTCTGGAGCCACCAGCCTCTACAGAACAGCTCTTTTTCTGATATATTTCAGCATTTCAGAGAATCTCTCCATTTATTGCTTTTCTCATGTACTTCTTTGCTTATCTTTACTATATAAAACATAGGACTTGTGTTTTGCCCTACAGAAGTTCTCCCCTCACATTTGCTTTCTAAACTACTGCTTACATTTTAGTGGGGAATGGATTTGCAAAAAATGCTGTCACAGTCTAATGGCTCCCTATATGTGGGCTATGGTGTCCCACATTTTGTTTAGACTGATTTGGCTGTGTCCTGCCTCTCCTTCAACTTCACTGGGCCTAATTAGATACAGTTAAAATGCTTTGTCAAAATTTCTTTGTAGTTATTTATGAATACTTTCTGTTGACCTGCCTACTGAGGGTATCTGGATGTCGATCAAACAGGAAAAACAGGCAAGAAGGGAAGGAAGTTTAAGACATCTCATCCAGCCAGTAAATAGGAACCGTTCAGAGAAAAATCTGAACAAAAAGTTCAGTGACCAGTGACACATGAAGGTCAAATTGACTATAAAAACATTTGAAAAGACCTCTCAGGTAGTAAAGACAGGCTTTGAAATGTTGTTCTGGAAAACCAGACCCTTCAAGCAAGTTGGAGTGGTGATCCTCAGGAAGAAAAAAAGATTGCTTTAGAACTCCTCTCCTCTTACGTTTTGTTCCCACTTAGGTAAATAAGTAGGAATAATTGGTATGGAAGGTACAGTACCCCTGAAACTAACTGATTTGTGAAGTTCCTCCACAGGAGTTACAAATTCTTCCACCATTTCTAGATAAAAGCCAGGCTGTCAGGAACCTTCATGTGCCTTGATAAGCTATGAACTAGAAAAGCAAGCAGGATATTTGATATTGAACATCACGACTTCAAGGATTGTGGGAGGTGTACAAAAGAAAGACCCCTGTAAAAAGGAACTGAAAAGAATTCAATACAGTGAGATTTCTTTCAATAATCCCCTCTCCCCCCGAATTGGATGGGATATTTTTGAAAAAAACCCTACCCTTTGTGTTTGTTTATATGTCTCCAGTGGAACATCACTGATGTAACCCCTATTTTTAGCTACATACATGTACAGAAGAAAGAATAGTTTCTTTCAGTCTCTAGAATTGCTTCTTAGTTCTGTCTGACTGCATACTGCCATTGCCACCCTTATTCTTGGTAACAATAATAATAGTAACTGCCACAACAACTGTGTTTTGTAATCTGAATAGCATATAGAAGTAATTTAATTTCTTATTTAATTTGTGTGAAATAAAAAAGAGGTATTTCTAAAACCTTTTTCTCCCTAAACTCATTTCTCAGTAAATATAGAAGAAAACCCTTGACATGAATACTAAGCACCTGTTGTCTAGTAGTGCTGTTTGGTCAGGTAGAAATTAGAGAATTGGCATTGGCACAAAATGTGTTAGGACGTGTTTAAAGCCATGTGCTCTTAGCTTCATATATAAACTATTCATTTGGGGAAAAAAAAAGTTACTAATCTTGTTTATTCTCTGACTTTGATATTCTGGCAGAATAAAATCTAATTTATTTTTTTATAGTATCACAGTGAATAAATGTGTGAATCCAGTAAAATTTTCAATAAAAAACTTTAAGCTTTCTGTTTACAAGAGCATTACTTTTCATTTTGACAGAAAGTCTTTTAACTTTAATGAATTACTGTCCACAGAAATGGCTGGGTAGGGAATTCATACTTGGCTACTTAGTCAATTGGCTATTTTGAGTGTGCAGTAAGGACTGTCTGTGAAAATGAAATTCAGCAAAATAATGAAACAACAAATTAGGCATGTCAATGAAGTCTAATTATGAAAGGAACTGTACTTACTTGCCAAGTGCAAAACACTCCATCTTAACAGTAGTTCCCCTTGCAGCTGTAACTGTGTAAGGAAAATGGACTTCAATTTTTGGTTCATACTCCCCCATCACACCTGGAAAATAGAGAATGTTTAAAATATGAAATATAATCAGTTTGCTGTTTGTAGAGACTACGACAGAAAACCCCTGCAGCTTGCTTTTTGAGCCTGCCCAACAGTAAAGCTGGTAATTGATGGAGATTGCTTCGTTTAATCTGATGTGCTCTGCTGAGGTTCAGTACATGTTCTAAAATACTCTTCAGGGTTACTAGCAGCACAACAGTGAGCTTAAGAAAAAGGATTTATTTTCTCAAATATGGGTTAATATTTACATTTTGAAAGATGAAAAAATGTGATCAGTTTCGAAATGATGAGTATTTCGTAGACCAGAGCTTTGTTTACCAGCGCAGTGACAATTATGACAAATAAATCAACATATCATGCTGTGTTCGACCAAGGACCTTCTAAGCTCAACAAGAAAAACTCAAATGATGTATGCAGACGCAAACAGAGATGCAGACACATGCGAAGTTCAGTTATTTTGTTTTCAGTGACCCTTTTAAGTTGGGAGATGAAAATTTTATCAGGACAACACAATTAGTATTGTAGAATACCACTAGAAAAATCTTCAGTGAAAAATATAAACATTGAAATCAACAAATTTATCTGGAATTTGCTGTGGGGTGACTGATAGCTTTGGAGAATCACAAGAGTAGGAAATGAGAAACTGGAAGGGAAGGGAGATGGGTTTTATAAGGCAAGGTGACAGGTCTGTATTCGATGTAACAGAGGAAATGTCATAGTCATCAAGGCAGGAGATGAATATGACTCTAACAGAGGTGTTTGATAAGACAGAAGATGGGCTACTGGAGTAAAATATCTCAGAAATTAAAAGCTATATTAAACAAAGTAAGAATTGTTCAGATTTTTAGATGAGGAAAACTGAATAAAATCTGACTTGTGGACACAATAGCAAAAAGACAAGTCTAATCTAAATCTATAAAAATCAGTCCAGAGTCTCCAAAGAATGCTAGAGCAAGAAAATAGGAAGAAGAGAGGAAAAGAAAAGAGAGAAAAGCGATATCTTATGCAAGAGAGGAGCATAAGGAGAAACATGGAAGTAGGGGAATATGAGATTTGCAGCTGAGAGAAGACCAGCTGACAGAGATAGACAGAAAAACAACCCACAACCTATTAGAGCAAAACAAAATATATAAGGCTGAAATGGTAAAACATATACTTCTAGCCCTTCAAATGTTCCTCACTGGACTCAAGAGTTTCCAGTGGGGCTGTGTTCTCTTCCTCCTCTTGTCCCACAGCCTCCTATGGGTTTGTTTTGGGAGGAAGTCTAAACGTATAAACATTTAAACATGTCTTTGGGGTCTTAGGTTTAGTTAGAAAATTTAAATGTGTCTGATACGTGGATCAAGTAACAGAAGTAGAGAGCATAAAACGCTTTTATTTCAAACATGTAATTCCATAAATAATGTGGCTTTACAAGTAAAAGATTTCTTCCTAAAAAACATAATCATGCAAATATTACCTGTACTAACTAATAGTGACCAATTTTTCCTCAAAAACATGAATAAATCAATATTTTGACATTGTCATATGAACTTGTGGAGAAATGCTGCCTGTTGTATGAAAAGGCAAAATCTGAATCAGTTCTGTCATTAATGCTTTAAAGACTTTTCTTTTTGATAGAAAAAAGAAATTAGCATTTGTGTCCTGGGTATTAAAATAAAGTCAGGGCATCAACCAAAATATAATAATTTAAAATTTCCCCTAGACTGAACTAAAATCATTGCTAGCCTAATCTGTCATAAAAAAAATATTCCCACAGGTGTGTACCATGTAAAAAAATTTTTTAATTTAATTACATTCTTGTGACTTCTTTTACTGTTTTCTGGTGCTTTTTTTGTGAATATGAATGCCTCTTTCTGATTCATTTCAGCTGGGTCATTCATGATTTTGTAAAATATCTATTATATCCGCTTTTAGCTCTGTCTTTTACAGACTGAAAAATCCCAGACTATTAATCCTTCCTTACACTGAATCTTTAATAAACCTGCAATCATTCCTAGTGCCCATCACCTTTTCAAATTTCATTCTCTCATTTTGAGATGGGAAGATGAGAACAACACTGCAATATTGAAGCAGTAGAGCTTTCTATCATAGTGGTTTTTACTTGTGGTTTTTTGGTTTTTTTTTGTTTTGTTTTGTTTTTTCTTTTCCTTGGTTTGTTCCCTATTGCTTTCCTCACAATTCGGTTCTATTTGCCTTTTTGCACTGGAGCTGGTGTTCATCCACAATGGATGGAACACTAATCTCTTTACTGATTAGTAATATGTAATAAAGATATTACATTTTCAGATTTAAGGATTATATAAATCTGTACTGGGTGACATCATTTATCACCTATCCACTCTACTACCATCACAATATCCTTTTGCAGTTCTTCACAGTTAATTTTAATTTTAACTATCTATCTTCAGCAACTGTATATCAACAAGTTTTTCTACCTCTGTGTTCATTTTCTTTCCAGGTCTTTTATGTGTTGAATTGTGAAGTCCCAGAAAAGTATTCTGTGGCGTCACTGACAGTCTCCCAGTTCTTCAAACTGATCAGATACAGCTACAAGAGGCGGATCTTTTTTTATCTGCTGTTAATTCAAAACAGGCCTGTCCTTCAACTTCTCTGGGAATTTCATTTCTCTAACAACCTTTGACAAGTGACCTCGTAAAGAGCTGTTTGAAATGAAAGTACAGTGTTACCTTGACCATTCCTATTCCTATTCACTCTGTCTCTTCAGGGAAGTTGTATACAGATTGAAGCATGTCTTCCCTCTTTAAAAGCTGTGTTTGTAGCAAATGACTGCATGGTAAGATTACTGTGTGGTAATGTGATAAATGCAGTCCTACTAATTGTACTTTTTAATGTATTTTCTATCAAAATGCTTGACATGGAAGTCAGGCTTACTGGTCTGTATTTCCTCAGATGTTCCTAGGAGTTTCTTTTTCAAAAAAAGTATCTTGTCTACCTACACTCCTTCTAGTTCTGAGACCCAGTGAAGGAAAATCATACCTCCTGCTTGCTTCTATATATGAGTTTGGCCTTGGGGGTTTGATAGTAATTGTAATGTTAATATTTCTTCTAAAATTTCTTTTATTGAAACTTGTAGAATCATAGAATCACAGAATCATTTGGGTTGGAAGGGTCCTTTAGAGGTCATCTAGCCCAAACACCCTGCAGTGAGCAGGGACTTCTTCAACTAGACTGGGTTGCTCAGAGCCCCTTCTGACCCGACCTCTAATGTTTCCAGGGCTGGGGCATCTACCACCTCTCTGGGCAATCTGTTCCAGTGTTTCACCAACCTCATTGTAAAAACTTTCTTCCTTATAGCCAGTCTAAATCTACCCTCTTTTAATTTAAAACCGTTACCCCTTTTCCTATCACAACAGGCCCTGTTAATATTAAATTGAATTACAAGAACTTCAGTTTTGATAGGGGAACCTCCCTAAATTCCCTTATAGTGAACACTTATAAAAATAGTTCAGCTAGGGTTTATGATGCAGCCTTATGCTCCTGAGGTGTTCATTTTAAATCTCTGGCATCTAATGATTGTGCATATTCACTGACAGCTTTTGTGATTCAGTGAATTTAAAAAAAGGGGTTTTTTTTGCTTTTGTTTAAGACTTTGTTCCTGAAAAACATTGTGTTGAATTCTCATGTACTATTAAACATTTGCCTTTCTTAGCCCTGAAAAAAATGTAACTTAAAATAGGATTAAATTATTCTTTAAAATAACACAGTACTTATGAATGCTTCTGAGAGACAATATTGTCTTTCGGATCTTATGTTTTGAACTTACATTAACACTCTTTAGTAAATGCAATCTGTAGAAGTATTGAATGCTTTTTGTGAGTCATGCCATCGTTTCATATTCCTAATGAAATGCTGATCTACTAACACTTTGTACCACATCCTGTTCCTCTGGGTTGTTGTTACACTAACAAGTGACAAGCCTGTAGCAACTGGCAGAAAAATGTACAAAAATTACTGAGCAATTGCTTGGTGTCCCTATGAAAATTAGGAAACCAAAGTCTATTATTGTAAAGGGATATTTTTCATCTGTATTATTTACGATCTTTGAGACCAAGGAGTCCATTGCAGTTGCATAGACATCAAAGGGATTATCAAGACAATACCTTCCTATGCTGCACTATAATTGCTTTGCTATGGCTGTTGTACCTCCAGGCTCTTTATCTTTCGCAGTTTCTCTTTTGGTCACTATGAGTCAGTAATGGTAAAACAACTACCATCTATCTGTACGTTCATCAAGATTTTTGTTCATTTGTAAGAGGTGCTAAAAGGAACCTGAACTTTTAAGAAATATGAAGGCCTTGAGTTATATGCATTAAAATCAATCTCTCTCAGATTTCTATACATGACTCTCAGGTTTGGTTAAGGTCATAAAAATTCAGTCATTTTTTATTTGCAGTTATCAAACATGAAATATAACAATAAATAAAATTGATCAGCACAGAATAAAAACATAATATATGATTTTCAAGTGGCTAACAAATCACAGACCTCACATGGTCTGAGCACTACAGAAGAACAGGGAGCCGTTCTCAACACTCCCGTGCTCTGCCTTCCTGTGAAAATACCTCCTTTCAGGCAAACTTTTACCTTTCCAGAGATGACTCCCATGATTCAGTCTTCATTAGGCTGATTAGTTAGTTTAGTACACTTCCTACTTCACAAGCTGTGCCTTTCAGCTGAGTTCAGGTCTGGGTATGAAAGTGCTGAATTTGTGTTTGATATGAAATACACCGCTTCAAAATAAATCTAACTTACCAGAAGTGGAAATTTTTTCTAAGATTAAAAAGGGGCTTAAAAGACAAACTTTCCTGTTTGTTTAAGCAAATCTTATCCCTGGGCTTTATTCTGAAACAAGTCATCCCACCTTACATTTCCCAGTCTCTGGATCTCTGCCCTTTCAGTGTGTATGAGCAGGAGAGCTCTCCACATTTTTGTCCAGCCAGAGTCTTGCTTGGCTGGGAGAAATTGAACTGAGATGAAACTCTAAAAACCCTTCTGTTATATCTCTGATTACTGAAAAAGGTGCTAGTTCAAATGACTGAACATATCCCAGGACTAAGTACAGCTTGACTTTCTTATAATTAATGGCTTATTAGTCACATGGGCAGAAGAGTAACAATATTCTACAAATATTGTAGAGAGATGATTTCCCTATTCTCTCCTTCAGATATTTTTTTACAACAATGCACTTATCATGGAAGAATTATTACATATTATTCAACTTAAGTAAGGAAAAATCTTCATAAAATCAGTTTAATTTTAACAAGTGTTTTCATTTAACAAGTTGTTCCTCTGACTTGGCTGCAAATCTGTGACTTGAGTTCAAATCTCTGCTACCCAAAGCATCCTATGAACTCATAGCTACACTGTTGTCTGTGTTTTACATTTCCGTCAAAAAATAGAGGTGACTCAATTTACTAAATCACAATAATGTGATAAACACTGATTTTGAGGTGCTCGCATACCACAGGAATGGGTGTAAGAGAATTTCAAACATTTACAGATATTACTACAGCTAAAACTGTTTATACTATCCCCTGTGGCCCATTTGATGGAAATGGAGAATGGAATAAGGTAGAAAGATCAGTTTCTGATTGTCAGTACTTTCAGCTAAGCACAACTGAAAGAACTACAGACAGGATATCAGTCATTATCACTTTGAAAAGGACTGCTCTACCTCTTCACTTAGCTTGCCACTCCCTGACTTTTACAACCTCAGATAAAGGGTGTAGAAACATTTTGAGTCTATGACTGTATCCATACAAGAACATTTTGTGCCTTCATGGGGAAAAAGAAAAATCAGACTGCTGAGAAATCATGACACATTGTCTTACTCCAGCTGCATAGAAGCTAATGCTTCTGTTTCATTAGTCTTCTAGATACTAACTACCCTCTTGAATCTCCCAGAACATAAATTTCTGTGAAGGCTCCTTAAACCCTTTCAGCTAAAATGATTTGTGTTTGTTTCAAACTGTTTAAATAATAGCTCCTTAACTTCAGAAAGTAATTTTGAATGGAACAGATTACAATGAATACTTGAATAAGTGGCTGATAAGCTTCTAAGACAGTAGCTAGAAAAGAATATAGGATTTCTGGCTAAACATCATCAGAGTGCTATGGAGAAAATGAAAGTCAAAGATTTCCCATACTCAGGAGACAGATTAGGCACAGATTTGTACTTGCCATTATTTTATTAGCAAAAGATACAACCCGCATAGTTCAATGGTTAAGAGTGTTTGCCAGAGAGCTTTGGGTGAAGTCCCTGGTCTTAATCAGATGGTGTAGGAACGTTAGTTCGGTTCTCTTACATCCTGCATAGTGCTCTAATCACAAAATTCTTGGGGATTCTTATTAGTTTGGAAGTTCCTCTCAATTTCTAGGAAACCTCCTGAGGAGTGGTGAACTTGTCCTGCTGGATAAGAATTTTCCAATAATTTCTCAGATCAGATAATGAGTTTCCGGACACATTGTAATTATGATCTGTTATATGAATAAGTATCCAAATCCAAGAAAATTTTGACTAAGAAACTATGGCAGGAATGTTCATGTATATTTTCTTCTCCTATCAATAATCTCTAATGCAAATTAGGTTTGTTTATTGTGTGGGTCTTTTTGTGACAAACAAATGTTTAGCATTTTCCCTGAAGACCTGCATACCAAAAAATTTATTTGGAAGAGAAAGCCCTGAGCACATACATTTACAATGACAGTAAATTGACAGCACAAACTGAATTAATTAAAATGTAATGATGATACCCACCATTACATCCCAACTACAGCAGAAATTTTCAATGCTTTGGGAAGATTTTATTGGCTTACCTGCCATTAATCTTCTTCTAAATGGAAGGACAATCTCCTGCTGTAAGTGTCTAAAAAATTACTGTGGGAATAGTGGTTTTATGATAATGTCCACAATATTCCTTCCACTTTGAGATCTCTTAGCCAAGTTTTGAGCTATGAATTTATCCTTTGAGAAGCCTTAAAAATGCTCATGTGAAATTGCATTCTGCAATGCACTGAGCACTAAAGTACAAACAACGTTTTTATATGTTACTCTGAAAGCAAATCCTATCACATATCACTGAACGGAAAGAAGTCTTTACTTGAATCTATCCTAACATTAGAAAAAAAAAAGTAATTCAGTTTCTGGGAAAAATGTCTTGATGAATACAACACAAGAAGGGAACAAACTCTTCTTTAATTTACAACTAGAGGATAAGATATTAATTTATTTCTAATTATGGAGGTATAAATGTGCACGAAGGTCACGTTCAGCCAAAACAAAATGTTTAACTAAAGGTTAAACAAAACTTTCCTCTTACCACTTTAAAATCCATCTTTATATTATACTCTGTTTCGTTAGTCCAGCAGTTACTCTCTGAACTCTGTCTAGAAAGAGCTTTCTAGTAAGAGGATTCCTATCTTGAAATATTTTAAAAATTAGTTGTTTATAACTAATGAATGTCAAGTATGTATGTCGTACATACACAAGACCTTTCTACCTCTCCTAAACAGCAAATAGAACTAAAAGTAATTCATTTTCAATTATTCGTGCGTGTGTGTGTGTGTTACGACCAAAGTAAAGAGAACTGGGGCTAACCCCTAATGGCACAAAAGCAATGAGATAAGCTCAGAATTAGCAATGAGGGGAGCAGTGGTATTTTCTCTAGCTCTTCAAACCAAAGGCCAAAATTTTTAGTTTACACTTTGGACTGCACAGATCTCTGTTTACCTGTGTTTGAAACATCAAGTAGCAACTATGACCAATATTTCTGGCTCTCTTTATGTAGAGAAGACTTTATGGAGTCGTAACCCAGATTTAAGTGCATCAAATTTCACATATATATGTAATTTAGCATCTAAAGCTCTTCTGCTAAACCCAGCACATCTGGCATTGGATGAAACCAAACATCAACCTTTGGACATTCAGAGATGAGGGAGGGCATCATAATGGCTTGTGTACAACATTCCAGTACAAAGATTAGTGCATATATAGTTTTATGGAAAGATGATAACATAAACATTTTCACTGACTATGTATATAGATAATTTTTCTGAGCAGCCATACATATAAGAAAAATCAGGACTCCATTACACTAGACAACGTGCTGTCTTGTTTGAGAGGCCTAAGAATATGAGTCAACAAAAAGACAAAGAAACTATCATTGTTTTCTTTGTTCCATTTGCAGGGGAGGAGATTGTGCTGAACTTGGCACAAGAAATCTGTGGCAGATTCAGACATTGTTGGCCAATGTTATTGTTCCTCCTTTCCAACTGTCTGCTGTTAATCCAGGTCAAGCTCACAAAAGCCATTCAGAAACCTTGAAAATATTATTTATTCTAAATGATTAGGAAGAGGATCTAATTTTCACAGGATTTTTAATTCTCTTCCTGACCAATGTTCACAGTTCTTGAAGAACCTTATTTCTATTATGGTAAATGACATAATTATTTGTACTTTGAACGTGACCTTAAGCTCCATTTTTCTTGCAACCTGCACTCTTTTTTTACAGGATTAAAACAAAATAACCCCTTTCCCGTTAAGTATTAAAAGTGTCAAAACTGTTGCAGTGTCCAGAGAGGAATTTTCATTTGGTTCTGATCAGTTAGGACATAAAGTAGTGTTGCTCAAATATTCATCGTTATTCAATTAACTGCAAAGATCTTCCTAGAAGGGAAATGTATTTTTCAATTAAGACTCCTCATATAACGATGCAAATACAAGTTCCTATTATTTCCTCAGTAAGAAAGATCAAACTAACACTAACATTTCTCCTCCCTTAGCAACAGCTATTGAAATATCTGTTGCTTTAGACCCAGTAGAAAAAGTAATGCTTGTTAGAAACTTACTGCAGTCCTAACCTCAAGCAGAATTCCTGCTGTTCACAATCACAATATTTCACCCTGTTGACAACATCACCTAACTGACAGGTCATTATTTCAACGTTATACCATACCTCATGTTTGCAAAGCAAGCAGTCACTTGTGAACTTGTATCTAAGGTCCTGAGACAGTAAGATACATAATATTAGATATGACCAATCTTAATAATCTGAAACCATTCACAACTATAAAGGTTCTTTTTGTTATTAATTGGCATGAATTTTATTTTTGTCAGCATTAATTAAGATATTACCAACAAAATTCTGTTAAAAATATTAATAGCTACAGTTTGGTGCAACATCATTCTTAATCCTGAGTTGAAGTTAGAGGAATATTTTTTCTCCAGTTAGTTTATTTTATGCTTTGTATACTCTGTATACGGTTCAGTTAATTCTTTCCTTTATGCAACGGTTTCATAAATCATCAGGAGGAGAAGCAAAACAAAAAAATATGAGTGCAGAATTCATAGAAGAGAATCATAGAATTATTAAGGTTGGAAAAGACCTCTAAGATCATCAAGTCCAGCCATCAACCCAGCAACACCAGGCCTGCTAAACCATGTCCTCAACTGCCACATCTACATGTTTTTTGAA
>Ga0065711_1008292_pt1 | contig 13084 bp, 9 predicted proteins | sample Hoacrofraction12_FD_59098 | JGI IMG/M metagenome (GOLD analysis project Ga0065711, IMG submission 59098) | Hoatzin crop microbial communities from Cojedes, Venezuela - Epithelial fraction 12 v2 (version 2) | ecosystem: Host-associated > Birds > Digestive system > Esophagus > Crop | place... | reverse complement strand
GACCCTGCTTTGGCAGGGGGGGTGGACTAGATGACCCACAGAGGTCCCTTCCAACCCCTACTATTCTGTGATTCTGTGATTCTGTGATTCTGTGGTGCCCAGTGACAGGACTAAGGCAATGGCCACATACTACAACACAGGAGGTTCCCTCTGAACATCAAGAAAGCTTGTTCACTGTGAGGGTGACTGAGCACTGGCACAGGTTGCCCAGAGAGGTTGTGGAGTCTCCATGCTTGGAGATATTTAAAAGCTGTCTGGACATGGTCTGGTCAACCGGCTCTAGATGGTCCTACTTGAACAGGAGGGTGGGACCAGATGACCTCTGGAGATCCCTTCCCATCTCAACCATCCTGTGATTGTGTGATAGTAAAGTGGAGTTAGGAAAAGCATCATAAATGCTCAGGCAGGATATACTCAGTTGCTCTGTGTAATTAAGGAGTCTGTGCTGCCTCCATGAGTCTGCACAGAAGAGCTCCACTTTGCGAGTTTCAGTACCAGGTGCCTGCCCAGCCACATGACTTTACTGTTGGTTTGTTTCCTGGCCTAGATAGGACCGCTCCAACTAGCGAGGCCTGGGACAAAGCCCAGAGTTTGGATAAATTTCTCTTGGCACTACCCTACAGAAGCAGTGTGGAAAAGGTGGAACCAGGGTATTCTGTTTAGGTCTCCCTGCCTGATCACCCTAGCATCCTTCATGCGGCAGCTCAGGCAGTATCACTTATCTCCCTGTTTTATTTTACAGCAAAACAACTCCTGTGGGCTACAGAACAATCCTCTTCTTATTTGGGAGAGTTTAGTGCAAAAACCCACATGGTAGTGATGATGCAGGAAGCAGGGAGAAAAAGTGCCATGATGGTCGCTTGGCAGCATGGTCGTGAGCCAGCCACCCGTGGGGCTGATGTGGGGTCCTCAGCTCTGGGCAGGGTGAGGAGAGCCCTGGGGGGCTGACATGGGGTCCTGGGCCCTGGGCAGGGTGAGGGGAGATGCAAGGGGCTGGTGGCACCCTCCAGTCCCACAGGCAGCCAGTAGGAACACCCCAACTGATCAACCACTCCCAGGCTGCATGGGGCTGTGTGTCACATCACAGCCCTCAAGTCCTCCGTTATCTTACCTACCTCTAATTCTGTGTTAATCACACTTTAAAGATGCAGCTCTCAATATGAAATGTATAATGCTTCTAAGGTGAAGCATAACGCAAGCAGAGTTAAGAATGCATTTTCAGAAAAGATTTGCTAGTAGGTTACTCTGCCCTCAGAGAAAAGGAGCAGATCCAGCAAACTGACCCAGCAGAGACCCTGTGCATACTTAGCTCTCAGTTCTTTATGCATCACATGCAGTTTAATCTTGTTGCCTTTGACATTTTCTCAGATGCACTAATCCTTTCATCCTGCAAGATCAAATCTGAACCCTCATTGATTTTATGCTAAGGCAACTCATGGGCCCCTAGACAGTAACTGCTGTGCCCTGCACTTAGTAGGTCAGATGTGTTTTCTGTCTATTGCATCAGTGTAAAAGTACATTTTACTTGTTAGTTCACCTACTAAATCTGATGCAGACGTGCTGATTTTACACCTGTTTCAACCTACTGGCCTGTGTGTAGTTGTTCCTAATGTACATTAAACTAAACCACATAGTCAAAGGGACATAGTTTCTCCCATCGAAGTGCTAAAGGGAAGACTGTGCTGCCAATCATGTCACAGGAGGATATATCCCCATAAATACTTTGTGAATTAGACAAGAGAACAGGAGACTGTTGTCAATAACGCTAGTGTGCTGTGGCTGTCCATCACCCATGAAGGCAAAATACCTTCCAGTTCCAACAAGAGCTGAGATTCTTCATAGGCTGAATGAATTAAAAACCAAACGACACTTTGTAGTCCATAGGAACTTATAAACCATTGGAAATGTAGTAACAAAATCTTTCTAATCAGATACAACTCATACAGATTTCAGTATTCTTTATTCTTTGTATACAGCAATGTTCCCCAGTTCACTCCATTAATTGGGATGGAAAAGCTTTAGAAGAAGGCAGAATGGGTGGCTGGTTTTCTAAAATGACTATTGGGGAGCTTTAGGGAAGCAAGTTCCTGTCAGTAATACTTATTTATAAAAAGAATTGATTCTGTTGAGTTTCCTGAAATTGTACAACATTTAATCCTTTGAGCAGTCCCAGAAAAGTAGATTGTGCTTCCTAGACATCCTGGTTTTAATTTGTAACAGATATTATTGGGCTGTGTGAATTTAATTTTATAATAACCGCACATTACATTGAATTTGTAGAAATGTTATATTTTGTTACTCGTGTCTGCTTGATATCTCCAGCTGCTCTAAAGATTTGTCACAGAAAATTTGTCTTCCATTTGTCTTTTTTCTCCAGCTTTCACTTCTCAATCCACCACGGTGCTCTCTTTTCCTCACTCACATGCTTTATCTCCATGGTATTTTTGAACTACGATGCATTAGATATAAAAATGACCTGAAAATCTCAGGTGCTGAAATAAAATATCTGTGAATATCAGAATATGATGCTTGTTCATGTAGATTTATTCTCCCCACTTAGTCAATCAGATACATGTGTGTCTGGTGTTTGAGTACTTTCTGAACATGTAGTAACTATTATTCCTGGCACGTGTGCGACTGATTGTTTCCAGAATGAACAAAACATAAGGCAGCATCATTATGCCTGGTAGATGCAGGCCACAGTCTCAACAGCGGTCTTGTTTTTATAAATTAGTTAAATGGTTTCCAGAGAAAGATGTGCTGAACTATTTGGGACACATTTCTTTTAAGCAAATGATGAAAGGATTTCCAAGTAGTTCCAAATGGTCCATATTTGCTTTGTTTAACAGTCAGGCATGCTAGTCACCTGGAAAATATCTGTAAAAGGCTGAGGCTGTGACAGAGTCGTTTACTTTTATTTAATCTTTACTTTGATTCTAAGCACTACATTTATACTTCATAGGACATTACCATATTAATGAGAAGTTAACATAAATTCATGAATAGAATAATTTTGTTTATGGCTTAAATCTGTATGGAGTGTTTCTTTACATATATTTGCATTTTAAAAACCTGCATCAGTTGATGCTCACAGGTAAAATAGTTGTCTCATTCTAACACAAAATACAGGATTTTTTTGGTAAAATGGTAAATCTCAGACTTAACTTCATACTAGTAAAAAGTAGAGTTCTCTCAGGAAAGTTAATTTTTTGGCGTAATTAGGAGCTGATGTTATAAAGTAGCTAACAGAAGACGTCTGATTACTCTAAATTACTTTACATTCCACCAGCTTATAAAAGGAATAAGAACAAAGTGATCTGGAGATATTACAAAATTATCAAAGTTCCCAAGTTTGCCTAGGGCAGCATATCAAATAGAGAAAAACCATAGCCCTTGTTTTCATCTTGCATTTTGTATCCTAGAAAAAATTTCTTAGTAAGATACCTTCAGAATAAATTTTTCATGTCCCAAAGGAAACTGGTTTTCATTGCAGTTGTAATACCTAATCAGATGAGATTGAGGTCTATCATTATTTCTGATGATTATATTGGCCCCTACTGGAATCTGAAGAATAAACTGAAGAGAGATTTCTTTGAGCAGCATGACTTACTTTGTGTTTGAGCAGAACATTTTAAAAAAAGGCACAAATGATAGAATTCTCAATGGTTTTAACTTCTTTCTAAATGCTCTTGAAAAAAAAACCCACGTATTTCTGCCTTGTTGGATTACCCTGTCTTCTTTGCATCCTATTTCTTCATAGTAGTATAGCTGATAACAATATTTAAATAACAGTGAATGTTTTCAAAGGAAAGCATTGCTAAAAGTGCTTTCCAAAGCATTCTGCCCTGCATAAAAAGAAAAACAAGAAGTTATTGCAAATATTTTGAATGACTCTCAGACTTTGGAGACTTTAATTGTGGATTCACCATGTTCTAAATTGAGTTTACAAGCTTCTCTGATGGTGAGTTTGTTTGATGATATGTTAGCTGAGGGTCTGGAAATCGTTTTCATTCAGGTCAGTATGTTTGGGTCTGCTTAAATGCTGTATAAGTCAACAGAACTGAAGATCACAGCAAAAGATGAGCAGCATTTAACTATGACCAAATAGAAATGGATTTTCGGAAATTTAAGTCATATCATCATTTGGGCTTATAAGAAGTTATATGACTACCTGTAGAAGAAAATAAGAATACTCCAAAAACTACCTTTTTGGTTTAATCTGACCAGATGGAATGAGAAAATGACAATCATTCTTTTTTAATGTTTAGTCTCTTCTAGTTTCTGATGATCTAGTATTTCTCACTATCCTTCAGTTATTCCTTAGATCTGCAGTGAATATGTATCAATGTACGTCCTTTGAATTAGTGCATCCCATCTAAATTCAGAAATCGCTTCACGCAAGTTTAATTCAATTTCAACATCTATTTTTTCAATATGTGTTTGTGCTTAGACAGCTGCATAAAATGTTAACAGAAAAAAAAGAAAACAGGAGCAAAAAGTTGCTGATTCTGAATATGATTTACTTAATTACATTGTCCTTATGAACTACTTCACAGATATTAATGGTTAATGCCCTGATAAAACCTGTACCTGGTAACTCAGACCTTGTGTTTTGAGAGGCTTACTGATTGCCAAATATTTCTCATATATTTAGGCTAACAAGTGACAAAATTAAAAATTCAATCTGTGATGAGAAGAGGAGAAAGTCAACAGTTCATTCAAACTCCAAAGAGAAAACAAAATAAGAGAGAATCAGGAAATGGATTGAGACACAACTCCAGGAATCAACACACTCTTTTGAAAGTCCCTTTCAAGAGAAAATTGCTGAATTTCTCAGAGCTACATTTTGAACCTATTTTGGGTTTGTTTTGTTCTATTTCTTTTACGATAGAAAAGATTTGGTGATTTCCCAAGATCGCAGTTGAACTAGCTGTTGTTCAAAATTGTACTTTCAGGTAAAAGCTCCTCATAAAGCATATCTAGCAATTTGCATTACCAGAGGTATATTCCTTCTGTCGCCCTTGCCACCAACACGGACTTTCATTATAAATTTGCTTCATAAAGTAAACCTTTTTTTCCAAACTACTAATCCAATAGCCTTTCATTAAAATCCCCCTTTAAAAATACAACACTGAAATAATAATGATCAGCAATGCCAAATGCTGACTCAATCTCTAAGCAGTGCCAGCAGCTTTCAGAACAGCTCAATGTGCTAATTACTTCATACACTTTTCACAATATATTCTTTAATTTCCCAATTTTTTTACAGTAATCCTATCATTTTGCTTTGCAATGACCATTTCTTTCTGCTTTATGTAGCATAATTTTACAAGAACTGAAGAATTTGCAAATGAGAAAATTTAAAATTGTTGAAATTAAATCTATGAAATGCTTTTGTTTTCTTTTATCATGCCAGTAACTGTTAATGAAAAACAGTCTTTTCTGTCAGTAAATGTCTCTTGTAACCTGTGCATTTTCTAAAGGAGAAAAAAAAGTATTAAAACATATGTTCGAGTTTTAAAAACAGGTATTGTTTTAAAATAAAGTCAAAAGGAAGCATCACTTCAGTTGTCATATGGGAAGGGTTACTTTGTTGATGCCTGAGAATCAAGTAGCTGATATGAAACTTGCATGTACTGCTGGAATCATCTTGGACATCCAGCATAGTTATTCGACCTTATTTTATGCTCAAGGAAACCATTAGCCTCCTGACAGCTTGGAAAGGAAGAAAAGCTTTGCTACCTTATCATGTGAATGTTTACTCCGAAAGTTCTTATGTCTCTGGTCATAGGTTAGAGTCCTAGAAGCTAGGACTTTTGCCCAACTTTTAAAATTATTAATATATAACCAAAGAATAGATTCTGGTTTTCCCATTTCTCTACAGTCCACCCTGAAGCAGAGTGGATAAAATGGCAACCTGTCACAGAGGATGACTCCATCTGACCTGCTATGCTTCATGTAGCCACAGAATTTATGCGCAAAGACATTGTTATCAACACTGATGAGCCATTGTTTTCAATACTAAGATCAGCGAGCCATCTTGGGCACCTGTCCTATGTAGCCTGTAAGATTCTGACATCCAATTTTAACACAATGTCCTGGTTTCAGCTGGGACAGAGTTAATTTCCCCCCCAGTAGCTGCTGTGTTTTGGATTTAGTACAAGAAGAATGTTGATAACACTGATGTTTTCAGTTGTTGCTAGGAAAATCAAGGACTTTCTTCAGTTTCTCATGTTTAGCTAATGAGTAGGTGTGCAGGAGCTGAGAGGAAGCAGAGCCAGAAAGATAGCCAAGCTGGGCAATGGAAATATTCCATACCATAAACATCATTCTCAGTTTATCACAGAATCACAGAATGGTAGGGGTTGGAAGAGACCTCTGTGGGTCATCGAGTCCAGGGACATAAATCTTTCTATCTTTCTCCCTTCTATGTGTTCATATCCTCTCTTGTCCAGGAGTGTAAACCTTTCCAGGAGTTTGGTTTTTTTCTGGAATTTCACAAAATTCTCAAAATCCATGATTCTTATGAGTTCCGTGATCACTGCTCAGGGACTGGCAGTGAATGAGTCGTCAGGTGGTGAGAAAACTGTATTGTATATAGCATGTTTTGCATGTTAATTATTATCATTATTGTTATCATTATTAATATTAGTATTTCCTTTGTTGCCGTATTAAATTGTCTTTATCTCAACCCACGAGTTTTACTTTTTGTCCATTTCTCCTTCCTGTCCCTCTGGGTGGGAAGAAGAGGGGTGAGTGAGCGGCTGTCTGGTGCTTAGTTGCCGGGTTAAACCATGACACATAAAAAGGGTGGATTACTCAGAATTACACAGAATAGATGAGGTTGGATTGTCCAGTCTTTTGGGATTGTCTAGCCCAGCTTCCCTGCTCAGGCAGGGTCAACTACGGCAGGTTGCTTAGGGTGGTGTGGAGTCAAGTTTTGAATATCTCCAAGGATGGAGACTCCACAAACTCACTGGGCCACCTGTTTAAGTGCTGAGTCACTCTCATGGTAAAAAAGTGTTTCCTGATCTTCCGACGTAGTTTCAGGTGTATCAGTTTGTGCCCTTGTCCTGTCAATGGACACTACTGAGGTGTGTCTGGCTCACCCTTCTTTACTCTCCCCATCATATATTTACACCCATGGATAAGATCCCCCTGAACCTTTTCTTCTACAGGCGGAACAGTCTCAGCTCTCTCAGCCTCTCCTCATGTTGAAGATTCTCCAGTCAATTCATCATCCTTGTGGTCATTTGCTGCACTCTGTCCACTACATCCATGTTTCTCTTGACCCCAGAACTGGACTCAGCTCTCCAGATGCATCTCACCAGTGCTGAGCAAAGAGGAAGGATCACTTTCCTTGACCTGCTGGCAATTTTTGCCTAATGCAGCCTAGCCTGCTATTGTCCTTCATTGCCATGAGAGCACACTACAGGTTCATGGTCAACACGGTGTCCACCTGGACCCAGAGGTCCTTCTGTGTTAAGCTGTTTTCCAGCCAGCTAGCCCCTAGCTTGTATAGGTTGCATGTGTTTCTTCCTCCTCTGTTATTTTTCTAAGGGAATCTCATCAGATAAAATTTACACTGCACCCAATTCAGAGGTGGGAAAGAGAAGCATTATCAGAGAAATATCCTGGAATGTAATTAGCTGGGAACCTGTAAATCTGTCCTTTCTCAGACATTTCTGTCCCCACATGATCACAACTTTTCCATCAGAGTAAAGGAGTTTTCTAATCAGGTTAGAATCATTCTCACAACAGAACAATAGGAAGAAAAATTTGGAGACATTTGAAAGAAATCATGACTGTCTGGTATGTTAAAAACTGAGCTGGAAAGCAACTTTCATAGAAGATTATATAACTAAAGAAAATTTTCTTTAAAGGTTTTTCCTCCTTCCATGACATTAAAAAGTTGTTCAATACCCAGAACAAACTTTTTTAATTTTCAAATTATATTGAGCGGGGTATCTTAAGCACCTGTAAGTGCTTCTCAGATCTACTGATCTTTTGTCATACCATGACAGTGCAACGTGTTAAAATGAACCTGTCTCTTGAGTCTCCTGCCTGTGCTATCCCATCCCTGTCCCTTAGATTAATTAGAATGAGATTTAGGAGCTAAACTGAAAGAGAACTTCAGTGTATTCAGCAAGATCTGCTTGTATGGGATGGTCAGGGCACCAGCATTACAGATGTTACTATAGAGGACGACTGGATAAATCGCAGTTTTTAAGAGATCTAGGAAAATAATTTATCTGAGGAAATAAGGCTGGGCACTCAAGTTATGCTCTGCAACACTGCAATTTGCAGAACATAAATACATCTGGGAACCCAGCTTCCAAACACTAAGGCTAGGAAAGAGCAAGCTCTTCTCATATAAAATCCTAGGGACCTCAGAGGGTTATCAGTCTTATTACAGTGAAAGGGATGAATTATGCTGTGCACTTTTTGCAGTAGAAAGAAGCAAAGAAAACGCTGTGGCCAAATAGGAAAGATAAACTTAGCAATGATCAGATAAGTTGAAAGAGCTAATGACTCAATTAGGATGCTCTAGATAACAAAGTAAGATTTATATTTGGCAACGGCTCAGCAGAAAATAGTTTTACAAGTTTTCCAGTAGAAGAAGAGTTATACAGTGTTTATAACAAGGGCATGTTGGACCTTGCCGTGAGTAGTCTTTTTTGCTTACCAGTGTTTTTCCTTGGTTTCAGTGTGACTTCATGTCCTTAGCAAGTGAGCACTATTAACTTCAGTAGGAGATGTACTGTTCAGAATTCTGCATGTTTGCCATACTTAATAAGCTTACTTAATATACTATTAAAAAGAGCTCACATCTGACTAGATTGTCACAAAGCATAGCGAGGTGGTGTAGAGCTGTGAGAACAAGTGCCATTTACTTCATCCTATGCGCACATATAAACCCTGATAGGTAGGGATAAGTGACCCACAAGGGTGTTGAAGGAGTTTTGTGTGCTCCCACAACAGAACACTTTCCCAAGCAGACTATGCTTCTGAAACAAATGAAATGGGTGGAATTACATACTGTTTTCCTTCCAGGAACCCGCCCCCTCCCCAGTCAACAACTCGCCCCTCTGGCACCCCCTGGTCCCGCAAAAAAAACTCAACCAAAAAACAAGGGTGGAAACACTATGTAATTCACAGCGGAGTTCTCAACAAGCTTGAGAGACAAGACAGATCTGTGGGACTTTGTCTAGAGTCTATGGGGACTTATATATGACGTCCTTACAGTAGCCTGGATTGTGCAAACTCTAATTAAAAAAAATTTTTTTCAAGGGTCTCAATTCACTGTGTAAGCATATATAAATATTACTGATACAATGGAGAAAGGGGAAAACAGAGGTCTGGTCTCCAAGCTTTTAAAGCAGGGTCACTGCTTTTAAAGGAGGGCCACTGGGTATTCCAAATGGGTGCACATAAAGCATTAGCATGCAACAGGCAAGTGGGCTGGTGTTTTTAAAAGGCTACATCAAACTGAAGTATGAGGCTTCATCATACTAAATCTGTAAAAGGTCAACATTTTAGTGTTATAAATCATACTATCCTGAGCACTTTTAGTCTTGGCTTCCTTAAGAATCTTTGCAGAGCTATCATAATCACGGGGCTGTGAGCAGGCCAGTTCATTAAATTTTCAACTCTGATGCTTGCAGATGTTTGGGGCAGGTGTTCTGTACAGACCAGGGAGTTTGCTTTCTTCTGCTGCATGTTGCATTGGAGGTCAGAGGTGACACCTCAATGGCAAGGTCTCAACTGCATGGCAAGTCTCAGAGGTCTTTGTTAGGGGAGAAAAAGAATTCAGTCTCCTTAAAATTTATGTACTGCAAAAGATAACTGCACCTGCAGACCGCTGCTCTTATTGAAAACACATGGTGGCAGTTGGAAGAAATATAAAATGCTACTCTGTAGTTCCTGTTGAGAATATGCAGGGACCTCAAATGATCAGTATTAGATCAGAGATACCTGAATGATTCATAATCCCATAGTACACAGTTCTGGTACAAAGTGTGTGTTTTTGTCATACGATTAGGGATTCATGGAAATTCACATGTATTTAAAAATTTACTTTGGGCAGTGTTGCATTGCCATCAAACAGTTGCCCTGCATAATATAATGTATGCCAGCAGGCATTCCCAGTGACACAGCTAGTTCATAATTGGAAAAGGTTAGTCCAGTCTTTCCTGGCCACCTGTGTGTTGGCTTTTTAACTTCCCAAATGCAAAGAGCAAAGATAGATTCTTCTAGGTGCAGGAAATCCTATAAAATAGCCACCTTTCTTGGGGAGTCTTCTGTCTTAAAAAAACTACTGTAGGTTTACAAGATAAAAATCTGCTTTGCTTTTGCTAGAAATAACCTCCAGCAAACACCAAGTTTTTGTCAGTTCATGTTACGTTATTCAGGTATAAACAATACACATATGGAAGGGGATGGAAATGTCTTAATGTTTCTTAACTTCTACTGACATATGTGGCCATGGTACAGCTGAAAGAGCTTTGAGCAATGACTTTTGGGGCTGTAATGCTAATAATTGCTGAAAGTTCCTAAAAAATAAAGACAAATGATAGAACAGCATTGCTTACAGGAATCTAAGGCCAAGGCTTTCATTATCACTTGTTCATCAGAAGGAGCTGTTATAGATTAATTTTTTGCTGTGAACATTCAGAAATGTGAACATTCAGTCCTGTATTCACATGACGTTCAGTGTCCTTCATGAAAATTTTGCGTGAAATAATAATGCAGGTTACAATGCAAGAAGTTTATTATGCCATTGTAATACATATGCCCTATACATTACATACAATTGCATAATCTATGTACAGTAAAAGGTAAAGAATATGTATGGAGGGAATCTAAAGCTATTTTTGGATTCTGAGAAATCTGTATTACAAACACCTATATGTAGTTCCCCAACATCTATATTTTTTCAGAGCTTAACAGAGCAGAAATGTAATATAGAACATCTAATTTCATAATATGAAATATTTCTAAGCTTCTAACAACATAAGAATTTTTCTTTTAATTTCAGAGGTGCAGCATTTTCATCTATTTTCTGTTTTCCTTTCTTTTTGTCCTGAATAGTGAACCTACATAGTCACATTCAGAAATCCATTTCGAATACTAGTGATAACTATTTTCAACTGGAGATGAATAGGGTCAATGTCACAGGCTGGAATGTTTTGCAATGAAAAACAAGGAGTATATATAATCTGAGTAGTTTTTTTCAGAACACTTAATGTTCACTTCAACTGCATTCTGCTCAGACAAGTTATGACTTGCTGCCAGCCTCTCAGCCCTGATGGAGAAAAAACACTCCATAGTGTTTAATCTAATTTTTGACAAAACAGTTATGCAATTGTTATGCAGTGTACTGTTGAATCTTGTCAAGACTTAGGAAATAATCCTATTTCCTAATAAAAAATATTTCTTTATAATCTTTTTTAGATTATGAAACATAGATTCAGAAGAGGCAAGAAGGGTCCCTACACTGCTCTACATTAGCTACAAAGTCTCCAATGGAGGATAAAATTATGCACAAATATTTCCTCTAATTAAAGTATGAGGGCAATGCTTTGCAGAACTGGATTCAGAACTGACAGTCAGCATGCTGAGTGAGGAGCCACCTAATTTAAGATGACAGCAAACCTTCAGAATAGGGTTTGCTGCTTAACCCTGTTTCTTTCCATAAATTCTGCTTTGAATTTATAGCAATGAACCTTCTCCAGACTGAGATGGCTTTTAAAAATTAAAAAATATTGGGGTTTTTGAATATAGAAATTTTTAAAACTTCCTGTCAAAAATAGAGGAGTCTGATGTTTTTATTTCATCTATATTTGTTGCACTCATCTAGTATTTTGGAAACTCAATTCTATTACCTTTCCTGGCTGAAAAGATTCACATCCACATTTTTCAACATAATTCTTATTTGTGTTAGGTTTTAAAACAAGATGCTTTACAGATCTGAGTAATTTCAAAGACCATGAGTTATATCTTTTTTGGCCACTCTTCTGCTTCTTCTCTGATGAAAATGTTTCCCCACTGTGTTAACAGTGGTCAATGTACCAAGTTTCAGTTTTGACAAAACAGTATTTTCTGTTGAAACTCTGTTTTATCAAAGCAATTGCAGCTACCTCTTTCCACAAATCCTCTGTTCCATATAAGCCTGATATGGAAGTTGAGCAGAGTGAAAAATTACTCTTTTAGGTTTACAGGCTAAAACCAGTCGGAACGGACAAACAGGACCAGACAGAGGCAAAACTGAGTGTTCTGCCACTAAGGTGAGACAGCTAATGAACACTTAAAGCACATTTGCATTGCGCATTAAAAACTAGAGTACCATCATAATTGGCATCCTGTTAGCATGGTAAAACAGTAAAATTGTGTTCACAACTTCAAAATTAGATGTATGGGACACATTTGCAAGCATAAATTCTTCAGCTTCCTAGGCTCTGCTTATTATTGTTATTATGATGCTTATGTTCTTTTTATGTTTTACTGTGGATCATATACAGTGTGTCTTAGGGAACATCTTTTCGTATCACTCATCTTGTGTGTTTTGCTCATATTGCTCAATCATTAGAGTCTCATTTGAGGGCACAGATATAGACACCCTAATATAAATCTGTCACCACACGCGGTATACATCTGAATGTTTCAAAGTTGTTTTTTTTAACGTCTCGGCTGTTTTAATTTGAATTGGGCTACGCATTTCAACCATCAAGAAACTTTCTGGTTTTCTAATTTCCTAATGTACAGAAGTATCATTCAGGGATTTTAGTACATTACGTTAATACCACGCTGTTTCTTCCTATTTTAAAAGCAAATGCAGTTGTATAATGCAACAATAAAAAATATTCCCAATGTTATTGCATTGTTTTAATCATACTGTTCTGGTTTGGCTGCGACCGGCAACAAAAGCGCCACGTGGCCGCCCCTCCCCCCGCCGGGGTGTGGAGGAGAATGGCAAGAAACAGGCAGAAACTGGTGGGTCGGGATAAGGGCAGTTTAACAGAACAGCAAACAAAGGGAACAGGAACAACAATGATACAGATAAGGAGAAAACACAACACAAACC
>Ga0065711_1046104_pt1 | contig 13085 bp, 5 predicted proteins | sample Hoacrofraction12_FD_59098 | JGI IMG/M metagenome (GOLD analysis project Ga0065711, IMG submission 59098) | Hoatzin crop microbial communities from Cojedes, Venezuela - Epithelial fraction 12 v2 (version 2) | ecosystem: Host-associated > Birds > Digestive system > Esophagus > Crop | place... | reverse complement strand
TGCCCAGAGGGGCTGTGGAGTCTCCTTCTCTGGAGATATTCCAGCCCCGCCTGGCCGCGGTGCTGTGCCCCCTGCTCTGGGTGACCCTGCTTGGGCAGGGGGTTGGGCTGGGTGACCCACAGAGGTCCTTTCCGACCACTAACATTCTGTGATTCTGTGATTCTGTGATATGGCACCTCATCTCATTTTTCCATTCTATGACAAAGTAGCGTTAATTGTAATATAGTACTAGATGCTAGGGATCCGTTTTCAGGCCATCTTTCACCATCTTCCCAGTGATATTGTGGCAACTATTGATTACACTACCATTTTCATTTATCCCTATCAGGGGGTCCCCTCCAAATCGATGTTAATTCTTTAGGATGCATCCTAAGGGAGAACAAAGAGGAGCCTCCTTGGAAGCAGTGGAACCCTGCTCAGTACCAAGAAAGAATTTCCTAACCCAACATTTCATACACAAAAGTTCCAAATACAAAATGAGGGATCTTCTCACTACGTTACAAACTCAGTATGTAGAAACAAAACTCTGCTGCTTCTGCGTAGCTTTTCTGAAGCATCTTATGCAGAGCTGAAGCAAAGCTTATGTAGAGCTTGTGCAAAGAACAACTCCAGCTGCTTCCTTAAGAGGTCTTACTGTTCCCCTCTTTTCCCCTCAAAATATCTCTATTCCAATAGCGTTGCACCGTTGTGACGCTTACCACCCGACGGCAGGAGAGGAGCCGGTGGGGTCCCCAGTCAACAGGTCGGTGCTTGCTGGAGTCCAGCCAGGCCGCTTCTCCCTGTTGGGTACTGCAAGGCGATCGGGCAAGGCTGTCAGCGCAGTCCCATCTGAGTTGTCAAAACCGTTGTCCCAAAATTGGGATCGTTTACCCGGAGTGCGATACGCCAACAGACTCACAGAGCAGAGGTATTGTCTTCATTGCATATTTGCACACATATGGGTGCTAGGTGATAATTCCACAAAGCTAGCACACCGCTGAGCGGAGTCACAAGGACTATATACCCTCACAAAAATAAGGAAATTACTCCCTACATTCTGATTGGTTTGTCCGGTTATACACTCATCTTAAAGGTATATTCCTTCTTTATTTAAATATGCATGCTCGCCAGCTGTGGTGGGGTGCAGTCTTTTGGGTTCTGAACTGAGTCGGTGGTCGCAACCTCCCCCTGCCGCCACTACCTTTCTCCTAGTTACCCTCGATTTTTGTCCGAGTTACCCTAGATTTTTGTTGACTTCAAGCTTCTTCCACAGTCACCCAGCTTTTGACACCTTCTGGGGCAGGATGGTCCCCTTTTATCCGTCTGTTGGCTCCTCTTCAAGGGCATAGTTGTTAGTCAAGCATACATTGTCTGTACAAAGTAGTCAGGCCCAAATTAAACAGCGTCACTACCACCTAAGCCTTTCTGCCCGATATCACAGGCAGGGGTGTTGGGTGGACAGAGGGGCTGTGCTGGTGCTCGAGGGACCCAGGAATGCACAGAGCTGTCTGTACTTCTGTATTGATGAGTCCTGTTGGGTATATGTGTGTGCTGCTGTGGCAGCACCTTGTCCATGCCTGGTTGTCGTGGTTTAGCCCCAGCTGGCTACGAAGAACCACGCGGCTGTTCACTCACTCCTGGCCCCTGGTGGGACAGGGAGGAGAATTGGAAGAAAATGGCAAAACACGTGGGTTGGGATAAAGAGAGTTTAACAGAACAGCAAAGGAACAGAGAAGTAACAACAATAATACCGATATAAACAATAGATAAAGCGGGTGATTCACAATGCGATTTGCTGACTGCTCAATGCCTACCCCACTCCCGAGCAGAAATTCCCCTCCTCTGGCCATCTCCCCCAGTTAAATGCTGAGCAAGACGTCAGATGGCATCGAATATCCCATTTGTTTGGCTGCTTTGGGTCAGCCATCCCGGCTGTGCTCCCTCCCAGCTTCCTGTGAAAATTAACTCTATCTCAGCGAAGCCAGGGCACAGGTTGTGTGGCCAAGGCAGAGCGTGTGTGTGTCTGTGTGTGTCTGTGTGTGTGTGTGTGTTGTGTCCAGGATACACGCTCAGCTTCAGGGTTGAACCTGCAAACGGGAAAGCAGCAGGGACATCCCTTGTCCTGGGATGGAGACTCTGGGTCTTGGGGCATGCCAGGCTGGGCTCCAGCAGCTGGGCAGGAGGAATCCCCAGGGCTGGAGCTGCTGAAGACCCCTCTTATAAGAGGCTGGGGCCTCTTACAACATACCTTAAAGACAGTCTGTTTTCTTCTTCCACAGCCATGGGGTCACCGAAGGATGTATTAGAGGGTGATGAAAAGGCACACGTTGGCAAAAAGCTGCTGGCAGAAGCATGTGAGAAGGAAGGACTGGATGATGCATACTGGCTCCCCAAACTGTCAGAGATACTGGGTGTCAAGTCCAGAGAAGCCCTGAAACATCTGCAATATGAAGACTACCTTAAGCTGGAGTGCGAAGTACGGTACCCGTGGGAAACCAAGGCGCTCCGAAAACTCCTGGAACTAGCAGACAACAAAGCAACTTCTGAGGAGCTGCAGAAGGAGCGCTTGGAGGTGGCAAAGCAGAGACAAGAAGCGGCCAAGGTAGCCCTGAAGGAGCTGAAAGAAATGCACAACAGCCGCAGCCACAGCAAGGACGTTCTAAGACAGAAAGAGGAGGCTCTGTGGCAAGCCATGGAGATTCCCAAGGAGTACTGGGCACTACAGGAGAAGTCTCTGGTGGATGCGCTGGAGAGAATCCAGAAGCAGCTGGAGCAGCAGGAGTTGTCGGTGGGCAGGGCTGAGAACGTCTCTGACCCGGAGGTCCTGAGGCGGGCGTCAGGGGGACTGGCCCTGCAAGGCATTTACAGAACCAGCAGCCTTGCGGATGTGCTGGCAAAGCGAGAGCAGATCATCAGGATTCCCGACGGCTTCAGGCTGGCCGGTCCAGAGCAAGGGTCGCTGCTTGAAAGGAAGGAGTTCTCCTCCTCTGCAGCAGAAGCCACTTTCACCAAGTCCATTGAGCAGCTGGGGTTCAGCATCAGCGTTTGTGCCAAAGCTGGGTTCTGGGGGTTTAATGCTGAAGCTGGTGTCGATTACAGCAGGTCCTCACAGTCGGAGGACACCCACCAGTCGCGCTCGGAACAGAGCTACATTTGCACCACCAAGTACCAGTACATCCCTCTGGCCTCCTGCTACTTCCAAAAGCATCAGCTTCGCCTCTCGGATGTGGCCCTGCGGGAGTTGCAAGACATTGAGCATCTTTTGAGCATCACTCAGGAAGCAGACAGGCCCAACATGCTGAGGAGTAGGTGTGCCAGCTTCTTCAGCAGGTTTGGGTCCCATGTAAACCAGGGTCCCCTCCACTTTGGGGGGATATTCTGGTGGAAGGCATCTACGGAAGGATTCAGAGCCGAGCAGCGGGAAGAGATGAAGCGACAAGCATCTGAAGCACTGAACTGCTACATCGAGGCCAGCTACAGAGGCTTCAGTGTCAGCGTGGCAGTAGACATGGACAGTTCGAAATCCAGCTCCCAGGCTTCTTTTCAGGGAAAAGATGGAAGGAGTGCCCACACAGCGGTTCAGCTCTACGTGACCAGCACAGGGGGCCCGCCAGAGATGGATTGCCTTCCTCAGTGGAAACTGGGGCTTGTAACTAATAACACAACCTGGTGTGTCATCGACCGAGGCTTTCATATGATCCCCGTGTGGGATATAGTCCTGTTCAATCACAGCAGTGATTTTGAGTCCAGCTATGAAATGAGCAGCAGCCTCAGGGCTGCGTACGAAGCGCTAACGAATAACAGTGTTGGCACCATGTTTGGAGAGGAACTGGTCAGTGCAGTGGAAGAGGCCAGAGCTTTCGTGGGGAAGGTGAAGGGCTGGGAGGTGATGGTGGATGAAAGGAAACTGCTCACCCTGGTAGATTTCAAACAGAATCTGAATGAAAAAACTGGAAACCACAGCGTCTGGATCAACGTATGCCTGTCAGCCAAGGCACTGCAGGAGTTCCTGGTGAATACCGTTCTGTTTTGCAAGAAGTCACCTCCCGAAAACACCACCTACATCAAGTCTCTGTTGAGGTGCCTCCTGGATCCTCATATCTATTCTGTCAAGGACTTCCCCAGGTCTTCCTTCGTTATGCAATGGATCTTCCAGACTGAGTACGCGCTTCCTGAAACTCCCGATGTTTCTGAGCTTGAAGATCTCACCAAGACCCTGGTGCAAATGAAGGAGTACATCCAGGAAGTCACCTACGCACCAGAGACCTCTGCATCTGCCATTCATGAAGCAAAGATAAAAGCCACCTTGACTGCAAGCCTAGCTGTTTATTCCTTACTCCAGTTTCTCCGGGAAACGGCACAGAAAGACATAGAACTGTTGGTGCTCTTAATCACGACCAGCACGGGATACCAGGTGGAAAGTAGCACTTTTCAGTACCTCCTTGGATGTCCAGAAATCAACTTCATGATAGAAGAATTGCAAATGGGACATAAGGAGTATCTGAGTCTGAAGGAGCAAGATGTTTACAGAGCCCAGGCCTTCCTGCTGCTGACGGGTCTAACTGTAACACCCAAACATAAAGGGGTGTCCCCTGAGCAGAAGAGTAAGTGTTTAGCTTTCATGGAAGATCAGATGAAAAACTTGTGGTCCACAGAGATAAAAACTCTCCTGGAAAAGCACAGTGCATTCAAAGACTGGGAGATGCTGGAAAGTGACTTGCATTCCTTCGTTGACGGGCGCTTGGATGACACACGTGATGGTCTGAAGAAATGCAGTATAATCCAAGACATGGAAGACATTTTTCAAAGACTAGAGCCTTCCAGTCAGTCCAAATGCAAAGCAGACAGCAGGGAATCTGAAGCAAATCCAGCCTTTGCAAACCAAGAGTTCCTCCACTTACTTAAGCGCCTTGGACTAGAAAGTCACTATCCGAGAAAAATGGGGACGGAAGATTTCCACATCATATACAAGACAAGTTTACATGACAGCCAGCCCAGCAAGGACAATGAACTACCATTTTACTTCTTGCAAAAGCTATTAACTGTGGATTATCGGGTGAGGTACCTGACTTGCAAGGATGAGAGCGACCCAGGACTCGCACCCGTGCCAAAAGCCACAGAGCAAGAGCATGAACCCTCGGATTCCTTTGATGACTTTTTGGCTGCTTTGGAGGAAGGCAGCCCTGAATCTTCAACCAGCGACAGTCGTGTGCACCCCATGGACCTGCAGATGGCAATTTTTCATTGCGCTGATGATTTCATGAGACAGTACATTTCCACAAAGCTTGCTTTCTGCCAGTTTGCGCTACCTCTCCTGGTACCAAACCCCTGCACTTCACAGATAGAGTTCCCCCTCTGGTCCCTCAGCCAAATCAAAAAGAGCTGGAAAGGGGCTGAGAAGTCAGGGAAGCAGGCTGGAATTATGAGTTACAAAAACAAACTCATTTGTCAGGCAGAGACACCCATTGTGTCCTTCATCCGGATCGGCAGTTCTCCCTCCTCTTCCAAGTCTCAGCTCCTGAATGCTCTGCTGAGCAAACAGAAGCATGACACTTTTTTCCACCGACATTGCAAAGGCAGCACCAAAGACTGTTTGCTGATGAAAGGTGTTGTGGAGATCTCCTGGTACTGTCCCCGGGGTAGCGACGATGACAGCTTTGACTGCTGTGTTGCCTTCTGTAACCTGCACGGAGATGCAAGGGATCACGAAGAGCAGCTGCAGTTTTTGCAGGAGATATCTGCTGTGAACGTGGCTCTCGTATCCGAGTCTGATCAGAGTGACAAGAAAGGGATGAAAATCTTACGTGACCTGTGGCAGTCGCAAAAGCCTTTGGTTTGCCTTTTCACTGAAAAAGAGAATGTTGCCGCTGGCCGATCTAGCCAAAACACAAGAATAGGTATCAAGAACAGAAACAAAGCAGAATTGATGGACGAGCTGACAAAAACAATTAAGGATCTCCTGCAAGGCTCTAATACTCTTTTCAGCCTGGATGCCTGCCTGGACAAAGCTCGCAAGCACGGATTCTTAGTCGATGAAGATGCAGACGCCTGCGTGATAGCCAAAGAACAGGCAAAGGCACTGGTGGAGCTTCTGAAGAAAGAGAAGTTGTCTGAGATCAAATCACAGCTCCTGCCTCTTCAAGGAAAACTATGGCACATGTGGTGCAAAAAGGACAAAGAACTGACTCGCTTGCAGGAAAAGAGGAACAAGAGCATAGAGCACCATCGGAGTCAAATTGAGTCAGAGAAGTCAGCCATAAGAAGGAAGCAACTAGAGAAAGCATACCCCCTCAATCCGCTGATGAAATCAGTCCTTGGCTTTCTCCAGTCACAGCCAGCAGATACCAAGAAATACTTTCTGCAGTGGATGAAGGTCTTTATGGATGACCTGTCCTCCGATCGCCTTGACGAACTGAGGAAAGACTATCACCAGCTATGGTCTCAAATCCTGGCAATAAAGAAAAGCAATGAGAAAACTGATGTGAAAAGTTGGATGCTGAGTAAGTTAGAAGCCCTCTCCAATGAAATCAATGATTCATCCATCGGCCTGGAGCATATTTTGAGAGAGGTAGGGCAGATTTACGAAGCTCTGGAATCAGTGGATAAATGTTTTGTCAAATTACCTGAAATTGCAGCTGATCTGATGGTTTCAGGGTATCCTGTCGAGCTGATGGATGGGGATGCTTCTTACGTACCATTACGATGGGTCGGAGCAATCTTTGACAGATTAATTGAGAAGCTAGGGGACAAACGAGTATTTGTTCTCTCAGTGATTGGCATTCAGAGCACGGGGAAGTCAACCCTCTTGAATGCCATGTTTGGTCTTCAGTTTAATGTCAGTGCAGGGCGATGCACCCGGGGAGCGTTTATGCAGCTAATTAAAGTGGATGAGAAGCTGCGACAGGATTCGGACTTTGATTACATGCTAGTTGTCGACACAGAGGGACTTCGTGCCATAGAGATGGCCAATAAACAGTCCCTTAATCATGACAACGAGCTGGCCACCTTTGTCATTGGCGTCGGCAACATGACTCTGATCAATATCTTTGGAGAAAATCCTTCAGAAATGCAAGATGTCCTTCAGATCGCTGTGCAGGCTTTTCTGCGGATGAAGCAAGTAAAGCTCTCCCCAGGCTGCCTGTTTGTACACCAAAATGTGGGAGAAATCAGTGCCAAGGAACAGAACATGGAAGGACAAAGACGTCTGCAGGAAAAGCTGGATGAAATGACCGTGACAGCCGCCCAGCAGGAATTCTGCGATGTCTCCTGCTTCAGCGACGTCATCCGCTTTGATGTGAACACCCACATTCACTACTTTGCTCACCTGTGGGAAGGAAACCCGCCAATGGCACCACCCAACCCCACCTACAGCCAGAACGTCCAGGAATTGAAGAGCAAAATTCTCCAAGCTGCCAAGAAGGAGTCGCAGGGCAGCATTTTGAGGCTCTCGAGCTTGAAAGTTCGTATTACTGACCTCTGGAACGCTTTGCTGAACGAAAACTTCATTTTCAGCTTCAAGAATTCAGTGGAGATTGCTGCGTACAAGAAGCTGGAAACTGCATTTAGTCAGTGGACCTGGCAGCTGAGGAGTCACATCTTAGACTTGCAAATGAAACTGGACAATAAAATTCGGAATGGGGACTTGCAGAAGGTCACCATAAAAACCCTTGAAGATCTAGTGCAAGGGACAAGTGATGCCATCATGAAAGACATGGAAAAGTATTTCAGTGAAGACAGAGACCGTGAGATACTGGTCCAGTGGAAAAGCAACACGGAACTGAAGCTGAAAGAACTCAAAGAGTCTCTTCTTCTTGAAACCAGAAAGAAGTGTGAGAATCTTCTTGAAGTAAAGAAGAACCAGCGCAACCTGGATGAAAGGAAGTCAGAATATGAAGACAAGCTCCTGAAAAGGAGTAGGCAGTTGGCTCTGTCTCTCAAGGGCCAGAGACTAAGTGAAAGAGAACTGAGAGACAACTTTATTTCTCTCTGGGCAAAATGGGTTGCTGAAGTGTCCTCTGCTGCTCCCCCCCTAGAACAGGTTGATATAGATGTGGAAATTGAAGATGTCCTTCTAGATCACTTTAAGGAGCCGAACTTACATGCACGAATCGGGGCAGTTCCAGAAAAACACAGAGAATTTTCTGTTGATGTGAAGAAACATGTTGCTAAGAAGAAACATTGGGGCATCTTGCCTATGAGCTTTGATGACGCTGATGTGAGCAGCATGCACCGCATTACAGAGAACATCATAGCGTCTGTGAGGGCAAACATTGATAAGAAGGAAAAGGAGAAAAGGGATTACAGTCGAAGTTTTCTTCATGAAATACTAAATGAAGTACAGAAAGGTATGAGCTCTGTCCCTAGCAATGCAAAATACAGTTTTAATAACAATTACAGAATAGATTTGTCACTGTATCTGTGCAGAATGGCAGCAGAAAGGTTTAAAGACATGCACGCGGCATTCAGAAAAGCAAATGATCCAGCCATCTACCTGGAGAGCAAGAGAGAAGATTTCTTTAAATGTTTCCAGATTTCCTGCCAAGGAGCCACTTCTATCACAACATTTGCTGTTTTTCTGTGCGACAAGATTGCCCCAGCTCTTCACCGGGCAGTCTATGAGAGGACAGCGCTTGACATAGCTCGAGACATGAAGAGTAAAATCCCGGACTTCAGAGGCAACAGATCCTGTCTGGAAGTTTGCATACTGAGATACCTGGCACAAGAAGAAAATTTTGAGAAGTTCAAGAATTACCTTCAGTGCCCAGGAGACTTTTTAGAGACGTACATTGAGACACGTGTTGAGATGTACTGCTTAGATAAGAACAGGAGGCTGGAGAAGTTCTTAGATGACTCCCTCACTCACTGCTATGAAAGCATCCAGTCAGCAGTTTTTGCATCAACCAGAATTGTCAAAGACAGAAAAGACAGAAATGACAAAATCTCTCTTTGGCTGGATGAATTCTGCAGCGCACTTGGAGAGCTGCTGAGCTTGCCCAGAAGGGACCTGAAGGGCATTGAGCATCAAGAAATAACAGACATAGAGTTCCTGAATAACGCCATGACAGAAGCACTGACTGCCCTGAAAGAGCGTCTCAAGGAAGAGTTTGTGAGTGCTGATATGAGCTCGTTCGAAAGGCAGCCTCACACCATCCTGGCCGAGCAGTTTGCAGGGTGCTGGGAGAAGTGTCCCTTTTGTGGGGCTCTTTGCACAAACACCATGCCGAATCACGATGGAGACCATCGCCTTGTCTTCCATCGTCCGCAAGTATTGACAGGATACAGGTGGCATAAAACAGACAATCTGGTCATTGATATTTGTTCTAGTAGCGTTGCAAGTGATTGTTTATTCAGGATTGGTGAAGACAAATGGATCCCCTACAAGAGCTACCGTGATGCAGGATCTCCTTATTCCACTTGGAACATTCCTGCTGATCCGTCCATGCAACTGTACTGGAAATGGTTTGTGTCTCATTTCAGGAGAGAGCTAGAAATATGGTACAATGGGAAATTTCATGGCAAAGGAGAAATCCCTGCTTTGTGGCAGAGAATTACAAAGCAGGAAGCACTTGACGAACTGGAGAAGCTTTAGGCCAAGTCGATATGAAGGAAGAACGGCAACGGCTTTGCATTTTAGAAGAACGTAGTACAAGTCTATCCACAAAAGTCTTCCACCTCAAGCCACATGAAGAAAACAATATCTAATTGCTCCCAAAGTTAGGTAAAATGAAGTGTGCTACGCCTGCTATTGCTCAAAAATTCCTTTGCTTCATGGTAAAGTCAGAATCCTCTTCCCCTCTTGCCATAAACATTTAGCTCTGCTTTGTCTTAGATTGCCCAGAGAGAAATAAAAACCAAAAACATTCCTGCTACAAGCCGTCATATGGCCAAGATGAAGACCAAGTGCCGCATGAAGAGCAAAGGCAGCATTAGAAAGTATCAATGTTGTCCTAGCCGTGACAGCAGCCACTCTTGCTATTTGCTTAGCTGTTGAGCAAAAGCCTTTGTATGCGCAAGGTAGAGAATTACGTATCTTTGCAGCTTCCTCAGCAGCCATCGGCAGCGTGTGACGTTAGTGTTTGTGCTGTGAGGACAGGCTGATGGCAATGGGGCGATGGTCTGGAGAACATGTAACCAGCTGGGACTTCACCAGTGAGGCAGTCGGCGGTTTTTGCTGCACAGCTCCTGCAACGCCGCTGGAAACCCAAGGACCAATCCTTCCTGGAGAGTCAGCCAAAGTAGTGATTCCATATAATCCCTGGTAGTCTTTGCTAATAAACTAATGGAGTTGGACTGGACCGATCTCTGTAGCCTTTATTGTCAGGTGAGCCCCAGTTGTGTGTGACTTCAGCGTTGGTGCTGTGAAGACGGGCAGGTGGCAACTGGGCGATGGACTGGGTACGAGTGTGTGGAAGCAGAGTGTCTGCTCTTTTCCAGGTGTCTGGCCAACGACCTTCTTCAGTGTCTGAAGGGATAATACTATGGGGAGGAAGCCATAAGCAAGAACCTCCAGTTAAACAGATCTGACCAACAAATGACAAGGGAGTGGGAACCAAGCCTGGTCAGTCACAGTAACTGAAGAGTGTGAGGGTGAGAAGCTTTATTCCACCGAGGTTATCTGACTGGGGAGCTGGTCAGATGGGAAGCTAAGGGGAAAACGCAGACATTGAGGTGGGAAGGAATGCAGACATGCCTTGAGGACACACAGGGATGCTGTAGCTCTTCTTTTCTGCAAGGTTTTTAACTGACATTCTCAGTGACACTGACTCACTCAAAAGATGCCATTAGGGAAGGCAAAAGAACTGGTGATGGTGGGATGTGAATGCAAAGCTGACCAGGAACTGTCTGGGAGGAAGATGGGGTCTGGAGAAGGCAAGGGACAGGGCTGGGGTGACGGGCTGGGGTGACAGGCTGGGAGGAGGTCAGGCTGGTGTTGGAAGAGGAGATGGGGAGATCCAAGTGTGCCAACTTTGCTTTCTCTTTCTCTTCTCCCCTTCCTTGCTTTATCTTTGTCGTGATTTAACCCAGTAGCCAGCAACTACGCACTAGACAGCCACTTCCTCACCCCTCCTGTTCCCCCACGGTGGGGTGGGGAGGAGAAACGGACAAAGGGGGAAACTCATGGGTTGGGATAATCATGTTTAATAAGGCAACAAAGGAAAATACCAACAGTGAATATGCAGAAAATCAATACACGATACCACATTTTTTCTCACCTCCTGGCCACCAATTGTGTAGCCAGTCCCCGAGCAGCAATCGCAGAACGCGGAACTCACGGCTTTTATGAGTTTCATGGAACTCCCGAGAAAAGGCCAAATTCATGGAAAAGTTCGCACTCGTGGAAAAAGTTGAGATTGTTAAAAGTCCTGGAAAAACAGAGTTCCTGTTCCAAATTTTTAAACTGAGCAGGGCATCCATGGTATTGAGTATTTCCATTGGCCAGCTTGGGCTAGCTGCCTGGGCATGCTTCCGCCCAGCTGCCGGACAACTGCTCATCAGCTGAACATGGGACACTGACAGAAGTCCTTGATTTCTTAGCAACAACTGAAAACATGAGTGTCATCAACATTATTCTCCTACTAAATCCAAAACACAGCAGATAGTGGGAGGAAAATTAACTCTTCCCCAGCCGAAATTAGGACTTAGAAGATCTTCTTCTCTGCCTCCTTGCTCTATCCTTCTTGTCGTCCAGCCTATGTGTACCCCCCATTTCCCCCCTCTGCATGGAATCCCAAACACACATCCCTTGTTCTATCCGGTGGGACACGGACAGGCTCCCCGTGGAGCCCATGGGTTCCCCTCACCCCAGCCCTGCCCTAAATGCTCCTGGGGTTCTCCCATCAGTGTCCCCTCCCAACCCCCCAGTATGCATGGAGCCTGGAATGCCCCCAGTCCCAGCTGCATTGGGAAGGTCCCCCTGTTCTGGCCCCTTTGGGTCACCTTTCTCTTACATTTTTCTTTAAAGGAAAAGGTCCTTCTGGTGTGTCAGCTGCACCACTCAGCTTGGTGTCATCGGCAAACATGCTGAGGGTGCACTTGATCCCACTGTCTGTGTCATCGATGCAGATATTAAACAGTACTGGTCCCAGTGCGGACCCCTGAGAGACACCACTCGTCACCGATCTCCATCTGGACATTGAGCCGTTGACCACTGCCCTCTGGGTGAGACCATCCAACCAATTCCTAAGCCACCGAACAGTCCCATCAAGTCCCTCTTTCTCCAACTTAGAGAGCAGGATGTCATGGAGGACCATGTCTAAGGCCTTACAGATGTCCAGACAGATGACATCCGTAGCTCTTCCCCTGTCCACTGGTGCAGTCTCTCCATCGCAGAAGGCCACCAGGCTGGCGAGGCAGGGCTTGCCCTTGGTGAAGCCATGCTGGCTGTCTTGAATCACCTCCCTGTCCTCCCTGCGCCTTAGCAGAGCTTCTAGGAGGATCTGCTCCATGATCTTCCTAGGCATGGGAGATGAGGTGAGGCTGACAGATCGGTAGTTCCCAGGGTCCTCCTTCCTACCCTTTCTAGAAATGGGCATGATTTTTCTCTTCTTCAGTCACTGGGGACTTCGCCTGACTGCCAGGACCTTTCAAATACCGTGGAGAGTGGCTTGGCAACAACATCAGGGAATTTCCTCAGGACTCTGGGATGCATCTCGTCAGGTCCCATAGAGGCAGGTATGTTCAGGTTGCTCTGGTGTCATGGTCAACATGCTGGAGAGACGGGGTGCCGTCCCAAGGGACCTGGACAGGCTTGAGAGGTGGGCCTGGGCAATCCTCATGAAGTTCAAAAAGGTCAAGTGCAAGGTTCTGCACCTGGGTTGGAGCAATCCCAAGCAGAAAAACTGGCTGGGGGATGAAGGGATGGAGAGCAGCCCTGCCAAGAAGGACCTGGGGGTGTTTGTTGACGAGAAGCTCAGCATGACCCAGCAGTGTGCGCTGGCAGCCCCGAAGGCCACCCGTGCCCTGGGCTGCATCCCCAGCAGCGTGGGCACAGGGCGAGGGGGGGGTTCTGCCCCTCTGCCCCGCTCTGCTGAGACCCCCCGGGAGTCCTGCGTCCAGCTCTGGAGCCCTCAGCACAGGACAGAGCTGGAGCTGTGGGAGCGGGGCCA
>Ga0065711_1046103_pt1 | contig 13085 bp, 8 predicted proteins | sample Hoacrofraction12_FD_59098 | JGI IMG/M metagenome (GOLD analysis project Ga0065711, IMG submission 59098) | Hoatzin crop microbial communities from Cojedes, Venezuela - Epithelial fraction 12 v2 (version 2) | ecosystem: Host-associated > Birds > Digestive system > Esophagus > Crop | place... | reverse complement strand
CAGCAGGTCCACCCCAAGCCTGTACTGGTGCATGAGGTTGTTCCTCCCCAGGTGCAGGACCCTGCATTTGCCTTTGTTGAACCTCATCAGGTTCCTCTCTGCCCAGTTTTGCAGCCCATCCAGGTCACGCTGAATGGCAGTACAGCCTTCTGGTGTATTTACCACACCTCCCAGTTTGGTGTCGTCAGCAAACTTGCTGAGGGTACATTCTAACTCTTCATCCAGATAAAAAAATCAACATTCTAACACGTTGCTTCTTTAAAATAATTTTTTTCTCAGTTACCATATAATAAGATAATTGTTAGCCTTTTTGGTTCAGTGGAATAAGGTTATGATGGTTTTAGTGTTGTCATTGTGATACTTTTATTCCCTACGGTTGTTATAATTGACTTTCATATACGAACAGTAATTTTGATTTTGCAAAATTATTTATGAGTTGAATGTCTTTGTGAATATGAAATTAGCATAATTCATTATTTTACTACTTTAAGCCAAATCCTCCAGCTCTTACTTAAGCAAAAACCTTGCTGAAATATATACCTACAGCTGAAGTAAAGAGGTTTAGATTGTATAAAGTCTTCAGATCAGACCTTCTGTTTCTTAATATATATGTAAATACTTCTTTTGTATAGATTTTGATTCAGCAATTAAATAATTAGTATTTCATTCTTTGTAAATTACTACTGAATTTAATTTAAAAGTAATGAAAAAAGTTAAGGTTAAATTAATGATTAAAGTTAGAATCAAACTAGAATAAGCTAAGTTTTAATGACTAGTATACAAACTCTATAAATTAGGAAGAGCTAATCTGATTTTGATCTATGTAGGTTCCAGTTGAGAAAGTACAAGAGGAAGAAATTACAGCACATACTAGCAGCACTGTGAACGAGGTTAAATTTCCTTATTTTTTAGGTGTGGGTGTGTGCATACTTTGAATGTAAGCTAGATTTTTAATGCAGAATGTAAAGCATTTTTCATTTGATTCTGAACAATAAACCATTTAATCTAGTTTTGATTAAGGGGTGGAATGGAGACTTGCATGAGCTTGGTTTTTATGTTGGTTCTGATGTGGCTGAAGTTTCAATGAACCTGTACAGAGGACATCTGTATTACTAGAAGATGATGGGACTCCTGCAGGATTCAGTAATCAGAATTCTGTCATTATTACTCATGAAATGGCAGCATCATTTAATCAATTTTAACTGAAAATTCAACGGTATTTGACTTAACTTGTGGATACAAACATCACCCTCTTTCCCTTTTGCAACCAAAAAAATAAAATGCAATACCATCACAGAGGTCTTCTTGTGAATAGCTATGGAAGAAATAGAAATAAATCTTTCCATGTAACTCCTTTTCCTGAATATATTTGTTTTCATTCTACCTCAAATACTCACTTGTCTTTTACAAACTTGCCTTAGATTTGACTCATTCTTAAACAGTGTTGTAAGAGAAAAGATAGCTCTTAGGGTTCGTGTGATGAATTTCCTGGCAGAAATCCTGGTTTCCCTGAAATTGGTGTGTGCTTTGTCGTTGACTTTGGTAAGATTAATAAAATCATACTATACATACGCTTTATGAGATAATGATTAACCTGAAAAGCACAGCTCCTCTGTCAGAATCTCTCTGTCATTGAACCATTTGTCTTTGTGTTACTTATGATAAAAGGAGTGCCTACACTGGTTCTTTGTATACTTAAATTAATGAATTGAAAAAAGAAGCAAATCTCACTTTAAAGACAGCATTGTCACTGTTTTGACTATGGGAATATGAATATACCTGCACCACGTGAATGTTGATACTCAAACCACTTGGGAAGGTTTAGCGCCACTTTATGCTGAGGCCATTCAATAATTTACCCAATGATTTTAAAAAAAGGAGGCGAGATTCACAAAGAAGATTTATGATCACAATTACAGCATCTACTTTTTAAACATGATGTTATTTAGTCAAATTTGTATTCTCAGTATAGTCACTTAAGCTTCCTGTTGAATACATGTGGAAAACAGTAAATCTCAGACTGTGATCCACAGAAGCCTGAATGTCAGGTGTGAGCCATCTGAACTGATAAGGGCAAGATGGGCGATACAAGTCATTGAATCATAGAATCATAGAATGCTTTGGATTGGAAGGGATCTTTAGAGGTCATCTAGCCCAACCACCCTGCAATGAGCAGGAACATCTTAGTCTTAGGGACATCTTAATCTTAGACGTTTTAAGACCCAGCCCTTAGTTTGAATGGGTTGAAACTCCAGCCTTATGGCACTATCCTAAGAAGCCTTTATGAAGTTATCCTAAGACAACGAGCTATGAAAGATTTTGTCATGAGTCTCCTTCACTTGCTTTTAATTGAAGTTTTGTTCACCTTGTGCGATTGAGTAAACACCCATAGTAAGAGGAAATAAAATAAAATACTCCCTCAGACTAGGAGTTGACTACTGGCCACCATCAGTCTTTTATTTCATTTCTCTTTCTTTGGAGACTGCCATGCTAACACTATTTCTACAAGATGAACTCTCTGAGATTACATTTTCTTTCATGAGAAAAGACAAAGACACTTATGCTATCCCCTTGTAAGTAGATGACAGAATCCAGCAAAACTTGAATCTTGCTCTCCGACTTGAATCCAAAGATAGAATTTGGCCCTATTTGTGTTGTACAAGTGTGCATATGTAGGTACAAATGCAGATACAACCGCACATATTTGTGGCAAAAAATTGGGATATTGATTCAGAATATCAAGATATACATTATTGCATTACTCGCAGAAAAACAAGCTCTTCAGTTTGTGTATTTCAGTAACTCTTAGAAAAAGTGTAGGAATAACATAGAAATAATTAAATATCTTTAAAAATGTATGTGTAGCAAAAAAAATCTGTGATTGCAGCAGTTTCATGTGTAAAAAGTAAATATTGTTTATTTGTGTATTTTCAAAGTGTAATATTCCAAATAATTCCAAATGTTGAAAAAGATGATAATGGGATTGCAGTTAAATATTCAGTGGATTAACTGCTGTACGCTTTTAGGCATAGGTTGATGTGAATACTCTGCCTCTGAGGAGGTTCAGGAAAAGGTTTAATGAAAAAAACGGCTACTGTTTTCTGAACAGAAGAATCCTGAGCAGCAGTCTAAAAGAAGTACTGTAAATTTTGGGGAAATATATGTATATTTAAGTGTAAGCATAATTTCAGCTAGAAAATAATAGTACAGAAGGTACTATCACATTTCTAGCATGATTAAACCTGGATTATTGTTAGGAGAATATGCTTAGTAAGTAATGACTTTGGAATGCAGTTCATTCTTGCATTGTAGCCTATATACGGGGTACTGATATATTTGGAATTTCTACAGCTCCCATCCTATGTGTCAGTACAACAGCCTGCAAAAAATGCCTCTAGAAAAATTTTGAAAACTAGTGATAAATATAATGTCATGCTCATGAACAGTTATATGCAGAGCAATAAGTAGGTTTAGTGGTAATATTTCATGTGAAAAATTAAATTATCAGAAAATGTAATGTGACTAAAAATCACAGTTTTCCAATGAAGAGAGTGAGTTTCAATTGATCATTTTTCAGTCAGGAATTGGGTCATTTTGGATTCAAAACTTTATATAGCTTTATGATTTTTCCAGTAATTTGACATTCCTTTTTCAGTCAGAGCATGAACTAAATCAAAATACTGGAATTAGTACTGAGACATAAATTCATTTCCTAATTAGATTTAGCAATTGAAAACTTAAATAATGCCATGTTAGGAGAACTGCTGTGTTTCAAAGTGAGTTTCCAGATATGGTGTCCTTTAGTTCTGTTTTTGTCATAGCTGACTGAATCCAGGGACAGATTTTCTCATTTTGCCTTGTATGAGCTAGGTCACGTTGGTGACAAGAGGCCCTTAATGAGACATTCTGTTGATGTTTTAATAGCAATAATCAAATGTGGGTCATTTTTCATGGTTGTACCATCTCTGTGCACAACCAGGTTCACTTCAAACACTAGATATTTGAGCATTTAGTTTCCTCAAATCCAGAAGTTTTACTTTTCAGTGTGGGTATTTCTGACTAGCAGCAGTAATACTTCACTTTGCATAGACCATACAAAATTTGTTTTACAGATGTCTAAGAAATGCAGCCTTATATATATTTATTAACAACAGTAATCTTACTTTAGTTTTTCTTGTATATTTTAATGATTTTGGGTTAAATAGACAGCACTGGATGTTTGCACGGTTTGTAGAATATGTTACCATTTGAAAGTCTTTATTATTATAGGTACTTATAGAAAGCATGAAGAATATAGAAATAGAGAATCGTTGTGGTGTTGCTAGTAATGTTCTGTTTAAGCCTATGCACAGTATTACAAAATCAGCAGATGTGACTGACTCTTGTAGGGATTCTTCTATACAAACTCAGCTATTGCTCAGTAGAATTGTGTAGTTATCTATTATGAACAGTCGACTTCATCATTAAATACGAGGTTCATTTGCTAAAAGTACATGAGAGGATGTAAAAAAAAAGCAAGATTAAGTATTGACTTGCATAATACAGGACAGTTTGTCTTTTAGGACTAGCAATTTTTAAAACCATATGTCATAGCACATTAAGAATCTTAGACCGCAATGCAGGAAAACATCTGTATTCAGGACACAAGCTAACCTTGTTCTTAATTTTAATTATGTATTTAAAGTTCTGCCTTGTTCAGAAATAAAGTTAAAACTTGTTCGCTGATTTAATACTTTAAATGATTTTGGTTTGGAATAAAATAATTGTGTCCTTGCTGGTACGATGAAATTTGTCCTCTGGAATGAAGAATGAAATTGAGTTTAGTTTGATATCAGTGTAAAGTTTCCATTTACAAGGACAAATTACTTCACTTATTCAGTATTTTTTAAATTTTTGCCTGTTGCTAATTTTAAAGGGTTCTATTTCTTTTCCCTGACTTTTTTAATTAACAGAGGCCCACTAAGAATCTAGTAAATAATTCTGTGCTTTACTTTGTTGGAGGCATTGAAATAGAATAGTTTCAGTGTTTCAGTTTACTTTTTCTCAATTAAAAGACATTGAATTCCACAAGTTAACATTTGTTTCCAAAGTTTTTTTTACCAGGAAAAAAAAACCTAACTGTGGTGGACTATTTGGCAGCAAAAGATAAAAGTACTAATTATAACTAGGATATTGTAATTTTTTCTTCATATGAAAATCCATAGAGAGAATGTTGAATAAATGCATTAGTGATATGTCTAATCTATTGGCCTGATTAGGTCATTGGATTCAACTGGAAAAGTGTATAACAAATATTGAATGTTATTGGGTGCTTTGTCAATTTTCTGAAACTGGATTTCTTTTTAATATTGTCAGAACTGCTAATACCATTCAGATTGTTTGTCCCTTATAGTGACAGATTGTAATTAAAATTCAAACCTGAATTTCTCTAGTTTTTTTGCCACATTGTCTGTAGCCTGTTTTCTCAATCTATTTTCTTGAAACTGTTCTGCAGTTGCAGCTAACTATTTTAGTGCCTAAGTAAAGAAGTTCAGTCCTGATGGGCGTAGAAGCTACATTATTTAACCATAAGGCATTGATAATACTGACTGGGAGAAATAGTCAAATAGCATCAAAACTGAAAATTAAAAATTTTTTCCAGTCTTTTAGGCTTTTAAATTATTGAGCTGGTGTATCACTTATAAAGGAACACCAGCTATTACCGGTGCAGTGCGGTAGACTTCTTATAAATTGAAGATGTTGTTTAAAGAAAAAAAATTAACTGTAAAAATGTGAAGAATTACATGTTGATATTTGTATTTACTTGCCTAGAAAATTATGTGATAAACTGTTTCTCATTACAGACAATATGAACAGATGCTAAAATAAATGTCCAAATTATTGTGAAACTTCTCAATTTCTCAAGACCCTAACTATCAGAAACAAAATCTGAAATTCTCATTAAGGAGCTCTTGGAATCACCTAGCATATCAAGCCAGAATGGAGCTGGTTAGCCTTAGCAGTGGCTGCTGTAAAATACAGCAATGCTCAGACAGCTTTTTTTTGAGACAAAAGTTATAAAGATTAATATATTTCTGAATATTTCTAATCAAGATGTCCTGAAGACGAGTCACTGCATTTACAGAGAAATAAAATAGATTGCAACTTGACATAGTCTTTGTTTCCACTGTATTTTTGCAATATTTGAGAGCTTTTTCCATACTGCAAGAGCTCTGACTATAGAAAACAAAGAATTCCGTTTAACTAATCTCCATGGGTTTTCATCACATTACTTTGTGTATAAATGAGGGAGAGCTAGGAATGGTTCTTAGAAATTCTTGTTATCTTGGGATGGATCCTCTCCAAAAGTCTTGGTGGATTACTCTATCATAGAGAGTAAGACCTAGATAGACTTAGATAAACAGACTCTGTATATCAGAGATTTAGTCATATTGTTTACTGTATGTGTGTGCTTTAGATGCTCTGAATCCTCCTATTCTACTTCTGAGAGGCTCTTAGTCTTCATAAATAACATAAGTAGATTAAGTTCCTTGTTTTGGTCCTCTTGAATTACACCTATGTGAAATGCCTCAGGTAACAAAGAATAAACAATATAGTTTCTTATACAAGTCTATTTACTCTTTAAATGCAACTGATCAACTAATTTCAATTAAACTTGTTAAACGTGTGTTGGAATCAAGACTGTTGCATGTTGTGTTAAGGAGAATTGAATTTTTATAAAGTTTATAAAAGAAAATAAGTTATAAGTTTATAAAAGAAAACAGTACATTGCCGTTCTATGTCACTTGACTGTTAGAATTGCAGATTTTCAGAATGTCCTTTAGATCTCTAATGTATCTTGAACATATCAAAGTATACAGATTAAAAATCTTGAGTCTGTGGATTTGGAATTTTTGCTGTAGTCTTTCATACCCATGTATCTTGAACAAGTTGCTGAAGGAATGAGTATGGGTTAATTAAGTCACTTTGAGTGATGAATTCCCATTGAAACTTGTTAGCTATCATTTACAGAACATTCTTTTTGTACTTCTTGCATAGTTGTTAACTTGAAAGTGGCTATTTCATGACTTTGGATTACCAAAATGATTCAGAAATCTTCCTTAATTGTTCTGATAGAAATCCCACATTTATAACATCTCTTAACACATATGTATTTCGTTCAAGCATTCTCCTACTGAGTATAGTTATTGGTGATGTGTTGGAGCTTATACAAAGCAGTTGTAATAATGCAAAATTTGTTAGTTAGCTTTGGTAAATGCTTGCTGTAGAATTCATCCAAGAAATTTCAGAATTGTCTTTAATTAAGACAGACAATAGATCTGCAGCCTGTATTGCTACATAGGGTTATTCCATCACAAGTGCAGGCCTTTGTATTTTCTTTTTTTTTTTAACTTTAGGAGGTTCCTGTCAGGCATTTCTGTAGACTGTCAAGGTTTCTCTGAGTAGCAAACCTGCACGTCAGCGTATCTGTCGCTTCCCCCCTATTAGATACTTTCTGCCAACTTGCTGAGAGTGTACTCTGTCCTATTAAGGTTGTTCATAAAGATATTAAATCGTTGGCCCCAGAACAGATCTCCAAGGAATACTGCTAGTTTGCAGTAGTTATCTGGAGTTTCTGCAGCTGACCTCTAAACATGACAGTCCAGATAATTTTCCTTGTACTGTACTGCACAATTACCCAATACGGATCCCACCAGTTTGGCTACAAAGGTACAGAGGGAGGTGGTATCAAATGTCTTGCTAAAAGGAAAGTAAACATTTATTAGTCTTCCCTTGTCTACAAAGCCAGTCATCTCACTGTAGAAGCCAATTGGATAGGTCAGTCATGATCTGCACTTCATAAATCCATGTCAGCCATTTCCAATCATCGTTTTGTCTTTCATGTCTTTTGAAATAGTTTTTGAAATAACTGAACAGCCTGTAGTTCCTTAAGTCCTCCTGCGTGCCCTTCTAGAAGTGTATATGTAGCTTGAGACTCTGGTTCAGGCTGTTACATATTAATGCAATTAGTTGAAGTTGTAGCACTGTAATTTTAATTATTTTCATATAAAGCAGTAACACAATGGGTGGTAGGTAGAACTTGGGGAATGATTACATGATGTAGGAAAAAGAGAAGTGTTTCTTTCCGGTTCTACTTCTTCAGTTTATACTTCCTTTCATATAGAAATGTGTAGTACTATACTTTTAACATAAATTCTGGTGTAAAAGTAGTTTTTCCGATGTCTGCAATAAAATATGAAGAAGATTTTATTCAAATATGTTAGTAATGAACACAATATAATGTATTGGGTTTTTTTATATGAGTACTCCTACCAGTTATTTTACTTACAATGATAGTAGAATCACAGAATTATAGAATGCTTTGGGTTGGAAGGGACGTTTACAGGTCATCTAGACCATCCTCCCCTGCAATGAGCAGGGACATCTTCAACTAGACCAGGTTGCTTAGAGCCCCATCCAACCTGACCTTGAATGTTTCCAGGCATGGGGCGCTACCGTCTACCACCTCTCTGGGCAACCTCTTCCAGTCTTTCACCACCCTCATTGTAAAAAAGTTCTTCCTTATATACAGTTTAAATCTACCCTCCCTTAGTTTAAACTTTACACCTTGTCCTGTCACAACAGGCCCTGCTAAAAGGTCTATACCCATCTTTCTTGCAGGTCCTCTTGAAGTACTGGAAGGCTGCGATAAGGTCTCCCCGGAACCTTCTCTTCTCCAGGCTGAACAGCCCCAACTCTCTCAGCCTTTCCTCATAGGAGAGGTGTTTCATCCCTCTGATCATTATGGTGGCCCTCCTCTGGACTCACTCCAACAGCTCCATGTCCTTCTTGTGCATGGGACCCTAGAGCTGGATGCAGAACTCCGGGTGGGGTCTCACTAGAGTGGAGTAGAGGGGCAGAATCACCTCCCTCAATCTGCTGGCCAAGCTGCATTTGATGCAGTCCAGGATACATCTGACTTTCTGGGCTGTGAGCGCACATTATTTGCTCATGTCCAGCTTTTCATGCACCATCCTTCTCAGCAGGGCTGTTCTCAACCTCTTCATACCCCACCCTGTATCAATATTGAGGTTGCCCTGACCTAGATGCAGGACCTTGCACTTGTTGAACCTCATGAGGTTCACACAGGCCCATCTGTCGAGCTTGTCCAGGTCCCTCTGGATGGCATCCCTTCCTTCTGCTGTGTCAACCACACAACTCTTCTTGGTGTCATCTGCAAACTTGCTGAAAGTGCAATTGATCCCACTGTCTTTGTCATTGCAGACAGCCCAGCAGAGCCCTTTTTACCCCTTACATCTGCAGATGAGTATTTTTGAAAATGTATCCAATCTCATCTCAGTTTTAAGATCACATTTAGCAGGTGGATAATTCAAAGAACAAAGTGTTCAGGGTTTTAAAATGAACAGCTCCGAATAAGTTTGTGTTCTCTGTTCTAGAAAGGGTTTGATGCTATATCTCTTTGACAGAATATTTGTATTAGATGCACCTCTAACTGTAGCAAGGCTTGTACTAGCAGAGGAGTATGGGTATTTTTTTGTGATACAGTTTATACCGATTTCCCAAATGAAGTATATTACAGTAATAAAGGGCATTTTGCTGATTTAATTTAGTTACACTAGAGGTTTTGTCAGTGTAAAAAAATAACTAGAAGTCACACTGTCATATTATGATTTTACAAACTGACAAAGATTTCTCATATAGGTCACAGTGAAAACTGCAATTTGTTTTGAATGCCCTCTCAGATGTAATATAGGTTGTCTTCCTAATTGCTGATGATTATTTAAGTAAATCAGATAAGTAGTTGGATGCAACAGATATTGAAGAAATAGCTATATGATCAGTGAAGCTCATGAAAGGACTGATTACATTGACATTTTCATTGACTTTTTTGTCTTTTAAAAGTTTAAATTAACTCTGATGCTATTTAAATCCTGTTTATTTTGATAGCTACTTCCAAGGTGCAGAAAGAACCTACTTGAAGTGAAATAAATTTTATTCTTCCTTTTTTTTGTCTTTTGTTCTTGTTACAAGCCTGAAAAGTACTGTACTTCTACTTTTCTTGTTGCTTCTTTCTAGAGACTATAAAGCAGATTAGTAACAAGAAAGTACCTTTGTTATGATGCAATGTAGCTATGAAGTGTGCTGGGTGCAGAAGAAGAGATGATTTTAGTCTTCTGAGAGAAAAGACTTTTGTTTTCTTTGTTGTGCAGAGAAATGAGCAGGAGGCTGGAAAATCAAAACTGCTAAATAATCCCAAGTTGATTTTTAAAGAACTGTGTAACTTTTTATAAGACACAATTAATGAAGTTTTAGTCTTATTCAGAATATAGACTTAATCTATAGGAGTTGTTAAAGAGATCAGAATCAGACCCAGTGTTGCTCTTTCCAACATCAGGGTGCTTCACATGCTTTTTATTTTCTTTCCAAACACAAAAATCACTAGTGAACGGTCTAATGTTGTCTAGAAGATTTTATTTTTGGATGACATTTCTGTTATTTCCATAGCAGAAACCATATTTCTGTTATGAACATCTTAGGAAAAGATGAGCAGAGGTAAATCTCTCAAAGGATTGATTCAGTCTAAAAAAACCCTATCTGTCTCCTTTGTGTACAGAAGCAGCTGAGCCAACTGAGTCTAACTTTCGGAAGGCCCAGTTCAGCCAGCAGTGTTACTTCTCCTGAATTTCTAAAGGGTTAAATTAAGAAAAAATTTAGGTGTGAAACACTATTTCTTTCATAACTGGGTATTATACACATTTGCTATACAATGCAGAACTTCTCCATGTTTCAGTTTTAGGATATGGGTTGTAATAGCTACATAGAATGTCACTTTTTGGTTTTGGATAGCTGCAGCAGATGCTATGAATTAGATAGTATCTTTCATAGTACTATATGCGACAGAAATTAGGGCTTTTTATTTAATACTTTATTAGCTCTGCATGCCCTTTACTTGTTGAACGATTTTGGAAGAGATCTTTTTTACACTACTTAAAAATTACTCTCAATCTATAGACTCTGAGTACGTTGTGTTTTTAACTGCAGGATGGGGCTTAATCCCCTATGATCTTTCTATTGGGTGGGATCCAGTTCTGTTACTCTAACCAATATTATTGATATTCAAGACTCTTGTTTAACAGTGCAAAACATGTGCTTGACTCTGTGGTGCTGGAGTTGAAATAAACATATTTGAAATGAATTTCTGAATCATAGCCCAATCTATATATAGGCTTCTAAGTACCTTCAGCCAGATCACATCACAGTTAAATCAGCCTTTTAATACTTTGTATGTATTCTCTGCAATTCATACTATAGCAGTGGACACTGCTTGTTCCTTTTTCTAAATGTGTGAATTCATAATGTAATTTTTGTCTTTTATTGTAAAAAGTACTAATGAAGCATTGAAATGAAGTATGAAAGCAATGATTGATATGGAAAATGTTATTAATTGTATTGCATTTTCATATCTAACATGCTTATTTCCAGTATGATTATCTCGTTATTTGAAATGCCTCATCCAAACTTACATTCATTTAATTTGATTACACCTTGTGTAAATACAGAGATTTTGCATGCAGGTGTTCTGTGCAGGTAGACCTGTAAGAAAACCACACTTTTTTGTTTCAAAACTGTGCTGTAACTTTTTATGATAGAGAAGTCTAGATTGATTTGGTGTCATATATTTTTACACAGGAAACAATAGTTTATAATATTTAATGATTACTATGACATACATTTATTTATAAAGTCAAGAGTTTCAAATTTACTTCATAAGTGAAAATACTATTTTGCTTCTTTGGGGGGATAACATTGATTTTTTACTTAGCTAATCTCTTCGGTGTGATTTTTGCAATCTTGCGACTAATTTTAGCTATATTATCTACTTAGTGTGACATAAACCTGTACTGCTTTACTGCTTTAGTCTTCCGTAAGAATTGTTATTTTTGTCACTTTCAGGTCTTTAAGAACTTCTTTGTCAAGTAAGACGTGAGACCATATCTATTTATGGGGAAATGGAGACATATGATACATGTGTAAGCATTTAGTAACTATATAGAGGTTAATGGATATATCTCATGAAAAAATGTCACACGTATGAGAAAAATACATATAACATACACGTTTGATGGTGTTGGTAAAATCTTACTTCATCTCCAGGATGTGCTTTTAGGCTCATTGCATTTTATTCCTCATGGAGTTTTGCTTTATTTAGTGTCTAGAATCCAATGAAAAATATTGTGTATCTTTGTCAAAGAGCCATTACTACTACTGAGCTTGTATTATCTTTATACTTTTCTGTAGTACTTTTCAGCTACGTGACATAGCTGATTCGTACATTTCATTTATATTCAAGTATTGGCAACCTGTGGTGGGGAGCTCTAGTGTCACTATGTTCTCTCCAATGCTGTTGTTTCCTCTAGAGTATGCACATGCACTCAGTTCAACAGCACTTGTACGCTCAGGATTTCCGGCATTGCTAGTGACCATTTGCAAGATTATACTTATTTTTGTGTCGTGCATTGTTTCTGAGGGTATCATTGTCCTTATTTCTATGCCATATCTACCAGTTGCCTGACTCAGTCTAGAGCAACTGAACCAAGACTGTGGTGAAGCTCAGGATGCCTGAAGACATCTGAATTTACATATGTTGAAACGAATATTGTTCTGAAAGGCAAACTGTTAGGAATCTGACATTTTAGTTTGCAGTCTAAATGAACCCTTCAATGTCTTGTAGCGATAGTTTTATGCTTGCTCTTTCTCATAGGGACTTTGACTATACTGCTGAACTTCTCTAGCTTCTAAACACTTTGCCAAAAGCGAAGCCATTTCTGCATCCAAGTGACAAAATGACTTGGAGGAACAGAGCTTTAGGCCTGTATCCTGCAAAGATTTTTGTGCATATTTAATGTAACATATTGATGAGCCGAACAGTGTTTCGGTTTCGGCTGCCGCCAGCAATAAAAGTGCCAGGCGGCCGCCCCTCCCCCCGCCGGCGTGCGGAGGAGAATGAAAAGAAAGAGGCAGAAACTGGTGGGTCGGGATAAGGGCAGTTTAACAGAACAGCAAACAGAGGGAAAACAGGAACA
>Ga0065711_1046102_pt1 | contig 13085 bp, 8 predicted proteins | sample Hoacrofraction12_FD_59098 | JGI IMG/M metagenome (GOLD analysis project Ga0065711, IMG submission 59098) | Hoatzin crop microbial communities from Cojedes, Venezuela - Epithelial fraction 12 v2 (version 2) | ecosystem: Host-associated > Birds > Digestive system > Esophagus > Crop | place... | reverse complement strand
CAGCAATGACATCCGCCAGCTCCCTCAGCACTCGTGGGTGCATTCCATCGGGGCCCATGGATTTGTGGACATCCAGATTGCTTAAGCGATCCCTCACACAGTCCTCCTCAACCAAGGGAACACTCAAAGTGTTGCAGTCAATGACTTGATGTCCAAGTGAAGACCAGTGATGAGTGATATTTCCTCAGGGGTCAGTGTTGGGACCAGTGCTGTTTAACATCTCAGTCGGTGACATGGACAGTGGGATTGAGTGCACCCTCAACAAGTTTGCCGATGACACCAAGCTTCTTGGTGCGGTTAATGCACTGGAGGGGAAGTATGCCATTCAGAGGCAGCTGGACACCCTTGAGAGGTGGGCCTATGCAAACCTCATGAAGATCAACAAGGCCAAGTGCAAGGTCCCACACCTGGGCTGGGGCAATCCGATGAACAAACACAGGCTGGGTGGAGAATGGATTGAGAGCATCCCTGAGCAGAAGGACTTGGAAGTGCTGATAGACTAGAAGCTCAACACGACCCAGCAGTGTGCACTTGCAGCCCAGAAGGCCAAACCTATAATGTGCTGCATCAATAGGAGCACGGCCAGCAGGTGAAGGGAGGTGATTCTGCCCATCTATTCCACTCTGGTGACACCCCACCTGGAGTCTTGCATCCAGGTCTGGACCCCTCAACAAAGGAAAGACACCTGTTGGAGTGGATACAGAGGAGGGCCACAAAAATGATCTGAGGGCTGGAACACCTCTGCAATGAGCAAAGGCTGAGACTGTTGGGGTTGTTCAGCCTGGAGAAGACACGGCTGCTGGGACACCTTCCAGTAGCCTTCCAGTACCTAAAGGGGGCCTACAAGAAAACTGGACAGGGACTTTTTACCAAGGGCACGTAGTGATAGGACAAGGGGTAACAGCTTTAAACTGAAAGAGGCTAGATTTAGACTAGATCTAAGGAGGAAATTCTTCACTGTGAGGGTGGTGAGGCAGTGGAACAGGTTTCCCAGAGAAGTTGTGTATAGAAATGTTCAGGGCCAAGTTGGATGGGGCTTTGAGAAACCTGGTGTAGTCAAAGCTGTCCCTGTCCATAGCAGGGAGTTTGGAATTAGATGACCTATAAGGTCACTGCCAACCCAAATCATTCTATAATTCTATGCTTCTATGAAATAAGATCAATGACATAAATCAAGGTTTCAAGAACTGTTGCTGATTTTGACTCCATGAAAAAACTCTACTGTGATCTTAGACTGAAGAAGCAGCTTTGCAAAGGCCTGGTTTTGTTTTGCATTGGAGACTGTGCTTTTGGTTGTCTGACTGGCTTGTGAACCATGGGGAATACTTTGCGCTTCAAGTTGTTGGCTACAGGAATACAAAATACTTACCTCACTAGGCTATATTCCTAAATCCTTTAGGGTAAGAACTGAAATTTGTAATTAGCTTATTTGCCTCACAGTATGTGGTATAACATGTTTTGTTCAATTTTTTTTTACTACTCGCTGAAATAGGGCTACTCCATGAATTTAGGCCTGTAGTGGAAAAGCACATACAAAAACTACCAGGAATTCAAATCCACTATTCTTTGGGCCATGCACAGTAATCATTTGGCTAAGTTTTGTGCCTACATTCTTTTATGCAGGTGTGTATATAGAATCATGGAATCTTAGAATATCTCAAGTTGGAAGGACCCAGAAGGATCATCAAGTCCAACTCCCTGCTCCTCATAGGACTGCCTCATACCAAATCATGTAACTAAGAATGTCATTCAGATGCTCCTTGAACTCTGACAGGCTTGGTGCCGAAATCAGTCCCCCGGAGAGCCTATTCCAGTGACTGACCACCCTCTCAGTGAAGAACCTTTTCCTAATGTCCAGTCTGAACTTCCACTAACACAGCTTCACTCGCTTTCCCCATGTCATGCCAGTGGTCACCAGAGAGAGGAGATCAGCACCTCCACCTCCACTTCCCCCCTTGAGGAAGATGTAGACTGTGATGACATCACCCCTCTGCCTTCTCTTCTCCAAGCTGAACAGACCAAGTGACCTTCAGCTGCTCCTTGTAGGTCTTGCCCTTGAGAATTTTCACCATCTTGGTCACCCTCCTCTGGACACACTCTAATAGTCTGATGTCCTTCTCACAATGAAGCACCCAAAACTACACACAGTACTCAAGGTGGGGCTGCACCAGTACAGTGAAGAGTGCGACAATCACCTCCCTTGACTGGCTTGCTATGCTGTGCTTAATGCATCCCAGAACACAGTTGGCTGGTTTTGCTGCCAGGGCTCACTGTTGACTCATATTCAACTTGCCATCAATGCAAACCCCCAGATCTCTTTCTGCAGAGCTGTCGTCCAGCCTCTCAGCCCCCAGTTTGAATGCATAACCAGGATTAGCCCATTATGGCCGTAATAATGAATAACATTCACGAAATAAGAAGTAGAGATGTGAAATAGCTATAGATATTCTAGAAAACTCCAGAGTTGAGAGACTTGTAGACAATGCAAAACTGGGAGAAGTGGCGTATACACTAGACAGGTGTGTTACCATTCAGTGGACCTGGACAGGTTGAAGAGATGGGCTGACAAGAACTTCGTGGAGTTCAACAGAGAAAAATACAAAATCTTTAATATGGGAAAGAAAAAATCCATGTGCCAAAACTGGCACTTTTCCAGTTGACTGGAAAGCAATTTTGCAGAACGTGAGGGTCCCAGTGGACCAAAATTTGATCATATGCCAGCAACGTGCGTTGGGGCAAAGAATGCCAACAGCCTCCTTGGTTCCAACACTTAGGCAGAGCATCACCAGCAGGTCAATGAAGGTGACCTTTCCCCTCTACTCAGCATTGGTGAGGCCACACCTGGAATAGTGTGATGTTGGTATACTCAAGCAAGTTCCATGAAAGACCAGAAAGATAATGAAGTGACTGAAGCATAGTTTCTGATAAACACTGAATGTTAAAAATAACTACTGACATTTTAGATTATCCCAAGGATGCTGAAACCCAATTTTACACACACAAAACCACACCAGTTCATATTCCGAGTCTATTTTACAGTTTATTCATATCTTTAAACCTTACTTCTTGCATTTGAACAGCACTCTGAAAATATGACTAATAGAATTATTCATTAATGCAATATGTTACTGAAATTAATAAAAGATGAACTGAGGTATTTGTTTCACAGAAATATATTTTTAAAAGACAATTATTGTAAAGGTTTTTATGAATGCAAAAGCTGATTTTCTGAAAACATACATCTCATCAATTGCTAAGTTTTAGAAGAGAAAAACATTTAAACATAAATGTATGTGGATGAAAAAGGAAACAGATACGTTTAAATTCTAAAACCAGTGGTGTCATCTCAGTTTTAGAATTTTCTGAGACATTAGAATCTTCAACAATTAACAAAATCCCTCATATTTTATCTTTTTTTTCTGTGCATGTGGTTCTTCATTAGCATATGTGTAGATTCAGAATTGCTCAAAGACCTAAGCCAAACAGATAAAACAAGGAAAGATACTCTCAGACAGCTTCTTAACCTTTTGCACACTTTAATTTAAAAGCCAATGAGTTACTCTAAGATATAACCGTAAGTCAACCTAAAGGAAATCTTACAGCTGTGATAGATGACGGAACAAAACCATAACACACAGATGACTTTGCTGTTACAAAAGTAATCAAGTCCTCAAGTCAACTATGAAAAAACTGCACGTTTTCAAGACATATATTAATATGACTGAATTTTTCTATGTGTGTTAAAACGTATGCAGGGAAATTAAATGATCTTAGTGAAACGTGTCACAATCATCAATACACACACTTTCAGGGTCTAACAAACCGACATTTCTTGAAAATAACATATTAAAGACCAAATATGACAATAGCACGTTTCTTGTTCAAACGAAGAAAATAAATCTAGAATACTTGAAAAACTGAACTACATAGTGATATTTCATAATATCTAATAACTGGAAATAAAGAATAATATATGTGACCATGCATATTGTTAAGGCAGCAAGTATTTTGCATCGTGCTGAACACTTTCTTTGGTATTCTAAAAGGTAGCCTTAATATTCCTGAGTCTACTACTGTTGGTAGCGGGGAATAAGGAGGGAACAACAGTGAAATGCAGTTACAACCTTTAAAATAGGTTTGAATATGTAGATTAATTCTAAGCATTAGCTTTCTAACTGGTACATACATGATGTACTACTAGGAAAAAAATTTCCACTTAAATTTTTTGACTTAAGACTATAATTTCTCTTCAAATTCAAAAAATGCTAAAGGGTCAGTAATTTTTTTGGTTGTCTTAAAAGTTACTGAAGCTATAGCACATTTCACATTTGAAGAAAAATAGATATGGAATTTGCAATGGATTCATGTATTTATACAAATCTAAAGTATGTTAGTTTTCCATAAGCATGGAATCTTAGAACTGTAAAATCGTTTGGGCTAGAGGAGACCCTTAAAGACCATCTAGTCCAACCCCCATGCTGTAAGCAGGGACATTTTCCACTAGACCAGGTTGTTCAAAATGCCATCCAACTTGGACTTGAACACAACCAGTGAGAGTGCATCCACAACTTCTCTGAGCAACCTGCTCCAGAGTCTCATCACCCTTACTGTAAAGAATTTCTTTCTTGTATCTAATCTAATTCTCCCTTCTTTTAATTTAAAGCCATTACCCCTTGTCCTGTCACTACAGGTCCTGATAAAAAGTCTTTCTCTGTCTTTCCTATAAGTCTTCCTTACATAGTGAAAGACTGCTGTCAGCTGTCCCTGGAGCCTTCTCTTCTCCAGGCTGAACAACCCTAACTGTCTCAGACTTTCCTCATAGGAGACGGTGTTCCAGGCCTCAGATCTTTATTGTGGCTCTCCTCTGGACCTACCTTAACAGGTCACTGTCTTTCTTGTGTGGGGGATCCCAGAGCTGGACACAGAACTGCAAGTAGGGTCTCACAAGACCATGACAGAGGAGGAGAATCCCTTCCCATGACCTGCTGGTCATTTTTCTTTTGATACATCCCAGGATACGGTTGGCCTTCTGGGCTTCAAGTGCATGTTGCCGGCTCATGTCCAATTGTTCGTTCACCAGTATCCCAAGGTTCTTTTCTGCAGGACTGCTCTCAATCCCTTCATCCCCCAGCCTGTACTGATAGTGGGGGTTGCTCCGAACCACATGCATGACCTTGTATTTGGCCTTGCTGAACTTCATGAAGTTTGTATGGGCCCATGCCTCAAGCTTCTCAAGGTCCCTCTGGATGGCATCCCTTCCCTCAAGCCAGTCAACTGTACCACTCAGCTTGATGTCATCCCCAAATTTACTGAGGTTGCACTCAATCCCCCTGTTCATGTAATTAATGAAAATATTGAACAGTACTGGTCCCAATGCAAACCCTTGAGGGACACCATTCATTACTGGTTTCTATTTACTTCTGGGGATATTCCAGTTGGACACAAGAGGAAAATTTTTCATAAGAAGAACAATCAGCCATTGGAATATTCTCCCCAGGGAAGTGGTGGATTCCCCAGCACTGGACACTTTTAAGATTTGGTTGGACAGAGTGCAGGGCCGTCTTGTCTAGACCATGATTTTGCGAAGAAAGTTTGGACCAGATTAATCTGAGGTCACTTCCAAGATGGTATTCTATGTTTCTGTGATTCTATGAAATGTATTTATATAAACCAATGTACATCTATTTGCACTTAAAAATGTTATTATGTAGTACACTTCAATTCCTGTTGCTTTAAGATATTTTGAAATGAAATTACAGTCAGTATAAATATAAATTAAATTTTAAAACTTGTCTCCAAATCTCATTTTCATTTTCCTTGTACAGGATACTTAAATTTAGACATATTTTATATTTAGCATTTTCTAGTAACAAGAAATTTAAGATTAAGTGAATAACACATAGTTAAAACATTTTGAGCAATTTGCTGTTTCTTATTACACTGATTTGTACCACTTAATTTTACAAACTTTGGTAATGCTTCAGGTATTATTTTTGGAGGAAAAAAGAAATACTGTTAAGAATAAATGTTTTAGAACAATAGATTTTGTGTTAGTAGTTTGTGGGGGTAGTAAAAACACAGAATAGTTTGAAACCATATATGCGTATTTTCTGAAGAACATATAGCTCAGTCTAATCAGTCACTTAAGATTAATGAAGCATTATCTTTCCTTCTATAGCATTTGTTATAATACCTGATATAAAGAATCTCAGCTGCTACCCTTCCTTTGGAAATTACAGTCATTAACTGGGATTAAAAAAATCTGATAATAGGGTAATTCATCGCTTTGATATATGACTAGAATTAGACTCAACATAGAAATTTGCGTTACTGTGAAGTAAAAAAAGCAAATAAATCCAAAGAAAGGTAAAATACAACTGCTGAGTTTAAGCTTTAAGTCATAATATATCAAACACAATTTAAGGGAGAAAACGGACTATTCAGTGGCAACCACTGAGCATTGCTGTTTTTCTCTGATTTTTTTCTCTACAAGAAGTCATGTGTTGTAAACCAGATTCTTTCCTTTGTGCATAATCTCTGTTGGAAATTAAAATAAAATACGTACTCTACACTAATGAATTCTTTTCTTGTTATTTCCAAAATAAATTTTAAAGAGCACTTTGACTGGAAAAGGAAGTACATCTGAGGTGAGTCTTCCAGTTTTAAAAGTAATATCCTTTTTTTATGTAAGAAATAGTCTTTCTGAGAATTACTGCAGAAAAAGAATCCTGAAGATGTCATCAAGATTCAAAGTAATACAGAAGTATCCAAAGGTGAAAAGTTTACTCTGTCGGTTCTCGAATACTTTAATGTTAGTTTTAGATACACCAATGGGACATACATCATTTCCTGATGCAACAGACCCACCACCAGCCAAAGTCGACCCAATCAGCAAAGCTGGTGATGCCTCTGTGAAAAACATAATTAGTGTAAAAATGCTGAGCAGCTGTGTGTGTGAGAGAGGAGTGGGTAAAAAAAAGTGTGAGAAATAATCCCACAGATATCAGGGTCAGAGAATAAGGAGGCGGATGAGGTGCCCCAGGCACCTGAGCAGAGATTCCCTTGCAGTGTATGGAGCGGACCATGGCGGAGCAGATATCCACACTGCAGCCCATGGAGGACCCACGGTGGAAGGGAAAAGTGTAAGCATGAAGGAGTGGCAGAGACAAGCTGTTACGAATTGACCTTAGCCCCCTCATTCCCCCACCCTCCTGCACGGCTTGGGGCGGGTGGAAAGCAGAACAGGAACTGGAAATGAAGGAGTAAAGAGGATCCTGGCAAAAATAGAGGGGAAGTTGTATTAGTTTTCATCTTTGTTCCTCACTATAAAACTCCATTCTAATTGGCAACATATTAAATTATTTTTCTCCATGTTTAGCCTGTTTTGACTATGATGATAATCGGTAACTCATCTCCAGGTCTTTGTCTTGACCCACAATATTTTCCACCCTATTTTCTCCACCTGTCCCATGAAGGAGGGGGAGTGAGAAGGTGGCTGTATAAGAGTCTGGCAGCTAGCCAAGATCAACTGACCACACTGAGGTAAAATCTTCTGAAGAGAAGATTCTTCTGAAGAGTGACTGATGGTTTAGATGAGCAAAGAGAATAAAACAAGGAAAACAAGGTGGTGACCCAATACTGTCAAGGAAAAACACAATATTGAAGATCAGCAGCATAACCTCAGTAATCAGTGAGACAAGTAAAATCTGATAAAATCTATGATAGAAGAGTTTTGTTTGTTTTCTGTAGACTTAGAGTTAATTTGTCCTGTATTTCTTGACAGTAAACACCATAATGATGAGTAATTCATGCTTTAAAGGGTCATGATAAGAGGGAACAGCTCTTTGCAGTCATTGTAGGGATTTCCTTGTCTACCAACAAGAAGTGTAACAAAAGAATTTCCTCCACTGGTTTGCCCAGCTAGTGTGTGGCAGTGGCATTCAGCTGGTGTTCAGCAGACCATGAGGCAGAGTTCATATCTCTAAATATAGTCATCATGTACCATTAAGAAGCAGGACACCTTCAACAAAAGTTAGCAGAAAGACACACTATCCCCCAGGCTCTGTCACCCTGGAAGAAAGGGCACAAGATTCTTCACAGCATTTATGCATGAAGACATTCTTGCATGAAATTGGCAAGTGTTTTTCTCTGTTTCTGATTCTACAGCAAAATTGGAACATACACGATACGGTTATTGAAAAATGTGGATTCATTAAACTTCAGTATTTTTGCAGGAAATAAAAGAGTATGCTTTTTTTTTAAACTACTCAAGAGCTTCTGAAACCTTTAAAACTAACAATATTTTGACAAAAGAGAAAAAAAGAAGCAATTTTTTCTTTTCCTAGAACTAGTTACTTTCAACTGGTCAGTATTTAACCAGATGTAAACTTTGCTTATTGTGGATCACTGGAATTGTTCACAAGGGAAATATTGACAATGGCTAAGGATAAAACCACTTAAAAAAAAATTTAGTACAGGAGTTTTTGATAGCAGAAAATGTGGGAGGGGGAAAAAAAGCATAATACAAAATTGGTCACAAATAGCAATGCAAAGAAATAAATCTCTAATAAATGAAAGTAGATGACAGGTGTAGCAGCCTGTCTCAGAAGAAACAACGCACACTTTTACAGGATCACATAGACTGCTGAATATGGATCAGGAAGAGTGTATTTATTCACACATACACGATATATTAAGTAAGAGTACTACATGTGTATACTTATATATCCTATATAGGAACATGTATAGTATTTCAAAAACATGTATGTGTTCATGTTTTTAAATTTTTTATTCTTTACCTCTCTGCTACTTCAAATGCTATTGTAAATAAAAATACTTACTGTCAGAGCCAGACCTGTGAGCCAGCTCAGTAGGTAGGAAAGAAGTTTAAGAAATCATTTCTATCTAAAGGAAGCTCTGTATGCACCATCAGATGCAGACAGATTTGTGTCTCCTTCGCATTATCTGGAGAAAAGCCAAGTCTGTTCTGGAAACTTCGTCATCTTTGTAGTGAAGTTCCAACCCAGACTAATAAGTTTCCCAAACAGTCTGACAGCACTGAGCCTTGAATATCTATTAGCAACCAGTTTTCTTGATAGGTTCTGAAATACAGTAAGTTTTGTGGATCTCCAGGGTAAAAGTATTGATTTCAGTTTCAGACAGTAGAATAAAAGGGATTCCTGTAAATTAAATTCAGTTTTGAAGAGAGTATATTTTATAACTGGAAATGTCATAGTTCTTGCTTTTCATTGTGAAGAACAGGATAAGAAAGAACTGGGAACACATGTGGCTCTGAATGTCTTTCACTTACCTACTCTGTTGAGGAGAGGGTCATGCCTTGTTCCAATATAGCTTCTATGCCAAATGCTAATGTGACAAATGCATCACAAAGAGGAAAGGGAACTTTGGTTTACTTGTTCTCACATGGCCTGAGACACCTAAAGAGATGGACAGCATCTGCTGAATACAAGCTTCACTCATACACTGACACAGTCAAACAAACTCTTCAAAGAAACCCATGGGTGACTTTAATACATGACATTACAGCCTGTAGCTATTTGGGGAAGGATGTAGGAAGGGGACTTCATGTTATATTTGCCAACAAAACCGAAGTATTATAAATAATCTGGAGGATGATAAAAGTATTTTAAAAAACAAAAAAGAAGCGTGACCAGCAGGTCAAGAGACGTGATTCTCCCCCTTTACTCTACTCTCAAGACCCCAGCTGGAGAATCGCACTCAGCTCTGAGGTCCTGTCCTCGGTTTGGCTGGAATGGGATTAATTTTCACAAGAAGCCAGTTGGGCTGACTGAGACTAGCCAATCAAATGGGATATTCGATACCATATGATGTCATGCTCAGTATTCAAGTTGGGAAGCTGGCCGGAGCAAAGTGATTTGCTACTAGGGAGTGAGCTGAGCATCAGGCGGTGAGAAAATTGCACTCTGTATGTTGTCATTGACAGTTTTCTTGTTATTTTCTTCTCCCTTTGCTGTTCAGTTAAAATGTTTTTTATCCCAGCCCATGAGTTTTTGCCTTTTCCTTGTGATTCTCCTCCCCATCCCACCATAGGGGAAGGAGTGAGTGAGTGACCACATGATTCTTTGTTGCCAGCTGGGGCTAAACCACAGAAGGTCCCCAATGCTAGAAGGACATGGACCAGCTGGAGCGAGTCCAGAGGAGGGCCACAAAGATTATCAGAGAGACAGAACACCTCTCTTATGAAGACAGACTGAGAGAGTTGGAATTGTTTAGCTGGGAGAAGAGAAGGCTCCAGGGACACCTTACTGCAGCCTTCCAGTACCTGAAGGGGGACAACAAGAAAGCTTGAGAGGGACTTTTACAATGGCATGTAGTGATAGGACAAGGGGTAATGGCTTTAAACTGAAAGATGGTAGATTTAAACTAGATATAAGGAGGAAATTTTTTACAATGAAGGTGGTGAGGCACAGCAACAGGTTGCTCAGAGAATTTGTAGATGGCCCCTCCCTGTAAGTGTTCAGGGCTGGGTGGGATGGGGCTTTGAGCAACGTGGTCTAGTGCAAGGTGTCCCTGTCCATGGCAAGGGGCTTGGAACTAGATGATCTAGAATGTCCCTTCCATCAAACCATTCTATGATCCTATAATTCTATGAAAAGACTTTTCTGGAAGGAAAATTATTTGGGGGAGCAGAAGTAGTCGACGAAAGTAATTTGTGTCTGAAGAATAGGAGATTATTATTGAGAAGGCAGAAGGATAAAAGAACATAAAGACCTCTGAGAAAAAAACAAACAAATACACTGGAAAAAAAGCAATTAGTGATATCAGGATCCCAATGATATCCTTTCTTGATGTGTACACTGGGATTTTAAAACTTCCTCACACCAGATTCAGCTAGGAAAAGACTGAAGGAAGTTTGAATTCAGGATTAATGTGACTTGGAGTTTCCTTGAGATATCCAATTTTTTGTCCAGGAATTAGATAGAAGTAAAATTTGATGACACTGCACCTATGTCCAAGATTTCTAGACATACCATAAGCAGTCCTGATTTGCTCTTCATATAAAACCAATAGAATTTCTTCCTATTTATTAATCCCAGACAAGTCAATTTCTTATATGAAGGCAAATGATGCAGTACACATTTGTCTAGGACTAAATATCTCTACTGCAAAAGCTCTGTGCTGATGTGGTCTGGACAATGCAGAACATACACTGCAAATCTGTCCCTTCCGAGATGTTGGTTGTACAGCACGTATACACTGATAATGTTCTGTATATAACCTGTTGACCAGTGTTTACGGATAACTAGGCAGATATTTTTTTATGGACACGCAGAAATAATAAAGGTTGGGTTGATTACAGTGGGACCATTTATATAATCAACCTGAACCTATCATTTAAATAGTTGTATCAAATTTTATGTGATTAAAGGAATTATTGTTTTTATGGAGTTGAAGGGAGAAGACAGAGACAGCATTTAAGTCACTTTTAAAACAGCTATTCTCAGTTCTGTCTTTTTTGTATTGTTTCCTTTTCTTATAGTCATACTGGTCTTTCCTCACTCTAATCACACAATGTGATTTGACATTTCTTAGACTACTTGCCTGGTCTTCAGTTATTGCTGTAGCAGGGCATATGCTTCCACAGTTCATGTATCATATTACCCATCCGGTTACTTAGGAACATCATTAAGTATATGAAGTGGAACCATGGGATTACGTTTCAGCAACTGAGTCAAAATGTAAGTGTTTGCTTTAGAGTGAGATGAACAGCCTAGACTCCACTAACTGTATTGACTTGGGACTTGTTTTTGTTGTTATACTTAGGGATACGTTATTATCTGTGATGCTCTAGGGACTCCTTAATACTCTCTAGCTTAAGGTCCAAAAAGGTGCTGGTATTCTGTGTGTCTTGTGTTTTTTGTTGAGCACAGTGATATCTTTGATAACCTAAGGTATTTTGAATGAACATATAGGTTTAGGCAACACAGTCTTGTCCTGTAATAAACATATAGACAGACAGACAGACGGACAGATAGATAGATAGATAGATAGACAGATAGACAGATAGATAGATATGTAAGTATAGACACCTATCTCATATCTAGAAGTTTAAACTCCTACATTAGAAGTCTACAGTCTGGAGCAGAATCTTCTTTCTTTCTCTGTTTCTTTTTTTCTCTCCTTGCATTAAAGGTAAGGGTACCAATGGGATTAAAATGCCTGCAAGAGATTGGAGTCGAGAGTAAAGGGAGGCTAGCAGAGCAGGGACTTCTTCAGTTTTCTTTACCTGTCATTAACCATAAGAGTTATCTGAAACTTTTGGCAGTCAGTTTTGGGTTTGACTATGCTGAATAAGTTTGAAATGCTTGCGATTTTTTAAAAAATTTATTATTTACCTCTTTTCTAAATCTTCTGTAGTGATGCTGGTAGCACAATCTAAAACAGTTCCCTCAGAGACCCTGCCTGAGGCATCAGGTGCATACACAGGAAGGTTGCAAAAACAGTGTTAGTTCTAAGCAATCCATGCCATCCAGAGGGACCTGGACAAACTGGAGAGGTGGGCCTGTGTGATCCTCATGAGGTTCAACAAGGCCAAGTGCAAGGTCCTACACCTGGGTCGGGGTAATCCCCGGTATCAATACAGGCTAGGGGATGAAAGGATTGAGAGCAGCCATGCTGAGAGGGACTTGGGGGTACTGATAGACGAAAGGCTGGACATGAGCCGGCAATGTGCGCTGGCAGCCCAGAGGACCAACTGTATCCTGGGCTGCATCAAGAGAAGCATGGCCAGCAGGTCAAGAGAGGTGATTGTGCCCCTCTACTCTGCTCTGGTGAGACCTCACCTGGAGTACTGCATTCAGCTCTGGAGCCCTCAGCACAAGAACAACATGGAACTGTTGGAGCGGGTCCAAAGGAGGGCTACAAAAATTATCTCAGGGCTGGAGCACCTCTGCTATGAGGACAGGCTGAGAGAGATGGGCTTGTTCAGCCTGGAGAAGAGAAGGCTGCAGGGAGACCTGATTGCAGCCTTTCAGTACTTAAAGGGAGCCTATAGGAAAGATGGGGACAATCTTTTTAGTAGAGACAGCAGTGACAGGACGAGG
>Ga0065711_1011273_pt1 | contig 13085 bp, 7 predicted proteins | sample Hoacrofraction12_FD_59098 | JGI IMG/M metagenome (GOLD analysis project Ga0065711, IMG submission 59098) | Hoatzin crop microbial communities from Cojedes, Venezuela - Epithelial fraction 12 v2 (version 2) | ecosystem: Host-associated > Birds > Digestive system > Esophagus > Crop | place... | reverse complement strand
CTCGCATCATTTTTGTGGCCTCCTCTGGACCCGCTCCAGCAGCTCCATGTCTCTCCTGTGCTGGGGCCTCCAGAGCTGGATGCAGGACTCCAGGTCGGGTCAGAGCAGAGCAGAGCAGAGCAGAGCAGAGCAGAGGGGCAGAATCCCCTCCCTTGCCCTGCTGGCCACGCTCCTCTTGATGCAGCCCAGAATGTGACTGGCCTTCTGGGCTGTGAGTGCACATTGCTGCGTCATGTTGAGCTTCTGGTCAACCAACACCGCCAAGTTCTTCTCCTCAGGGCTGCTCTCCATCCGTTCTCCACCCAGGCTGTATTTGTGCTTGGGATTGCCTCAACTCATGTGCAGGACCTCTGTACTTTTTTGAATGGTGCGTCTACAGCTGGGATTACCAAATAATTTATCATCACCTGCCAGGCTAAGTAATAAAACTCTTGGTGCTGGTGCAGAGGAGAACGCTAGGAGTTGGCTCAGTTGCCTCACTGGAGGAAATTTCTGCGCTTCAGCTGGTGGGGAGGCATGGGAAATCGCCTTCAGACAGACATGGCCCAGTGCCTTGACACAGGGCACTGTCTCTCGCCCATCCCTGTGGAAGTGGCACCCCCCATGTTGTCCCTGGTGGTCACACCACCAGGAAAGCAGCTCACCAGGTAGGACAGCAGCTGACTGTGGTGCTGCCCCTGCAACCTGACCGTGCTCAGCTTGGCTGGCTACCTACCCCCTGGAACAGCACAGGGCTTGCCACTGCCAGCTGCAGAAGGGCCTTAGGCACAGCTTCTTCTCCCTACAGCGACATCCACTGCGATTTCTGAAGTGCTCCCTACTGTTACCCTAAACAGGGGCTTCAGAAGCAATCTCTCTTGCCCGTCATGATTGATGCCCTGCAGCAGGAAGGGGCAAAGCTTCTGAGGCATCCATTCCCGCATCCCAGCCTTCCCTGAGAGACCTAGCAGCGGGCATGGGTAGAAAAACCATAATAAACTCTGCCTCTTTCAGGAAAGTATGTCCAGCTATGCAAAATATTTGTATATACTGACAGGCCAGGAAGAGAGCTTCAACACCAGGCCTGTAATTGTCCAGGCTGCCTAATTGCTAGCTTGCTCCCTGGCTCTGTTTTGCAACTGCTTTTAATTCTTCCTCTTCATAACAATGTCTAGGGGTATTACTTCAATGACCGTTCACTCCAAAGACAGCTCCCAAGAGAGCAGTGTGGATTTAGGGAACCCACCACTTGAGATAGGACTCCAATAATAATACAAAAATTTCACCATGAGGGTGACTAAGCACTGGAACATATTGCCCACGAAGGTCTGTGAAACCTCCTTCCGTGGAGATATTCACAGCTTGGCTGAGCAAAGCCTGCAGTACTGATCCGACTTTGAAGCCAGACGTGCTCCAAGCAGATGGTTGGGCTAGCTGACCTTTAGCAGCCTGTTCCAACCAACGTTTTTCTGTGATTCATCAGGCTTTGAACCCTCACACACCCTCAGATGCTCTTCACGCTACATCGTGGGGTCTGGGATAAGCACACTCACGTCCACAAAACAGAACCCGCTGCCTTGGTGAGCTGTAGCAGAGCGGTCACCATCAGGGACTTGGAAACAGAAACAAACCCCATCCTGCATCAGGGCCATGGGGCTACCAGGGAGCCGAGAGGAGACCTGCGGCTGCACAGCACAAACATGGCCACCGTGCTGGGGACGGATGTAACCCCGAGCGATGTGGGTGTGAGGCTGGTCTCACCGTTTGGCCTCAGGGCTGGGGACCCTTCCCGGCTCTTCCAGCAGTAAGGCTGAAGGAAAAAACGTGCAGTCAGTGTAATGCAAAAATCCTAGAACAAGAAGCGAATTACAGTTTGGGGGAAGCATTGCTGAGTATGGTCTACTGAATCCATGGCACGGTGCAAAATCCCAACAGGGCTACCATGCTAGTTACGTAAACGTGTTTTGCGGATGTTTTTAAGATTTTTCTAGTCTTTAATGCAGTCAGGACTGCATTCAGTTACTGAACTGTTATGGCATTCAGTAACTATGTAGGATGACATAGTCAAAATAATACCCCACCTAGCACTAAACTGGAAGTTTAGAGTGACAGTTTCACTACCGTGAAAGGAGGAGAGAAAAAATTGATCAGAAGGTGTACGTTTGAAACTCAGACAAGGTGTTTTCTTTAGGAAAACCTAGCAACTGTGCCAGTTCAGAAAATATCCAGAAAAATCAAGCTGTTCTTTATGAAGCAAATGTCGGTCTCTTTCACGAACCGACGAACTACAGTGGGTTATTTAGGAAAGGCATATATCTCCTTTAAATCAGGACAATAAGGAAGCATTTACACACAGCCACAGGTAAAAGCATAGGGAACCAGGAGAGCCTAGATGCTTTCCCACTCAATTAAGAGAGGTGACACAAGGGATAATAACATAGCCTTTATTGATGACACTGGAAAGCAGATCTTTTAAAGCAACTAATTTTTCATAAACAGGAAAGAAAATTTTACTCCCTATGGCGTAAATACATAAAATCTGTTTTAAGTCACTAATACTACAAAAAAAAAGTTCGTGATGTAGTACCATCAAGAAGTCCTAAGTAGCTGTATTTTCTATTAGAAAGGGAAAAATGAAACAGATTTGCATGGACACAAATCAATGGTATAAAACAATTAAATTCATGTGATAAGGAATTCTGATGATTTGTGAGCTCAGTTCTTGAGGATGGCTAAAGAAACAGATCCTAGCAGGATCAAACCTTGTATACTTACACTCATAGGTGTAAAAGTCATATTGCCAGTTAATAGAAATACGCATTTTCAGTATTGTTCTGAAAATTAATGAAGTCTAGAAGCTAAATTTTAAGCTCAGCTGTTCACATTTGAAAATAAAAATAAAATACTTCTTGCATCCTGTATCCTTAAGGCAATGTTATCTTTTGAAAATACCTTGTATATACTTTCTGCATAAAAATATGAAATAAAAAATAAAACTATATATATATTTAATGGAACACTGTTATGTATGGTCCAGCAGAATAAGGCACAAAAACGAAGTAGAATGCAAAAAGCATATATAAAAGTTAATGTGTTATTTTGAGTGGAATATAGCAAAATTCAAGTAGTTCTGAGTATGCTCATTTCTTGCAATAGGCATCTACACTTTATATAGGTATTTCATGCTAAGCCTGATGTACAAAGATTCATCATGTAAGCGTAATCTACCAGAAGCAGGTCATTTGTACAGTGACTGTATTTAGAAATGTGCTACTTCTCAACCCGTCCGAAACAAGGCTCCTTTAATGAGACGACTTGGCCTGAAATCCAAGTGCGAATTTTTTCACGAGGCGAAGTATGCTGGTTTCTTGCCCAAGTCACTTGTGTGCATGCTTAATATGAAGGTTAATGCTTTCGTTAATATAAGTGACAATGCATGCCCCTGAAGTTGGACACATGTGCACCGTTTGTTTTCACAGGTATTCACAAGCAGATTTGCTGCCTCTGTGAAACTCCGCAGAGATTACTGCGCAGAACGGGCCACTTGCATCAGTTCAACGGCATTGTCAGGGTCAGAAACCTTTCAGGTGAGCTGGTATTTGGTTTAGACTGGAAGTGTGGTCTGTTGATCAACAAATAAGCATACGCGTACATGTACAGAGAAGAGAGAATCTTCAGATATTTCGATTTGACAGAAGGCATACATCGTCACCTCTCGTCTGACGGCAGCCTCAAAGCAGCCCCCCCAGGTAACAGATCTGAGATCTTCCCAGAGGAAGGGGAGGGCAGATGAAGTCTTCACTTCCTTCCCAAAGTTTCAGCTAGTTTCTTCAGTCTTTTCTTCAGCTCTAGAGGAAACTTCTCATAACACTTTTTGCAGACAGGCTTCATATCAAACTCAACAAATTTATTCCTAAAACAACAAAGCAAAGACCAGACAAAGTTTTAGCAGCAGGGACAGTGAAAATATTTTTTCAAAAGTACCCTATTGAATGCGCACAGGCAAAAAATTACAACTGCAGTTTATACATATATGAAGTTACTTTCACAAGGTTATACATTGTAGACAGTAATTAACAGTACCCTGTGTGAGTTATGCAGATTTTATCCAAATGTCCGTATTTATTAACCGTGTTATTTAAAAAGCCTTTCAGACCTTACTGCAGAGCTAAACAGACTAAACATAAGAGAACGGAATAACAAGTTAATATTTCATGTTGCAGTAGTGTGAAAAATATTTTGGTTTTGATTGGCATCAATTCATGCAAAAACTAAAACGAAAGCATCCGTAGCACTGACCAAAGCAGAAAGCAGCAGAGGTGCGGGTGAGCAGGAAAAGAAGTTTACAAACAGATTGGCTTTTTCTTTTTCTGCTTCTCTTTGTCCTTTGCTTCACGTTCCCGTTGGGCAAGCCGTCGCTTAAATTCTTCGGGCATTTTCTCATAACAGTGTTTGCAGACAGGTTTTAGATCAATTTCAACAAACTTATCCCTTTAGAGTTAAACACAGGAGAAACATAGGACAGAAAAGGAGAAGAGGTAAGAAGACTACCTGAAGGAAGACCTGAACAGACAGCTGAAAGAGATGTAAATTAGTAAGCGGAGCAAGAGGAAGAAGGCTACACATACTTTCTCAAATCTGCTTCTGTGTTTTTCATACCCTAACAGTTACACGATAGCAACATCTACGCTTCAAAGACAACCCCCAATATGTTTTGAAGGCATCACCCTTACTGATAAAACTTACTTGAGTGTTAACTTAGTGTTGCAAGTCGAACAAGCGAAACAGTTCACACACCATGCCTTATTCAGAGCAGACACAACTAGGATGATGGGGAAAAAAAATATCATTAGCGTTACAGAGAAAAAAAAAAGTGTACTACAAAAATTTTAAACTCCCATGTTCATGAGGTATGAAGAACGGCCATTTGATTTTTGTATCAAGTATTAAGGACCGTAACAATAACGTGGCAAGGCGGAAGGCACATATAAAGCGTAGCGTAGCAGGACTGTGAAGCATGGACAAAGCTGTCTCTGCGGGTACATACAACGCTGTGTTCACCAGCCAAATGAGAACCAGAACAGCAAGACCAGTTTAACCTATTTCTGCCTCCTGTTGCCTGCTTCCACCTCATCTCACAGCATGCTGACCTCAGGCAACTGTTTTATGAGGCTGTGCTTCCACCTTAATCGGGAGACTTCTTCAGCTGCAAAGCAATCCCTTGCTGGATTTCTGAAGGTGCTTTCATTGCTGAAGGTGTTTTCATTGGGTTTCATTTCTCAGCTCCCATTCAGACTGCAGTCCCATCAACAATAGCACTTGCCCGGCCAAAGAAAATAACGTGAAGCCAGCAGTCAGGACACGGCTGGTAAATCAGCACTTCCAAGGTGAAAACATTTATTATAGAACTATAGAATCATAGAATCATAGGTTGGAAAAGACCTCGAAGATCATCGAGTCCACCCATGCATCCAACACCACCATGCCTCCTAAACCATATCCTGAAGTGCCACATCTGCTCGTTTTTTAAACACCTCCAGGGATGGGGACTCAACCATCTCCCTGGGCAGCCTGCTCCAATGCCTGACCAGATGGACTCGTGGGATAAATTACTTAAGAGAGACTTGGATATATTTTTATTCTTTGCTTTGGAGAGGAAGTAACTATTTTCTCTTTGTTCTGTATCTCAATCAATTTTCTGTTCTTCCTCTCTTTCAATATACTTTCCCGCTTTTCCCTGCCAAAATTTGGCTGTCTTCTTAATCTAAGTTAGAGGATGCAGGACAATGGCTTTCTGATAAAATACAGCATTTTGTCAACAACAAAGAGAAACAGAGCGTTGTCACGCAGAGCTTTTTTCCCTGCACTACGGGGCAAGCACATCCACAGAAGCATAGTTATTCCACTGCTTGCCAAAATAACACTAGTCAGATGAAAGTCTTCAGTCCCCAGCAACCTCTGGAATAGAGTCATAGGCACCCTCCAGAAAAACTGCTGCCACAGACGTTTGCTTCACCAGGGAGAGAGACAGAGAGAGAACAACGTTGGATACCCATAATTTGTGACAGCAGTGCCAAATTTGTATGCATAAATGAAGAAATGTAAAATAATTGAAGACGTAGATTGAAAATAAAGAAATTACTGCGTTACACTATATTCTGTTCAGTTCAGAGACCAAAACATATGACATGAGTGTCTGATTATATGGCAAAAGGTTGGAAACATACAGAGATACAGCTATCAGACAAGGCTGAATTTATTCAGTCACCTCCAGTCCCAGTTCTGCTCATCCTAGCAGGATTTTACTGAAGAGGAGGATACTGTTTCCTCCAAAGTGTTTTGGATTGTCGTCCTGCAGGTATGGTCCAGTCCAGAAAATGTGGCGAAAGCACATCTCTGGAATGCAGGTCTCACCCTATAGTTACATGACTATAAACTAGTCTATGTGTCTTTTTACATGCTAGAGGCTTCCTCCTACTTAGCTGATGGCTTTCCTGGTTTTGTGACATTATTGTCAGCCTAGATTTTCAAAAGACAAGTGCCTGTGATAGATAGGTGTGCTGGTTTTGGCTAGGACAGTGTCAATTTTCTGGTATGAAGCTGTGTTTTGGATTTGCGCTGAAAACAGCCCTGATAACACAGGGATGTTTTTGTTATTGCTGAGCAGTGCTTGCCCAGCATCAAGGCCTTTTCTACTTCTCACCCTGCCCCAGCAGAGAGAAGGCTGGGGGGCCACAAGAAGCCGGGAGGGGACACAGCCGGGACAGCTGACCCCATGAGACCAGAGGGGTATCCCACACCGTATCACGACGTGCTCAGCATATAAAGCTGGGGGAAGAAGGAAGGGGGGATGTTCAGAGTGATGGCGTTTCTCTCCCCAAGTAACCGTGACACGTGATGGAGCCCTGCTTTCCTGGAGATGGATGAACACCGGCCTGCCGATGGTAAGCAGTGAATGAAAAACCTTGTGTTGCCTGGCTTTACTTCTTAAATTGCCTTTATCTTAACCCATGAGTTTTTCACTTTTTCTCTTCTGATTCTCTCCTCCATCCCACCGGAGGGAAATAAGCAAGCGGCTGCGTGGTGCTTAGTTGCCGGCTGGGGTTAAACCATGACAACAGGTAAATATCTCTAGGATCCAAACTGCTGTAATAGGAACTAGGCACTTTTAAAAAATCCCTTAGGGTGCCCACCCATGTCTTTCAATATCTAAATACTTTTTCAAATTTGGTTCACGATCCCTAAATTCATTTGAGGAGATGCTGGAGATGCCTTTGTCGTTGTTCTCACCCTTGCATGTGTTCTTTTTTAAAGTCAGTGGGGCAGGAAGCTACTTGTGTGCATCCTCCAGCATCCCTGGCCTTTTCATGTCACTAAGGGGCTTCCAGTTGGCCGTGGTTCTCTTTAGCTGCTGGGTGGTCTTCTACCATCATGAAACGCTCGCTGTAAGGTTTTCTCACCATTTGGTCTCTGACTAATCAGCTCTAACCTAATTTCTGATCAACAGAATGGCTGTTTTAGTTTTAGTGAGAACAATCACGGATTCGACAGGGGGCTGCTTTCTCCTTACTTCCACTTTTAACAAGAACATCCATCAGAAAGGAACATTAAAGAAACAGTGAGAAAAGTGCTTACCATCTCCTTCAATCACACGGTTGCAATGGAAACAAACATCACCGAATAGCTGAAGACAAAAGAGGAGTAGTGATTTTTTAATGTAATGATTTTATGGAGGGTAGCTTTTCAAACTAACAAAACAACTATATTTCAGCTGATGGGCACAATAGCTTTCCTACTTATTTCAGTAAAATAAAGGGAATGCTGGCAAGTCTGGTTTGGTTTTCCAAGTACGTTTTGCATCATCTCATCACAAAAAGTCTTTACAATATTAAAGATGAAAACATTTGTTTACATGAGTTTGACCCTCTGTAAATGCAATTTTGTTTTCTTTTAACATTTCTCTAATCCTGAACATGTCACGTACAGCAGTCGCTGTCAGATACACATCATTGCTAATCAGTCAATGTAACATTTGTATTTACATGCATGACTAGAACAACATCCTGCTGTTTCTGGCAAAACCTGTAAGGAAATGTTATCCTTATTTAAAAACAAAAGGTGTGTGGGAGGAAAATTTAGGCCAAAAGTTATTAATTCTATTTCCAGGCTTAGCATTTGTCCACAATATAACAATTAAGAAGTGCCAAAAAACACATGTATTTTTTTCTAACTGTAGTAGTTAATCTAGTGAAAGACATCCACTCTACATACAGCTCCTGTCTGGTATATGTACTTGCCCCACCAGGGCTGCCACACTGTTACTACTGATGTCGTGGCATTTATTGTCTACAAGTATGCCAGCAACATTTCAATCATCTGCCTGTCACCACTGACAAATTAAGAATCCATCTGTAATTAGCAGATGCCTTACAACTCCCAAATGTAACCCTTGCTCTTGTACTTATACAAGCGAAGAGGTGGACGTGACACATGGCAGGTGGCTTCCAAATGAAAAAGGTCTATAGGTCGCGGTGCTGGACTACACAACCAAGGGAGTCTGGAGAGAGGTGGTACCGCGGTATGTGACTCCCGTATAAATGCAAGTGGTCGCTAGGTGGTGTCCTCTGACAAATCCAGTCTTTGCACTCTGCAGCAACCTCATGAATGAGCTGGCTGATGCAGTGTGTGTTAACACACACTCACCTTCGAATAGAGTAGCAGCTTTAGGAAAAACCACGCTACTCACTAGGGCCTTAAACAGCAGCTGCTGAGTGGTAAATCTTCTCTAGCTTCTTGGGAAAGACTGGGTGTCATTAGCAGCTCTGATCTCACAGACATGTAAAAGCTCATAACAGCTCTACTTAAGCACCACTAAGCTTGAAGAACAAGTCAATGCTGATTGTCCTGGCTAGCCTTTATGAAATAGCTGCATTTTTCTTTCTCAATACCAGACCGATGTATAGAGAAACCCGTACAAATGAACTGCAACCGAACATTTGCTAATTGGCATTACACCCACAGGTGCCTACAAGAAAACAGAAGAATGTCCATGGGTTTCCATCTCTATTTAAAAAAGCCAATTCAGGAGCTTACCAATCAACGTCATTTTTAAAAATATGCAACCTTACCTGGTTGTAGTGGGTTTCACAATATGCCAAGCCTTTTCTCTCGTAATGACGATGACCCAGGAATGGCTTTTCACATTTTGCACAAACAAAATGCTACGAAGAAAACGACACACATTTTTTTGGATTATTTGGAAGTAATGGTATTATTTTCTGGAAAGCAAACAAACCATGCCCAGTACTAAACATCATTGAAGTCTACTGTGCTGTGCCTTCTTGAAAAGGAGAGTTAAAACGTTTTTGCTTCTATATTTAGACCACTAAAATAATGCTCCTTTTAATGTATTCAACATTTCAATCCAAAAGTGATAAAAAAAATCAAGCAAAGGGATTCTGATATGTTATCAAGGAACAGAATGAAGAGACTTTAAATAATCAGCACTAACATTACAGTCTTGAGAAGAAAGCGCTTACGGGAGGAGATCTTCAAAACAACATAAGGAATAGACCGTTTACCTTCCTAAATATTGTACGTGGCCCTGAAATACAAACCCTCACATAAGCTGCTTTAGAGATATTTACATGGCAGGTGACTATGGAAGACATAAGGGTATTACGATGCTCAGTAATATTATGGTTGACACAGAATGTTTCTGCCTTTCCACATGTACTGTTAGGCACTCTGAAATTATCTTCTGTAAGGATCTCACAGTGCCTCCTTTGATTACTGATTTTAGGTTCACCATCAAAGCTCTCTCTGAGGTAGGAGATAACTCATATTTCACAGTGGAAGATCAGCCACAAGAAGGCTGAAGATGGGATTAGGAGAAGGCATTTACTCATCACTGCTGCATTCTTTGCTAATCCTTTCACTGAAATTGATAAACAAAATCCCAGCTAAGTATGCTAATGTTTCTATTGGAAAAGACAATGAATCATCTGATGTTTACCTCCACATGCCGTTGTTTGCCCATAGCATTCACCACACGGCCTTCAATTGGTCTTCTACATGCCCCACAGATGGGGACGCCCATTTTGTCATGGCAGGGTAAGCAGTATAATTCTCCCTTCAGCTCACGAGCATCAGCAGTGAGTTCCTTCCTGTTCAAAAGTTAATCAATTGAGAGCACGAATAAAGGCACTGAACAATGTCAGCTCTTGAGAGCTGCTGAAAAGAAAAAAATCATTTTTAGCATTTGTTTTAGAAATTGTAGCTGCACTACAGTTATGCAGCAGTCTCAGATATGACACAGTTCAACATACTTCAAGACTGATCAAGTCCACAGTAAGCTGAAAACAGGCTGCTAAGCGAGGTGCACTCAAGTCTCTCTTAAAACAGAGCTGTTGTCATTCTGCATTCTGGTTATGTAGCACAAACGTCTGTGTGCAAGCTGCAGCCATGTTTCATTATATTCTGGCACTCTTATCGCCAGTTTATTTTAGATTTGCATAACTGTAACTGAAAGTAAAATGTAGCCTTCTACATCTAGGTACATTTTTCCTATTGTATCAAACTTCAGAGAAAGAAAACTATGGACCCACACGTTTCATTCTAGCTATTCATTGCCAGTTGCAGAATCTCACATTCTCTACTTTTTAGTAATTTGCATGGTTAGAATGCTGAGAACAGCTGAACTTTAAACGTGACTGTACTCACTAATGCTCTTAACTGGTTGCCACTGACACACCACCACGTTGTTACTCCAGTCAGCCTTTGCTATGGCACTGAAATGACAGCTTCCTTCGCACCAGAAAGAAACTACTAATAATCCATGCCATATCCTACAATGCCTCCTGATCTCTGCATCAGTGCAGGATGTAGACATGTGCAGCTTCATGTACTGCAGTTGCAGAAGCTGATAAAATGAGGTGGGAGAAAGCTTCTATGAAAAAGACAGGCTTTAAAAGGGGAGAACAAAGTTTGCATGCCACTCAACTAAAAAGAAATAACGTAGACAAGATAGTAACTCAAGCAGCCAAAGAGGACCATTTTTCTTCCTCTCACAGCAGGATAACAAGCTATCATCTTGCTGCTACAGAAACTGTTACCTGTGTCCATATTTCCTAAGGTACCACCTGGTCTGGCAGACTCCAACCTCTCATTACTCCCCGACAGGTCAGCTGCTGTTTGAGCTGAAGGCGCAACTCCACCACCCCAAAAGCAGTCACACACAGCTGGCCACAAGGCACCCAGCACCCACCCCTCTTGCCAGTTGCACAGGGCAGGTTTTCACTTTCAGACGTAGACCAGTGAAGCCAATTGTCCTGGGTTCGGCCAGGACAGGGTTAATTTTCACCGGACTCCAGGAAGGGGCACAGCCGGACACAGCCAGGGGGCTGACCCCACCGGGCCGAACTGAGCAGGGTATTCCATACCATGGGCCGTCATGCTGCGTTCCGGTGGGGGCAAGCGGGGCAGCAGAAACTCACTCACGGCTCGGGAGCGCAGGTGCCATTCCTGTCCAGGAGAACAGCTCTGTGAGTCGTGCGGTTTGTGTCGTGTTTTCTGCTTATCTGTATCGTTGTTGTTCCTGTTCCCTTTGTTTGCTGTTCTGTTCAACTGCCCTTATCCTGACCCACCAGTTTCTGCCTGTTTCTTTCCATTCTTCTCCGCAACCCGGCGGGGGGAGGGGCGGCCGCGTGGCGCTTTTGTTGCCGGCTGCAGCCAAACCAGAACATTAATTTTGGCGCCCAAGCATGCGGCGGGGATAACGGCAGTGCTGAGCAGCGGGTGTTAAAACAGCTTTCTTAGATTTTGTTATAATTTGTTGTACGCATTTACTGTGTTAGTTAAATAGTCACCGGTAAAAAATGTTTCTGTCTTTGATCAGATGGTTGCGGTTTTTGAATCCGTACTTGCACTGTTTTCCCTGTGGTGCTGTTCATTACCTCGGGGAAAAGGATCAGGATGATGATTTTACTGTACTGTATGATGTCGATTTATGACATGATAACATCACTGTGCATGAAATTAGGCTTGTATTTGCATGCGGCACTGCAGTCGTTTCCATACCTCGGATCCTATGTCTTAGAATTTGTGAATAATCAAACCCAGTCTGTGGGGAAAACTGGACGAGATGCCTTCCCCCACTCTTTCGCCCCGCCTCTCTCCCTCAGGCTGGTCCTAAGGGCTTTTGAGAATTTTGAATTTTGAGTACCCCTGGGATGCTCAGGCCAGCACTCTCCTATTGTTCTGCCTCCTGAATGGGTTGCAGGTTTTGTTTAGAGTTAAACAAGTCGTTAAGAACATCATGCAGAGACCTGCCCCGGGGCCGGATAGCTGTGAGTGGCTGGGTGTGTGGGATAGCATGGGCAAGTACCTAGGGCAGTGGACACACCGGTGTTTTTTAAACTCACCCCTGAACAAATACACAATCCAGACAGTCTAGTAAAATATCTGCAAAAAGTGTGCTGCCACCCCGGGAACTCCAGAGAGACACAGATCACCGCAACGTGCTGGGGTCTGGCCCACGCCTACTGAGCCCTGTTCAACACTGTCCAGTGCCTTAAAGGGGAAAGGGGGGAAGCGAAGCGGCAGGCACTGCGACTGGCGCTGCCCTCCCAGCCAGCCCTGCAGCCCCTCCAGCCCAGCAGGCGGTCACAGCCCCCCCGACCGGCACCACGGCTGCTGCTGCCACAGCTGCAGGGTCTGCCTTGGTTTCCCCGGCAGGCACAGCAGCTGCTCCAGCCCCAGCTCCAGCCGCAGGCATCGCGGCTGAGCCCAATGACCAACCTATGCCGGTAGCAGTCACCCCCGTAAAACTGAAGAAAGACGCAAAGAGAGCAGATCGCTCCAGGAGGGATGACGATGAGCCAGGGTCATCGCGGGATATAGAGACACAGATCATCACCCGGTCCCTGTCCCTGGGCGAGCGGAGAGACATGCGGAAAGATTTCAGCCGCCACCTAGACGAGCACATTGTCACCTGGCTGCTGCGGTGCTGGGATAACGGGGCCAGCAGCTTGGAATTAGAGGGCAAGGAAGCCAAGCAGCTGGGATCCCTGGCCAGGGACGGGGGCATTGACAAGGCCATTGGGAAG
>Ga0065711_1008293_pt1 | contig 13086 bp, 11 predicted proteins | sample Hoacrofraction12_FD_59098 | JGI IMG/M metagenome (GOLD analysis project Ga0065711, IMG submission 59098) | Hoatzin crop microbial communities from Cojedes, Venezuela - Epithelial fraction 12 v2 (version 2) | ecosystem: Host-associated > Birds > Digestive system > Esophagus > Crop | place... | reverse complement strand
ACACCCGCCTCATTCAGCAGCGGCCCCACATTGTCCCTAGCCTTCCTTTTGCTGCTGATGTAGTTGAAGAAGCCCTTCTTGTTGTTTTTGACATCCCCTGCCAGCTTCAATTCCAGGTGGGCCTTGGCTATGACACAGAAGCTATGGAAGGACTGTCTCTTTTGGGAACAGCAGCTGGTAACCAACAAGGATATCCCAGGGTGCCTGAAGTGGCATTAGATGAATTTTTACTGGCAACTGAACCTTAAACCTTCGAAGTCCAGGCTGAATTCAAGCTTAGGGTCTGTTCTTGAAGAAGGTATCTGTGCCACTTCTTCCAAAGAATGAAGTAAGACTTAGTCTTTGCTGTAGAGTGACTATGCTTTCTATTCATATCCTTTCTCAACATATTGACTCTTAATCAAACATACTTGTTCCTTGCCCAAAGATCATCAAAGTTCATGCAGGTGGTGAGGGACAACTTCCACCTTTCCAGGTAACACTGCAGAGTTGGACAAAACCCGTAAAACTCCATCCGGCGATGATGGCCTGGTGGTAAAATCACCCTCCTGAAAAATGGCAGAGGTGGGTGTGATTTCTGCAGGCCAGGGACTGTCGGGGAACTGCTCTAATCAGTAGACTGCAGCTAGCAATGGATATTGTAAAGGAGGTGGTGGATATGTCTTCACTTTATAATGGGCCTGATCTTTTCAAGATGTAGTACTCACAATTTTGAATTTAATTTTCAAATCTCTCTTTATGTACCTGAGACCTTTACTCAAATCTGGTAGTAAATCAGTCAGACAGGAGACTAAAGTCTCTGAGAAATATAGGCACTGTTAAAAACTTAATCCCTCAGTAGTGATTAAACTTGTCATCCACAAAGGGGTCTCACCTAGTAGCACAACATCAGTGCTTCCCAAAGTTTTCCCTCAGCAACCCTACTTCCAGGGTCACAACCCCACTTTCATTTTCACTTCCAGGCTTGCAGGCCCCAAGTGAGGTCATGACCCTAACTTGGGAACTGCTCCATAACACATTGAAAAAATTATCATACCAGCCAGTAAATACATCAGCAAAACAAACCCATCCAGTCTACTCGAGACCCTGTGCAGCCTGCCATCCCTAGAGGCCTTACCTATTAAACATGGGTTTTCAAAACCGTGTATCTACTTGCAAGCTCACATACTGCTTTGGGTATGTGTTACCATTGTCTTGTAGTCTTCCTTTGTGCTATTTAGCTAAGTTTGGTGTTGACAAAGATGTGCTAACACTTCTGAAAATATGACCCTCTTTTTCTTGCTCATTCAAATGTTGGAGGTGCTGCTTGGATTTATTATTTGCACATAATAGAGTTCGCAGTTATTGTGTGTCAGAAACAAGATCTGGAGAGTCTGCTGTTCCCACAGCTGGAGCAACACATACACATCTGCTAAAACTGTGGTGTAAATTGTATTGTCCTTAGCAATTAATCACTTACACTGTATTCTATCAACTCTCCTCCTCCTTAACTCCTACTGGTCTTTACCCTCTTCTCACTTCTTCTTCCTCCACTGTCTTCTGTTCCTTTTCTTCTCTTCTTTCTTGCTCTCTGCAACTACCTGAAAGGAGGTTGTAGTGAGGCAGGTGTTGGTCTCTCCTCACAGGTAACTAGTGATAGGACGAGAGGCAATGGCCTCAAGTTGCGTCGGGGGAGGTTTAGATTAGATAATAGGAAAAATTTCTTTACTGAAAGAGTGGTCAGGCATGGGAACAGGCTGCCCAAGGAGGTGGTGGAGTCACCATCCCTGGAGGTGTTTAAAAAACATGTAGAAGTGGCACTTCAGGATATGTTTTAGTAGGAATGGTGGTGTTGGTTGGGTGGTTGGACTTGATGATCTTAGAGATCTTTTCCAACCTATGATCCTATGAATCTGCGTCTCTGTGTTTCCCACTTCATTTTTTAATGTCTTCTCCAGAAGTGCCGAGTTTGGATATGGAGATGCTGCTGCAAATGTTCCTACTTCTCTTGCAGAATGTTCTACCACTAGATCTCAAAGACTTTAGTCCAGGTAGGGAAAGCACACAGATTATGAAATCTTTGTAACTTCACTTTACAGTGGGGAGATTATAACACTGTTCTAGTGAGGTCTGTTACTTAGAGTCACCAAGATGTCAGTGGCAGAGAAAAAGATGGATCTCCCATTTCATGTGTCTGTCCCATGGTGGACTCCAAGCAACATGATCAGTTAGCGTAAGATATACCAGTAGATGGCACTTCACCATTCAGACAATTGCTTATACATCTGAGAGGCTGATAGAAACAGGCTTCTTGCATGTAGTTCTTCACATATGACTTTTAGCATCATTTTGTTTCTCTTAGAGCATCATTTTATTTCTCTTTGTTCTGATGCTCTTTTCCTGAGATCTTTACTCTGCCCTTCTCTTTTTTGATTTTCCTTGCTGTGACACTTATCTGTTGCTTCTACATTTCTACCAGTTTTCCATATGCTATGTCTCGTTTTGAAAACGTGGGGGAAAAAAGATAAAGGAGAAAAAGAAAAAAAAAAAAAAACTTATAAAGTCGAAAACCCTCACTGATTTTTTAAAGAATTATCTAGATCGTGACTGATTCATTACTCTGGAGAACTCTGGAGGTGGTGAGCAGGAGCAGTAAGATTTACTCCCAAATGTTCTTAAGGTCCTATGTAGCTGAATGTGTGGCTCCAAAAGTGCACTGCAATGACCCCCCCGCGTGTACAGGCGAAATGGTAGTAATACCAAGTATAGACCATACTAAGCCTCACCGTGCATTTTTGTAGTGTGAGGTAAACAGCTATTTACTAACTTGCAGTATATCTCTGAAACGTAGCCAGACAAGGACACTGTATGTCATCTTGTCTGTATGTTACACTATCTTTGCTGTACATAAGCTGCAGCTAAACACTTCAGCTAAACACTTCAGGTTCTGGCCTTGCTTCCAGATAGGAAACGAAGGTTTTGATCTGGCTTTTGCAGTGGGCCCTGGCTGGATTTCACCCCATCAACGCATGTGGTGCTGCTTGCTAGGTTGCTGACAGTGGCAAGTGCCTTTCAATTAAGGCTGAAGTTCCATCAGAGCCCGTAAGTGGAGAATGCCAGGGAGATTAATAAACGAATTGTCACAGCTTCCAGGCATGCTGGGTTGGGAAGTGCAGCTCTCAAATTTGTGGGCTGTGTAAATTTGGAGCTCCGGGTCTGTAAAGAGATAGACTCAGTCCCTTTTTTCTTTCTCATAAAATGAATGAAAATTAATTTCTCTAGGGTTGAAGTCCAAATGTGGAAATTATCAGTATTTGTGTATCTTTTATGCCAAGCATTTTAGGCTTTTTGTAGTTTTGGTGGAGTCACCATTTGAAACAAGGATTTGAATTGCTCTGACTAAACCCTCTGTATGTGGGAAGAGATTATGGGAAACATCCCTGCAGGGCTCTTTTTAGTTGCTCCAATGGGCATTATCCATTACTTTCCCAAGTGTCTTGCCTTGGGGTTTTTTTTGCTTTCCTTGCTGTCTTGACCAATCTAGCTGGTACTAGTTATTGTGTCTGAGAATTATTGTCAGTCCTGAAAAAAAATTGCAAATCTGAACAATACAATAGTTTTAAACTGCATTTTAACTACTTCACTCTTTCATCTTTTTTTATTTGTTTTCACTTAAAAATACAGACAGAATCTTTTGTGCATTTGCTTGCATTTTCTCTACTACATGTTCTGCTCAGCACAGAATGCATATTCTAGTGAGCAGATACTGCATGCCTTGAACAGCAAAAAGTTTCACTAAAATCCATGGGAAAATAGCTTTTATGGGAAATTTTAGGATCACTTAAAGACTGTGTAAGGGCAAGTCATATGAAAGAAGTAACATTCTGTATTCCTGCTGATAATTGCATCCAACAGCTGTAGTGATAGGGTTGTTCCTTCAGTGTTGCTTGAGGGACCTGTTTCTTTTCAACTGGGCATTCCTTTCTGGTTTTGGAGTCTGTAAGACTTAAAAGTGGGTGGACATACCACTTCATAAGACCATAAGATAATTCAGCTTGGAAGGGATGTCAGGAGACCATCTGCTGGATTGTCCTCATGGAGAAAAAGATTTCCCTTATACCTCGTGTGGACTCCTCTTGTTTCAACTTTCGCTTATTGTCTCTTGTCCTGCTACCATGCACTGCTACGAAGAGCCTGGCTCTGTCTACACAATGACCTGCTCGTAGGTGGGAACGGCTGCTCTGAGGTGCCCCCAATGCCTTCCCTTCTCCAGGCAGAAGCAGCTCCATCCCTCAAGCTCCCCTTGCAGGGCAGGTGCTCCAGCCCCTGAGCCTCTGCTGGGCTCACTTGTCATCAGTGCCACCTTTGTCTGCATTGTCCAAGGACTTGCATAACAACCTGTCTGGCTTATCTACATGTCTTCCCCTGTGACCTCTTTTATCAATACTTCTAATTTGGAAGTCAAATGGTAGCACTTTTTAGTATCCTCTAAGTGTTTGTAGCAACAACCACCCGCTAACATCATCCTTGTAGTTCCAGGTATGTCTTAAAATATGAAGTGAATGAAACTTAAAATGAAGAGTACATAACATGAAGCTCAGCAAAAGAGCCATAGGAATCCTGTTATCTGAGTAAGAACATTCTAAATTGCTAAGGGATCTTGGGAAATATATTAATACTGTTCTTCTTATATAAAACTGCATTTTTAAATATAACCATGCTACACAGGGTAAGAATGATTTTTTAAAAAATGCTGCTTTTGCGGTGAACCTCTAACATGCTATGAAAGATAGTTCCAGCATTAATTTTTAAATATTTCAAAGGTCTTTAAAACCAGGCGACTAAAATTTAATTCTTGAATCTGAGTGCTGTGGTTTCATTTTGAGTAGTTATGAATATCCATAGACCTCACTGAAGCACTGGGAGGTTCAGATGTTATTACTGAGTGGCACTGGTGGAAATTCAAGGGCCTTTACAGATCCAGATCTGCACTGGACTACCTTGCAAAACTTATTACCCTGTAGCATCTGGCAGGTCTGATTAGCTGTTATCAAAGTCCAGAGTTCATTCTCAGTTTTCTGACACATTCGTGCTTTTCAATCCCGCAGTGAAGCTGAACAAATCCATTTAAAGATTAGAGATCAAAAGAGCATACCTGTTAATTACAGAAAAATGAATCAAATGTGTGGTTTTAGCTCCAAAACAGTCTCTGAGCTGAACGTTATGGCTCACACCTTGTTTTCATGTCATATTTCTCCAGTGTGTGATAATTTCATTGGCATTGTTTAAAAGTAAGGAATGAATGTGAGTTATACAGATGATTCCAAAGAAGAGTCAGCCACTAGGGTCCATTATATATTTATGTCTATCAGACAAAAGAAAGAACAATTTAAAGGGTTAACTTGTGCATCCTGTTTCTTGTATGCTACCTCTAAAATTCATGCTGCCACAATGGGTCAGGCAGGCCTTGGAATTACAGAAATATCAAACAAAAAATGTAATTGCCTTATCTTCAGGGAGTTATGAATTTAAAATCTGATACTTTGTGAACCCCTTGGTCTGTGTACAAATGTTAGGCTTCACAAGAAAGCATGGAATCCTGGTTCTTCAAAGGGATAAGATACAGATGTTTCTGTACCGGTGATTCATTGTATAGTAAAATGTCACTGCCTAGAGAACAGCACTGCATACTGAAATTTAATTTCACCTGATTCCCATTTGGAGGGAAAGAAGGAAACATTTTTATGTCACAAAAAAAAAGAAATGGCAGCTGTTTGAAATTTGCTGAGAGGCTTGGAATGTAGTTTTAGCTGAGGTGTATTAGCAGGCAGAAAGCAAGCAGAGAGGTAAAAGGTGCAAAAGAGGTCCGTGATACTGTTCTGAAGTCAGTCGTATGAACACAGCTATCAGGAATGCATTCGAGTGTGATCAAAATTGTGTATACTCACTTGCATGTATTGCGCAGATGAATACATTTGGGAACCAGGGCTTTAGAGGCAATATTCTTATCATTCAAATGCCTCAAGCTGGGTCTGTTAGAATTAAGTTGATTTCACTTAAGTGCCAGAATATGGGTTTCTGTTTTCAAACATACACTCTTCAGTCTGTTTTACTATGCCTGCATTTGTGAATGGAGTTCACAGGCCTGGGATTCAGTACCAAAGTATGCTCCATGGTGAACTAGGAGTTTCAGAAATGTGATTTACAGCAAGGGGAATGTGTATGCCAGACGACAGAAAATACTGAAGAGAAAGATATTTTTGAAAATTTATTTCTCTTCTGGTTTTAAGAGCTTGTGCAAGATGATTTCAGAGCTGGCAACTACCTTTTTGTACTTAGACATCCAGACATCTCTGTTCCTTCATTTAAACAACATCCAGGATAGCCTGTGCATTAAGAGAGAAAGCAAATCCAAACCAAACCAAAAACACACGCAAAAAAAGGCCAACAGGTAGAAAAAATGGATTCAGCACCTTCCTCGGACAGAGGGAATTAAGTTCACATTTCCATTTCCCGGGACTTTCCCCTTGTACAAGCCTAGAAGAGAAACATGAAAAAAGTGAAGTCTCGCCTATTGTAGCTATGACTCAGTGTAGAAAAAGATGTGAGATTTGTAATCTTGACTTAAGCAGAGAGTTAAGCATGGTTTCATAGCTCAAGGATGGAGGCACTTACCTACTGGGGGAAGGAAGAGGGGGAGGCAGCCTGGATTCTGGCCCCTGCTTCAAGCACTGTTTATGTATGTTACTCAATTACAAATGCAAAATGTGTAGGCAGCCCCTGGGGCAAGAACCAGGACTTCCTCTTCAAAAGGAGCATCTATTAGGGTTGCAAATGATCCTCTCTCAATGAATCTTGCTTCCTCTCTAATGCAGAAATATGGCTTCAGCAGGCATGACAGACAGTTTTCCAGCCCGAGCTTCAGCTTAAGTTGGTGGTGCATACACTCTTGGAAGATGTGGGGAAGATCTCCTCAGGAAGAGACTGGCAGTGAACCTGCACCTCCCACTTCAAGAACAAGTAGCTTATCTACAAGTAAGATATTATGTAAAATGTTCGCAGTTGTGCTACCACAACCTCTGGACATGTTTCTGAGAGAAAGTCTCTGAGGCTGTTGTGCTGCATGACGAGGCTGGTGTATGTTAGGCATGCTCAGAAGATGCTTACCTCATGAAGCCTCTCAGGAAATGCTTCACCTGTACATCACAGGTGGGCTTTGACGCAAGGTAGGTTTCAAAATTTTCAGCCATATAGAAATAGCAGTAGCAATGGAAAATGCACTAGCAGGACTTTTAGACAATTTTATCGGCAAAAACCTGATGCAGATTTTTGTGGCCATTTCTTGTATGTGTACATACATAGATACAGCTCCCTGGCATTTTTTGGAATTTTTTTAATTTGGCTGTCAGGGACTTTCTCAAAGTTATTTTGTGAACCAGCAGCAGGACATAAAAGTAGAACCCAGAAATCCTGCTCTGCTATAGTCTCTCTGTAAGACATGTAAATATATTTACAATTAAGAACAGTCTTTTAGTATTGTTGTTTGTTGGAAATGAAGTAGCTGGCACCTATCTAAATTTGAGAAAATTCTCCTCTGGTACTCTCCACATCTATTAAATATCTTGTCTCTCTGTTGTTGTATTACTTCCTTGAGAGGTTTTCCGATAGGTCCTTTTTTCCATCCTGCTGTTCTTCTGGCCCCAGTTCTCTTTTATTCTGGGTTCTGTTCCCTCAGGAGACCAAAATCCTGCTCTCTTTGCTCTTTTCATCATGTACTTCCTGCCAAAGAGACTACTTGTCTAAATGGAGCAACAGGAGAATGAAGGACAGAATTTTTTTTCTGTAATTTTGAATACAATATTATAAATGTACACTTGTAGATTTTATGCATTCATAGATGAATAAATTATATTTGCTTTGGATAACACTAAACAATCCATGACAAATTAGAGTTTACAGTAAAAAACATACAGAAGACTATAGCAGGAACAGTCTTCAGATATGATCTATAGTTAAACAAAAAAGGGTAAGTCAACATCTGCTCTCAGACCTCAGTTCAGCAAAGTACTTAAACCACCATTGAATAAGGTGCTTAAGTACTTTTGAAAGTTTTCTGTAATATGATTGCAATATGATTTCACAAGGGTGTGTAGTGATAGGACAAGGGGGAATGGCTCTAAACTAAAAGAAGGCAGATTTAGAATAGATATTAGGAAGAAATACTTCACCATGAGGGTGGTGGAACACTGGCACAGGTTGCCCAGAGAAGCTGTGGATGCCCCCTCCCTCAAGGCCAAGTTGCTCTGAGCAACCCGGTCTAGTGGAAGGTGTCCCTGCTCATGGCAGGGGGGTTGGAACCAGGTGATCTTTGAAGTCCCTTCCAACCCAAACCATTCTATGATTCTATGATTCTATGATAGAGAAATTTTGATAAGTGAGGCCTTATTTGGAGAAGAGCATAACCCAGGTAACATAAACCAGGATTTTGGTCCCTGCTGTACTTATGGCTGTTACCTTTCCTCAGTTCACTGTGTTAGTATCCACACTTAAGTGTGTCCAGTCTGAATATTGGTTCACCAAAAAGAACTTCAGAATTAACCTTTTTTTGGGGAGAAAATAATTTCCAAGTGATAATGTGCTCTTTGATGGTTTGTTGGATGTTTTCTTTTTTTTTTGTGCTAGTTGTTACAGCATCTTAATTTGGGCAAGTAGGCCATGTTTTGCTTTTTCTGTTGGTCGTCTAAAATGGTGATACAACTGCAACACCAGTAACATGGATCTGAAGCTTAGCAAAAATTCAAATGCGTATTGAAAATCTCCTAGAAATATAGAAGTTAAAGATGTCCAAGAAATGACAGACTTTTTATTCAGAGGATGGAGAGGGAAACAAAAATGCCAAATCTCTTCTCCCCCATCACTGTACGTGAATTTAAAATTAATTAATATCAATGTACTGGAGACATCGCTTTTGTTGGAAAAAAGGGTTTCTTGAATAAATATCAGCTGAAAGCTTTGTTTTTTACCAGCGTGTTTTGCTGGTATGCCATTCGTAAGCCTCCTTCCCCCTAACCACCAGTACGTCTTCTCTGAACCAGAGGGCCAGAACCCTTTAGAACCAAAAACCAAGGACCGCCTCTAGGGAAAATTCCATTTTTTTATTTTTTCACTCATCATTTATTTACAAATACACATTATAACTTTTATATACATTGCACATTTACATGGTAGAAAAGTACAAAACTATATATTTAAATGAATTTATATTTAACTCGCCATGTTTGAAAATATAAAATTGCATCAGAAAAAAAGTATTATGAAAAGCAAGAAACTTGAACTGATAAAGCTTTAATATAACTAGTGACACACTGATTGGGAAAAGGGAACTTTCAAAGTGGTACTGCAAGACCATCTTAAAGGAAACACCTGATAAAACACTGATGCATGTTACAAAAAATATAAAACAATAAAAATAAAATAAAACCTTTATTACAGTTAGCCCTGTAGCTATTAACAACCTTCATAATCCGATTTCTTTGGGTCCAGAATTCATAAAGTACAGTATATACCCTCAGCACTTTGAGATCACTTCAGTACATGATGTGATCAAAAGTAGATAAAAGTGAAGTGGAAGAAGTTTCCTTAAAGATCGCCTCACTGCACCCTGGAAGTATACTTAAGTCAGTTACAATGCCTTTTGGTCAGTCAAGGTTCCTTGTAAACCAAAACCCGAGGGATCTTTTATGTACAGAACCGGCAAGAAGAAAATCCAATAAATAAACATAACAGAAACCGACATGCAAGTTTGTTAAAGTGAAAAAGAGTTAACATCAGTGAAACAAAGAGATGAGATCATGTGGGTAAGCTCTAAGGAATGGACTTTTATAGTTTACAAGAAAAAAGAAAAGCTTTACTTTACAAGCAAGAGACCTCACAATAAATAACACTGCTCTTCCCGTAACGAATAAATTTCTTCAAAAAACAAGGTGTACAGTCAACCAGACATTTTATGTATAAATTATAAAACGTGACACAGTATAAATAAATGTCTACAAGACTCAACTATATGTATACTTTTTTTCTCCCCAAAATAAATAAGCATACACTTATTTACAGTATGGACATTGATTTCCTGCCCAATGGCTGTTCCAATAGTGATGGAGGTTTTACCACTCTAGAATGGAAGATATAGGAAAGCTGTAGTCCTGGTCTTCATCTTCCTCTTCATCCTCTGGGTCTTCATTAATGGCTATATGGGGGAATACAGGGGAGCTGTTGTTTAAATAAGGACAACAACAGCGCAGAAGCAGCTCAGTGCATGTTTTCAAAGCCCTCTGAACAGCCATAATACAGCGTTGCATTTTATGCGACTTGTAGTGAGATGCTCTTTGGCATCTGCTGTTATGCAATAAGGTTTTTTTACACATAATCTATGAAGTCATAACTGCAGAAAGTTCTGAAGAATCAATGGCTCAGGTTTTATTGGCAGATTCCTGAAATCAAATAACAAGCGCTCTTGTGTTCTAGGTTTAACTGCTTTGTGTCCTTCATTCAGAGTTAGTAGAGGCAGCTGTGCTAGACCAGATGCCCATGTGCTACCATTAAGCTTGTTCTTTTGGAGCGAGTTAAGAGTTTATCCGGGTGTTAATAAAAGCAATCAGCGAAGCACATGAGAGCAGACAGAGTAGGAAAAAAACGCTAGAATTACACTCCTAGTGCAACCCATTTCTGACGGAGTAACTTGTCCTCAGAATATCCCCAAAACTCCAACTTCAAGGCCAAGTGGTTGTTGTTGATCTACTGCATTTTATCAGTAACCAAAGTCTGTGCGTGAGAGACAGATAGACAGTTATATGGCACCTGTACCGTACCTTGAATGTCTAAATCAAGCTTTCTTGTTATGTTTAAAGGTGTAGGTCTTCATTACCTAGGGATTGCCTTCAGAAGCTTTAAGTGTCTGCAGAGTTAAAAATCTCACTTACAGTTGCAAGATCCGGAGTGCTTTACTTCTAGAAGCACACCCATGGAGCAGGCTGCCTCTTTCATGGCACACTCGCTTGGGTAAGTTGTGTTGTCGCTGGCACAGACAGCCTCGTCTGACTTGCTCTCAGGGCACAGCTCATCGCAGAGGGAGCAACGACCTCTGCCAACCTTAAAATCCCACAAGCACTTCTTCCCAGCACTGCACTGAATGTCTTCACAGGATTTGGCTTCTAAAAATATACACAGGATACTAGATGTAAGTGAAAAGACAAAGAACAGAGAAAAGCACCAACAAACAACCCCAAACTCCCCTTCGCCTGTGAACTGTGAACAGAGAGAGCTCAGATGCAGTAGATGTGATGATACTTGCTGATTCTGCTCAAGCAAGTAGTCCCTTGGACACCATTGCCTGTCTATTTGTGGGGGAGGAAAGACAGCTGTGCCAGCAGAGCTTGGCCCTGGGAATACAGAATTACATTTGCCTATTGTACAATGACCTCCCTGCTCTGTTTGATGTCAGTGCAAATTCAGCTCCCCAAATTAGCAGTAAGTGCAGAATTTGCCAACACATTCAGCATCACAAAATGTATTATTTTTAAACTAACCCACACAAAGTAGCTGTCTACAAGACTGGAAAGGGAATTCACCTCAACCTGTGCCAACTGAAAGCAGCCTGAGACTGCCTCGAATTCCCCCAGCAGTTTTGGGGAGCAGGGGCTGCCCTGAAGGTGCTTCCTTGTAAGACGCTTCACTATCAGTCCTTTCTGGAAGTCACAATACAAAATGTCAGGATGCACAGAGACTATTTTCCCGATCTTCACCCACTAACTGTCTCCAAACTCTGCAATATTTCTAAAGAGGAAAAAGTGGTCAGCTGTTTCCAATTAAGTCAATGCAAACTTTGCCAAGACCACTTGAAGACAATTGTTTCCAGGAATCCAGATCCACTGAATATCGAGACCTGGTTACACTGTTACTGTGTCATCATCTATTTAATGGCAGGTACTTCTCCACTGGAAACTAATGTCAGCACCCACAGCCACAGCGAGAGAAGAGGGATCAGGGCCCCTACTCTGCTGGGGAAGCCTCTCCTCCTCCCCAGCGCTAGCTACATCCACCCAGTGGCACACACGATGCCCTGAAACAGCGGGTCGAGGAAGCTCCCCCCGCCCTTACCCCTCGGACCAAGATACCTACTGATGCATTTTCCTTCGTAGGCTAGTCCAATGGACCTGCCCAGGAGGCAGGTGGCTTTCCTCAGGTGGCAGGCGCTGGCATAAGTTATGCCGTCATTCCCGCAGAGATACTGCTCAGGGGAGGTGGGCTCTGGGCAAATGCGATTGCATGTCACGCAGTAGGCGTTATTAGTTTGGTCAACGACACACGTGGAGCTGCCCGGGCATAAAACATCCCTGCAGGTCTCTGAAATATAGATGGAAACACACGGTGATTAACAGGACATCCCACGGCCCCAGCGAGGAGTGAATGGGTGACACAATGAAACTAATGATCAGATAAAAGCCTTCAGCAGTTCTGCTCATTTAAGGGCCGCTGGAGGAAACCTTCCCATCTCAGGGTAGCTGGTGGGACCCAAGTGCTGCTAGACTGTGGGGAACTCTCAATCCAGCTACGTCCTTGTCTGTTGAGCATGGTTTAGTTACTGTCTCCCAGCATTTGGAACGTCACTCTGGTTCCTGTGGGGAAACACGTCCCACTGCTTCTCCTCCCTACACTCAGACACACACCCTTTGGCATTTGAGGGAGATCGGATTAGATTTGCAAACCTACTTTTGCATTTGCCCTGATACTGGACTTCAAGTTCGGGCTGTTCTTTACATCTGGCTTTGAGAAGGGCACACTCGTTCCTGTAGGTTTTCCCATCTAAGCCACACACGGGACCCTTCCAAGTGATATTAGAGCAATCCGGAGCACAAACACACCGAGGTTTGTTCTTCTTGTTCATTTTACATTTCTTCCCGGGTCCACAGTCCACGTTCTCGCACGTTTCTGATGGAAGGAAAGAGGCACCACTTTAGTACCGAGCGTGCAGAACAGACCTGGTGTCAAAACTGCTTAAAGGAAAAGAAAAAAAAAAAAAAGACATCGTGACCCCAGAGCACACAGAGA
>Ga0065711_1046101_pt1 | contig 13087 bp, 2 predicted proteins | sample Hoacrofraction12_FD_59098 | JGI IMG/M metagenome (GOLD analysis project Ga0065711, IMG submission 59098) | Hoatzin crop microbial communities from Cojedes, Venezuela - Epithelial fraction 12 v2 (version 2) | ecosystem: Host-associated > Birds > Digestive system > Esophagus > Crop | place... | reverse complement strand
TTTGTGCCCATTGCCCCTTGTCCTGTCACTGGGCACCACTGAAAAGAGCTTGGCCCCATCCTCCTGACACCCACCCTTCAGATATTTGTAGGCATTTATAAGGTCCCCTCGCAGCCTTCTCTTCTTCAGATGTCATTGCATTGACAGTAGTGGGAAATTTATATAGAAACTCAAGAAGATAATAATAGTGCATTCTGGTTCAGAAACCAGGGGTAACCAGAGATATGCCTAGATAACTGATAAGTACAAACATGTATTTACACTGGATGGGCCCTGACTATGTAATTTTATTCACAAAAAGAAAGCTTGAGTGATGATGATCTCCTCCAAAACCAAAGCAATTAGTTTTGAATTTACTCACCTTTTGTTATATATATTGTATATGGGCAGTCCCAGATTTTTTAACAAATGCTTATTCTTTTAATTAGTCATATTCTCTTATACTAATTTGATGTTAAATTCTGTAATCATTCATCACACAGAACAGCACCTTGCTCTGGGAGTAATCATACTAGAAACATGACAAAATCCCATCAGCCAAACACTGTGGACATTAGAGGATATGTTCTGGAGAAATACAGTAATTATCTGGTTCTTAAAATGCTTCTATAAGTTAACTTTTCTATTTTCCATTATTGTTGGATGACCTTGCACTCAGTGAATAGACATCTAGAGCTGCATTTCCTTCAGGAACAGTTTTGAACTAAAATACTATTTTAAAATATGAATGCCCAAGTTTTGGTTTGGATTTTTTTTTTTCCATGTGTATTGGAGATAGTATAAACCTTCTGGCAAATCCCACAATATCCATGTCTGATGTCTCCATTGCACCTGTGCTTTTCCTTACAGCAAGATTTATCCAACGTACGAGAAGGTGCCAAGCCATCCTAACAGATGGGAATGAGGACAGCAGAAGAGGAAGCTACATGTAAAATGTGCACCAAGTGTGTTTTGCTGAAGTTCAAAAATTACTAATAGTGAAACAAACATGGACTGTCTGAGGACAATATTCAGTAAACAGAAAAAAAATAAAAGGTCAGAACTGTCAACGTGGCAAAGATTTTGTATTACCCGTGATGAGTCTTTTTTATTATGGTTTGGGAAATGATGGCTTTTGCTGGCATTCATTTTGGTTACATTTATTTTTAACTTTTGCAGATCAGTTCATCGATAATTTAACTGAAGTAATGATTTAATGGCAGTAAGGCACTCTTTTCAGAAGCAGACCTCTTAATTGAATGTTAGAGTTAGGTTCACAAGTCTCTGTGGACCTATGTTCATTTTTAAGCCATGTTTTATACTTCAAAATCCTTTTCAACTGCCTCAAAGACTGTAGACACTGAAAGTCACTTACAGGGTTATCCACCTTGCCTATAATAGGTGACTGTAGAATGATTTTATTTAAATGAAACATAGACAGCAGTTCCCAAGCCTATAACAGGCTATTGGTGCTTTGTCTGACACCTTTTGGTAAAGCATTGCAGATGCAAGTGGCCAACCAATTTTCCCAGGTGCGGTGGTTTCTGCAGGTTAAGGACATTGGGTTGTCCTGGCTAAATTCCCATCTGGAGCCTAAGACCACTTAACTCTCTGTGATCATAGAGAGATGCTGCCGGATTCACAGACCTTTCCTACTGTCACTCTGCATGGGTGGCCAGATCTGGTAGGCTCAGTAGTGGCCCTTTTACCAACCCAAACCTATTTCTGTGCACTTCAGACTGCCATCTCAGAAATGAAGATGATAACTATGTCTTCATTCACATGGATGCTCTTACTGTAATTGTACTGCAGACTCTAAAATGTTAAGGTGCTGTAGTAATGGGCACCATATAGTACCAAAGATGACATAAGAATATCTACTCCAAAGAGCTTATCTGCTTTCTGAATACTGTTAGGATGTGACTCTGCTCCCTCTGAAATCAACAAAAGGTTTTGTGTTGGGTTTGAAACAGTTGAGACCTGTCCATATGGAAAAAATTCCTACTGAAGGGACTGTTCTAGTGGCTTCAAGCCAGACCAAGAAAAATAGTGCAGTCTTTCTTGATGACATTATGCATGTCTCTGTGCTGGTCAAAATGTACCACCAAAAGTTTCACAGTGATTAGACAGAAAGGAGGGCTCTCAAGAAGAAATTGTGATTCTTCTGCTGCAATGAAGCAACTGTCCAACTTTGCTTTCCTCATGGGTCTCCAGGAGATTCACCAAGATTTGCCTAACCTGATAAATGCAGTTAAGGGAAACACCTTACAGCTTTGCACTGCTTTGTATTTTTCAGGTTAGTCAATCATTTCCTCTGATGTGTGTCACTAACCTGCTGCTACTTCCATGTGCCTATGTGAGATCCTAGCTAGCAAGCTGCTCCTCCGAGTTACTTAGTCAGGGAAGAGCAAGCATCAAGTGTCATTTCACACTTTTAATTTCTGAATGTGAAAGGATCAGTAAAGAAGAGATTCTGTGTGGTGACCCCAAATCTGCACAGCTCTGTGGTGTTCTGTGTTACAAGAGAAATAAGGTGATTGCTGAACCAAGACAGGCCCCATAGGATGCCAGGGTGGACTATTCCAAGGTGAGGGTATAAGCTGCAGCTTGTTGCAGGTGGGTCAGACAAGACACTGTGGTCCTGACCCTACACAGACACTGACTGCTTAGCTGAAATCGTTCATATATACCCAAGTCAATGCAGCAAGAAACAGGATCTCTTGTTCTTTCATTTTCCTGAGCTCCTGCCTCTGAATGCCCATGTAGTGTAGCCTCAAAGCAAGACTCGGTTCTCATCTCCCGTTTCCTTTCCAGTGGTAGCCCCCTACTCCCTCTTCCAGGTGTACGGGGCTGTGCACCTACGATCTGCAGCTGTTCTTCCTCCAAGCAGGACCTGGAGCACTCTGATAAATCTAGATGTGAGTAGGAGCTGCTCAAGCAACAGGTGAGTGTATCACAGATGTGTGGAGGAGAAGGAAGGCAGTGAGCAGTCCAGGAGCAGGTACATCACACAGGGCTTGTCCCAGCCCTTCCTTCTCCTTGAGCCTAAGAGCATCCTCAGCTTCCTGCAAATGGAAGTTCTTCTGAGGGAACTTCACTCACATTTTCAGGGCTTTCTGGTTCAATTTTATGCCATGCAAAGCTGAGTTAATTGGACAAATGATTAAGCTCATGGCTATAATGTAGGTACTGTGCTTGGTCTACTACTACAGGCTAATGACTGGACATTGGAAGGGCAACACTGTAGTTTTGCATCATTTTCTTTGCTTTATATCTTGTTAATTGTACAAAGACAGTTTTATATAGAAACCATAAAGTGCAAATCTAGATTTTAAATATTTGAATGTTCCACAGGTTAGAAAAAAAGAAGTTTGATGTTTTAGATTAAGAACACTTCAAGGGATACTTCCCTGGCCATAATTGCAGGCAAAATGACAGATGTGGGCATCCAGTTTTTAAAATGTATGTTATTTAAGATATTTAGATAGCCCTGATTCCTCAAACAACTTTAAAGTATTCCTCAGATCTTTAAGTATTTGCACTTGCCTTGTGTGTTAGAGCATTGCATTGGGTTTGGCAAGGAAAGAAGTGAGCTATTATAAGAGCTGCGTTCATCTGGGATTTCATTACTGCAAGCCCTAGTAGTGTGCTTGGGCCCCGGAGTGGCTTCTGTACCCCATGGCATGGCTACCTAGATCTCCCTTACAGACCTGGGGCATGCTGGTTTTCACATTGCACTATTGGGTAAGGTAAGTGGATTTACAAAGCATTATATCTCTGTGGGGCTCAGATGGGTGTCTTCATTTAGGGTTCATGATCATGAACTCTCTTCTGGAATAAGGTGCTTTAAGCTGTTCATTTAAAATAACAGAGATGAGGGCTCTTTTGCTATAACACAGGGCCAGCGCAGAGGCAAAGGCAGACTGTTGTGTATTCATTTTCAAGGACTTAGAGCACTTGCCTAATGTAGGAGAGGTCCCAGCTGGATTAATTCTCATTTACAGAGGCTTCAAACATACCTCTTCTTTCCCTGGCCACCAAAATGAAAGCTATGCCCCAACAGAGATTTGAACCTTCATCTGTGATTTTCATGTTAGTTCTCTGACCATTGGATCATCAGAACACAAGGAAAAAAGGTACTCAGTTGGACCATAGATAAATTTAGCCCACTATCTTACTTTGAAGCATATGTAAATCTTCTACCCTTATATTCTCCAGTCTCTTAACATTTTCTGCTCAGGAACTTCATGGCCTCAATATGATATCCTTGTATTTAGCAGTCCTTACTGGATTTCTGTTCCATAAGCTTGTCTCCATTCGAACCCATGGAGACTTTTAGTTGATATCATCAGCTTCTTTTAGACCTCATCAGCTTTCAAGAATTTGCTCTGCTCCACTACTAACTGCATGAAAAAATCACCTATTTCTGTTTATTTTGAACATGGGCTTCTGCTAGATTAATCTGTTCCTTCCCTATATCTTTTTCTGGGAGAGATAGCAAAAAATTGATTTCTACTCACCCCCTCCTTGCACTCATAATTATACAGACCTCTGTAATTTCATTCCTCATTTATCTCTTCTGGACCAAGCAGAGCTGCATTTCTTGGCAATTCTTTACAAGGAAGCCATTCCATGCCTTACCATACTTCCCCTCTAATACCCTTTTCTGAAACATATGTTTTAGGAGTGCTGTTTTCAGTAATGCAGATGATTAAATGATATTATATCTGCTAATCCTGCTCTGGGATAGATTTATTTCAAAACCAAATTAAAAGCATGTTTTCTTGTCTACAGGAAACATATTTTAGGCATAGCTGCATCAAAGGCAGTGCTAGAAGATTATGTGTGAGGAGAAGAGTGTTCTATCTGTGTAACCAACTACAATGACAACTCATCTGGCCTCTGTTATACAAGTTGAAGTGGAGTATTCAGGGAATGGAGTATTCAGTGGTTCATAATTTTTAAGAATATCTGACAGGGTGTTGCCTTAAAGTATTTATTGGCAACCATGATATGAATCAAAACCCAAACTCTGTTGCTCAGCTGCTGTGTGATGAAAGCATATAAGCACCTCAGCAGGTGAACTGATTTATGAATTTTTAGGATTGATGAATTTGAAGATGGGCAACTTCCACTAACTTAACGTATTTGTCCTCTGTGCATTTCAATGCTGTAGGCGAAATGTCTAGTTCCTTTCGAATTAATGGCAAGATCCCTGTTGCTCTCAACGAAACTAGCTTACCTAGGAAGGACATCCCGAAACAAGGATTGCTCTTTAACTGAATACATAGCAGGCCAGTGCTGAAGCTGTAATTTTCATTGGGGAGCTCTCATTTACTCTCCCACTGTGTTCTGACCACTTGTGCCCTAAAGTTCTGCTTTAAGAACTGAAATACGAAAATAATTTATGTTTCTCACTACGCCAGTTGTGCCCTAATACAACTGGTTAAAAGATCCATGTTTTCAAAACTTTGAGGAACATCTGCTTTAGCAAAAAAGAAAAAAATAGAAAAGAAATTCACTACCTTTTGTCACTCTACATTTTAGTTAAGACTTATTAAAGAGTACCTCAGATGTTTCTCTTTCCAAGAAAAAGAAAGGAAGGGTGAGAATGGAAACAGAAATGCATTTCCAGGTCAACTTATGAGAGAATAAAGAAAAAAAGTGCACCTTTCTGAAGTGACACGGATTCTTTCATCATTGGAGGAATTGAATCTGTCATCCTTTTCTCTAAAATATTCTTCTATGCACTGCTCTTCAAAATCATGGACTTTTTTCAGTTCATCCTCAGTTATGAAAAGTTCTGTGGAAACAATGGAAAAAGGTGAATTTGGTAAAGATTAACACGTGAAATTGACTACATTCTTCTTACTTTGGAATTCATGGACTAAGCTTTCAAAAGCAGGCTTCAAATTTATCTGGCATTTTGGTATGAAAGCAGATAGACGCAGCTAATTACCACATTAGTGGCTTCAATTATATATGATTCTGGAGAAAGAAACACTTAAGCAGGCAAATGCTGAGAAAACATGAATGTGTTTTGATTGCATGAGACCTAAACACAGCTGCTGGTCAGGTTCTGGAGAGATGCTGGGAGCCAAAGCCCACCTGTAACCTAATACAAATACAATCAAATTAGCAGACTGCGAGAAAGGAGTCTGAGTGTATAGAGGGTCTATCTGACATGGCAAGAGCTGGTATCTGCAGGCAGCAGCAAGAGCTGTGGTAGACAGTGTGATGTGAGTGGGAGGGGAGCAGTCTGGTTGCACTTGCATCTCCAGTGCCACCACACGTCTCCAGCTCCCTCCTCATTGAGAGGTGGGTTGTGGCATGGGCTAATGTTGGGAAGGGATGAACATCCCTTCGCTCCCTGCCTCTGGCATATACATTGGGGAAGGTGGAGATCTACTTTGAAGAACTAGATAGAGAAGCAGAGAGAAAGTGTTATCAAAATAATCTGACAGGTTTTCCATCATGCTTATGGGAGTTCATACTAAAGTGTCTGGAGAAACTACTCCTTCAATTTGAGTCAGTGTCAAAGGGAGAACACGTGTCTACAAAATAATTACTTCTTACCATGTCTCAGCTTATCTAGGCAAAAAGTGTGTTTGGGGGAAGTATGTGCTGTTTGCTCAAAAAGTAGGAATGCTTTCTCTGTATTTGAAGAAATAAAACTGAGATCTGGAAGTGTGATGGACTGTGAGAAGAATTTCAGCAGTAACAGACCTCTACCAAGAGCAAAAGAAACCCTTTTGCTTTGAAGGAACAAAGGGGGAAACAACGCCCAAAAATCCCAGAAAAACATAGCCTCATTAACACTCTGAGGAGAACTAAGGGTTGGGCAATGCAGGTAAAACTAACCGATTCAGGTAAAATTTTTGCAGTTAAAAGTAGTTCTCTGCTGGAAAGGTTATCAAGGTGCTGGACTTAGCCTACATTCATATCAAACGCTAGATATTACCAAGGACATTGGAAAATCCCGCTCTGTAAATTGACTAAGGCTTACTTAATCCATAGTCTCTCTCATCTGGGTCGCTTTCATGCTTCCTCCATCTGCAGCAGAGGTGTTGGAATATCATAGTCATATGGCTGAAAATGATCAGAGGCGGTGGGAGAACAGGTCTTTCGTGAAATGTCATGATTAGCTGGTATCTTTGAAACTTCCATACTTGGTTGGATATGGATTTGACTTCAAAAAATGTATTGCTAGAAGGCAAGAAGAGGAAAATAACATCAGACTGAAATGGTTTTGGATACTTTGCCAAAGATGATATGACAGCACCTTGACTGGACACGTCTCACCAATAGTGAAAATGTTCCCTTGTCACAAAAAGAGGATGAAGAACAAAAGAAATGAACAAGTTTGTGCTTCAGCAAGGCACAGTGGGAGTCAGCCATTTCTTACTACCGTGTCTGTCTGCTCTGTACAATCACTGAGTCTTACAACAACTCAATGAGACAGGAAAGTATTTTTATTCTTGTTTTCTGTAACAGGAGTAAATGATGCCATAACTAAACTTTAAATTTTTTGGCTTCTCTACCCCAATTCTCATCACGTGTCTGTCCTGGCAAATAAGACAATATGAAGAACTTGGCATTTCCCTTATTCCCTGGAGACAAACCACTGCCTCTTTCCTTTTCACCTTTACATCCTCTGAAAATGGCTCTCAGCCAAAGTCTCCAGCTTAGCAGCCTTCTTAGGCTGTGAAAAATGTCCATCCCCCCCCCAAGTTCATATTTTGCCATGTGTCACTCACTTGAAAACGGCAATAAGGAGGTTCACCAGAAGGATGTTTGCAACCAAAAGGTAACAGGCCATGATGGCAGGAACAATCCATGCTCCTGTCTTGCAGGGAGGCAGCTGGATTATTTTGCCATCTTCTCTGGTTTCATTTTGACCACAAGGAGCTGGGAACAAAAATGCAAAAAAATGCAAAACAGGAATGAATCTTATTTTTTCAGTGCTTTTACAGAAATATTTAAATATTTATAAAGGCCTGCCTGCCAAAGCAATATATTTCAAATAACAGTGGCACTGATGCTCCCCACAAGAAATCTGCACTTGCTTTCACAGATTTTACAAGCTGCAGTTCTTGTTATTGTGTGTTATTTGCCATGAATAGCAAGATATTCCCCTCAGAAATTGCAGGAGACATGGCTGGTGTGAATAACCTGCCTGGTTGTGTACAGCTAAAATATCATGGCACATTGGTAGCAATGTAGTGGCCATGCAAATAAAACGATCAAAATGTTTAATCACAGAAGAAAGCTTAAGTATTATTTTTTTTAAAGGTGAAAGCTTCATCTTTTTTGGTTGACAGAGAAGGATGTGATAAGTATCATAAGGAAAAAGAAGTACATGAAAGTAAATTAAAGTGTAGACATTTATTGCTGTGCACTGCATTGCCCCTCACCCTGCTGGGACATACTTATAATGACCCTCTGCTATTCAGGGCTTTTGACTACATGCCTAGAAACTGTGGGGGAGATATCAGGTCTTTACTGCACCAGGTAAAGGGACACGTAGGCAGCAGAGTTGCCACCTGTTTCTTCACTGAATGCTTTGGAACAAAAACGTTCTCAGTATTAAAGTTGTAGAACTGAAGCAAGGGGAGAGAAAACACTGTGAAATAGTTTTCCTTGCTTATTTTTTTGCATGCCTTCATGTGCTGTGGTGGGAGATCTGCATTTGCAAGCATGGATTCAGTTTATGTCTTTTAAGCCTCAGTCCTAGTGGCCCTAAGCCCCTGTGTAATCAGCTCTTCAAGAAAATAATTGAAACAGCAGCTTATGTATACAAACTATCTTAGTAAATTTTGCACAGCACTACAGCTAGCTTCCCCTCGTCCCCATCAAAAAGAAGTTTCAGTGAGGAATTTTCATACTGTTCAGTACTAGCTCAGTTCCTGCTGATATCAATGAGAGTTTGCCTCTGACTTCAGGGACAATAAAGTTTGCCAATGTCACATGTTTTGTGAAATTCCACCACATGTCAACAAATCCATGATTTCCAATACCAACTATTACTTCTCAAAAGGGTCCTTCTGAACTTGGTTCACAGTGCATGGGATTCAACTGTGGGTGTCTGCACTGGCAATCCTATGGTACTACGTGTGATTTGGGCACTTGGTTTTGAGTACTACATATAGCTGTGAGGCCATTTCATACAGAAATATTATAGCCATATAAGACTGAGGAGTATATGACACATCAGCTTCAGACAAGAACTCTCACAAATATTCAACTCATGGAAAAAGAAATGGCAAAGCCAAATACAAGCAATACTACTTCTACAAGGAGCTCTGTTGTGTCTGGACCCATGGTGTCACTAGTCCTTCCTACTTACAAAAACACATTTTATTACTGGAACAGGCTGAGAGTACACAATTTATCTCTCAGAAAGCACCACCTTGCAGATCATTTTACGTTAGTGCTGATTTCATGCTTCCCACACTTAGATGTTCAAAATGCCATCTGTGAGCTGCTGTAAGTGCGAGGCTATGTGCATTCAGCCTTCACCCACCAGAAACTGGTACATTGACACCTCATGGTATCAGTACTCGGTGTGAGACTTACATTTCTGTTTGTGTGGAAGCACTAATTAGCTCACACGTTGATTCAGAGCTGCCAAGTCCAGCACAACACAGAACCAAATCTCATCATGATTTCACCAGTAACGGAACAACCACTCTATCAGTTGATGTAACCTGTTGTTCTTTTTTGTGCTGAAGAACGGAAGAAGTGATGTCTTTTGTAGCAATGAGAGAAATTGGTGCAAAACATATTTTAAATTTTAGATCAATGAGATAAAAAACTCAGCTCAAAGTCTGGTAACAATCCTATTATTCCATTTTTTCTATTAAAAAAGATAATTTAATCTAAGAGAAAAATCAGCTTTGACAACTACCAAGACAAAGATGATTTCTCCAGCTTAATTTCCTACAACACAGCATTTAGAATACCATTAATGCATCCCTGCTGGTTTATGACACACAGTGATGGTCAAATTAGACTTCCTACAAAGACAAGTTGACAAGTCTATTCTATACACCCATAGATATTTGGCTTGTCCTGAAGGTTTGCAGATGTTTTTCTCTTTTGCATGTTCTATTGCAGGAACAGTTTTAAATAACAAAGGAATACTGATCTCATGCTGTATTTTATGGAGAACTGAGCCACCACTTAATCTTCACATCTTCAGCTGCATGAGAAAATGTATGATGTGTCCAAAATACAGATGCCCGTGTTCCACTGCACATCACTGAACATCTTCCATCTTTAAACTACAACAATAACTTTATAGGATTTTTTTCCTGCTATTAAATAAACTGTCTGTTTTAAACAATTACTCCCAGGAAACTGGGAACAGAAATTTGTCTCTCTGTGAAAAAGGACAGAGGACTCTGTCAGGAGGCTAAAAGTAGCAATGATATTCTTTTCAGATAATGAAGATATTTGTTTACATTAAAGAAATTAGAATTCTGTTTGTAGGATTTGAGAAGACTTTGTTACGGTAACCTAGGACAGTTCACCTCCTCCATCCCAGTATGTAGAGTCCCATGCGCGTTTGATCTTCTTGTTACAGTTAGCTGGGGTAGTTCACTCTCCCCACCCTGTCTGCACATAGCCCTGCATGGCTTCAACGTGACGGCCGGCTGTGGATCTCAGAACTAAGACAGCAGCATCTGCATTACATCAGTGAGTTCGCTAATGAGCAAAACAGGACAGTGCATATGCATGAGATGTTAATCAGGGCACGTCTTATTGCCCACCCCTGCGGTGCCTTCCCTTGAGCCGCACTCCTAAGCTGGGCTCCACTGCGTCCAGTCCCCATCTGAGCAGCACTGGTGGCCTGGGGATCCCACCATGGTAACACTACGCTTCGCATAGAGCCAAAGCGTTCACTTGCTGAGCGCTGTGCCTTGTCCCCGAGGGATCTGCACCTGCCTTTCATGTGTAACACGCTTTGACCATTTTAATTATGTTTGGAGAAATGCAGTAATTTTTGTAGTATGTGCAGTAACATATTGTGATAACAAACCTTTTCAAAGCACAGTTTTAACATGTATGAAAACATACTTATCTTCTTGCATTACAGCCTTGCTTTAAGAAAAAATACATGGAGTACTTAACTCTACTGAATAATGTTTTGCTGAAGCACATTCTGGTAGTATAACTATATGTCTATTTCAGGTAACTGAAAAAACCCAATCAATCTGATACCTACAGGCATAAAGGGTGGATAAAGGGTAGACATTAAGTCCTGAACTCAGGCTTTAGAAAATAATAAATGGCTGGAGTTTTAATTTCAATTACATGCACTAACTTCACTCAGCTTTCAAATATTGCACGCTGACATCTGTGGATGTACATATGTTTTGCATCTCTTGTTCCCTTTTTCAAATCTCCTCCCACACTTATTTTTCATTCCTAGCTCCCATTTACTGTTTCCTGTATGGGTCTTTCCTGCTACATACCTAACCCTTCCTCTTTCCTGGCCAGCAAATAACTGTGAAAAGAACAGCCATAACCCACGCGTCTGTGCGTTTTGAGGCATAAAGTGGTGGCAGAGCTTGGGAAGAATTGGTTTCCCTGCTGTAATTACCGTCATGACATGGGCACTGCTCTTTTTTACTGTGTGTTGGGTGGAGGACTCGGGAAACAACACTTGCAAATTTCTGCATCACAACTCTTCCTCCAGCTGCACCTTTCCAATGTAGTTGTGGGAAATAATGTAGAGAGGAAAGTGCATAATTGAACAGCTTTGCTATCAAATAGCTTTTTGCCTTTGATGAAAACTTCTCATGTAAAAATGGATACCATCTTTACAATACAAGTCAATTTGTCTGAAATCACAAGAAACTGTGGAATGGGTTCATATGATCACAATTCTAAAGAATAAGGAAACCAATAAATGTGTATTACTAACAAATCAACCCATCTATTTTTTTTTTTTCTCTTCAAGTCTGGACATTTGAAATGCACTTTCATCACCCTGTTTATGAGTATATAGGCACCTTCCGGTTTTGATCAGCACTGAACCCTAAAGATGTGAAAGCATTTTATAATTTTTTAATCCAATGTCTAAGCAACCTTACCAGCTTACCAGGCTGGTAAACACTGAAAAAAAAGCTAAGCAAGCTCCCTAGAGCTGTCCACTCCTTCACTGACAGAGAAATACTGAACACTGGGAACTCTGAATCTCACACCATTGCTCTGTTCATCAACAGAAACACCGAGGGAATTGAACAGTGTTTCATTACTTCAAAAAAGTTGCTTTAACTACAGCACCATGACCTTACATATTGCTTCTTGCCATCAGCCACTCCAAAAATGACTTTGAAATGTCTCTCCAATCTGCTGGTATTTTTAATAATAATTTATATGATTATTATTATAGCAAATCCCTGTATTTTTCTTTTTCTCTCTAGTTCTTTCTCCCTCCTACTCCCGCTCACATTAAAAATATCCATACAAATGGAATGCAAAATACAGCCACAGAGAGTGCTAGGAAGGGGAATACTATTGGAACTCAAGTCAGAGAGACTTCATAGAATCACAAAATCACAGAGTGGTAGGGGTTGCAAGGGAGCTCTGTGGTCATCTAGTCCAACCCCCCTGCCAAAGCAGGGTCACCTACAGCAGGCTGCACAGGACCTTGTCCAGGTGGGTCTCGAATATGTCCAGAGAAGGAGAATCCACAGCCTCCCTGGGCAGCCTGTTCCAGTGCTCCGTCACCCTCAGAGTGAAGAAGTTCTTCCTCATGTTCAGCTGGAACTTCCCATGCTTCAGTTTGTGCCCATTGCCCCTTGTCCTGTCACTGGGCACCACTGAAAAGAGTCTGGCCCCATCCTCTTGAGACCCACCCTTAAGATATTTGTAGGCATTTATAAGGTCCCCTCTCAGCCTTCTGTTCTTCAGGCTAAACAAGCCCAGCTCCCTCAGCCTCTCCTCATAGGAGAGATGCTCCAGTCCCCTGATCATCCTCGTAGCCCTTGGCTGGACACTCTCCAGTAGCTCCTCATCTTTCTTGAAGTGGGGAGCCCAGAACTGGACAGAGTACTCCAGATGGGGCCTCACTAGGGCAGAGTAGAGGGGAAGGAGAACC
>Ga0065711_1008583_pt1 | contig 13088 bp, 17 predicted proteins | sample Hoacrofraction12_FD_59098 | JGI IMG/M metagenome (GOLD analysis project Ga0065711, IMG submission 59098) | Hoatzin crop microbial communities from Cojedes, Venezuela - Epithelial fraction 12 v2 (version 2) | ecosystem: Host-associated > Birds > Digestive system > Esophagus > Crop | place... | reverse complement strand
AGATGCGCCTGAAGGATGACTGCACGCTGCGCGAGGAGGTGGCAAAAGCATTCGACTCGCTCAACGAAATCGATGCCGAAATCGAGCGCCTGAACAACGCCCTGGCGGACCGCGAGGACTATGACTCGGAGGACTACCAACAGCTGATCGCGCGCCTGTCGAACCTCACCGACCGGCAGACCTTGCTGCAGGCGGGCAACCGTGACGCCGAAATCGAGCGAACCCTGCTCGGACTGGGCTTTACGCGCGATGACTTCAACCGACCGACGGGCGAATTTAGCGGCGGCTGGCGCATGCGGGTGGAATTGGCGAAAATCCTGCTGCGACAGCCCGATGTGCTTCTGCTCGACGAGCCCACCAACCATCTCGACATCGAATCTATCACCTGGCTGGAAGCCTTCTTGAAAAACAGCCGATCGGCGCTGCTGCTCGTCAGCCATGACCGCGCCTTCATCGACCGCTCCACCACACGAACCATCGAAATCTCGCTCGGCAAAATCTACGATTACAAGGTTCCTTACAGCCAATATGTGCAGCTGCGACGGGAGCGCGTGGAGCAACAGATGCGCGCCTACGAGAACCAGCAAAAACTCATCCACGACACCGAGGAATTCATCCAGAAATTCCGCTACAAACCCACCAAGGCGGTGCAGGTGCAGAGCCGCATCAAGATGTTGGAGAAGTTGGAACGCATCGAGGTGGACGAGGTGGACCGCAGCCGCATGCGGTTGAAATTCCCGCCCGCTCCGCGCAGTGGCGACTTTCCCGTCATCGCCGAAGACCTGGCGAAAAGTTATGGCGACCTCACCGTGTTTTCCGGCGTAAATATGACCATTCGCCGAGGCGAAAAAGTGGCGTTTGTCGGCAAAAACGGCGCGGGCAAGACCACGATGGTCAAATGCCTGATGGGGCAAATCCCTTACGACGGGTCGCTGAAAATCGGCCACAACGTGCAAATCGGCTATTTCGCTCAAAACCAGGCGCAACTGCTTGACGGCGAGCTAACTGTGCGCCAAACCATCGATTATGTGGCTGTCGGCGACATCCGCACGCGCATCAACGACATCCTCGGCGCTTTTATGTTTGGCGGCGCCGAAGCCGATAAAAAGGTGAAGGTGCTCAGCGGCGGCGAGCGCAGCCGATTGGCGATGATTCGTTTGCTCCTGCAGCCCGTCAACCTCCTCATCCTCGATGAGCCCACCAACCACCTGGACATGGACAGCAAGGACGTGCTGAAAGAAGCGCTGCTCGCGTTCGACGGCACGCTCATCCTCGTCAGCCACGACCGCGACTTCCTCAATGGTATTACTAATAAGGTGTATGAGTTCGGCGATGGACGAGTGCGCGAACACCTCGGCGGCATCTACGAATTCCTCGAGAAGAAAAACATCGAGCACCTGCGCGACCTGGAAACAGTTAAGAGCGAGGACGTGGAAGTTAAGAGTTCTGCTCCTGAGCCCACTCAAGGCAGCGGCGCGGTGGATTATCGGCGTCAGAAAGAGCGCGAACGCAAGGTGCGACAGGCGCAAAAGCGTGTGCAGACCTTGGAGGCGGAAATCGCTGCCCTAGAGGCGCAGGTGGCAGAAATCGAAGCGAAGTTGTCCACGGCGTCGTCGCAAGACCTAGATATATATTACAAGCACGCCGAGCTGAAACGGCAACTCGACGACACGATGGAGCAGTGGGAACAAGCTTCCGAGCAACTCACGCACCTAACCAGTTAGGAGTTAGGAGTTTTTCTCACGCCTGGTGTTTTTATCTCACGCAGACCTACGCAGACTCCTACGCAGACAATGTCTTTTTTGTGCGACCTCTTCGAGGTCGGTTGGTGAGGTGGGTTCGCTACCCCACGGCACCTCCGCTGGCGCTCCGGTGACGTGGGGTTTCCTATGTTTGACCTCTTCGAGGTCATCCTGCGGGTACGGATTTTTAAGGATTTTTTCTGCGAGTTCTGCGAGTTCTGCGCGGGGTAAAGGTGATTTTTTTTGTTTTTTTTGTTGTGTATCAGAAAAAAACATTAACTTTGCCGCAGGACTTTTAAGCTTTTTTTGCACTAAAAGGCTTTTATAGAAGAATGAATCAAGAAATTGTTCAACTAAAATTTTATTGAAAATGAAAAAAATCGTTATGTTACTTGCTGCCGCTTTGATTAGCGTAAGCGCATTTTCGCAAGTTCGTTTTGGCGCCAAGGTAGGTTTGAACCTCAGCCACTTCTGGGGCAAGGATGCTTTGCACGGAATTAAAGCCGGCGCTCAATTTGGTGGTCTGATGGATTATCGCATCAACCATAAGTTTGGTATTGCCCCCGAGTTCGTGTTCTCCATGCAAGGCGCATCGGAAGATGGTGTTACCGCCAATGTGAATTACATCAACATTCCCATTATGTTGAAATACTACGTTATGCCTGCCCTCAGCGTTGACTTCGGTCCGCAACTCGGCTTCAACGTGTACAGTAAGATCAATGGCAACAAAGCCACTGATACAAACACCGTCGATTTTGGCTTGGGCTTAGGCGCTACTTACGGCATTACACCCAACATCTTTGTGCAAGCACGCTATAATATGGGCTTCACAAAAGTTTATAAGTATGGGTCTGACAAGAATGGTAACATCCAATTTGCTGTTGGCTACATGTTCTAAGTAAGATTTAAGAGGCAACGCAGCGTGAAAACTGCGTTGTTTTTTTTGTCTTATTTCTTGTTCGTAAAGTGCTTTTTTTTGAATTTTTGTTCACAAGAATAAAAAAAGTAGTAATTTTGCCGCCGGTTTTTTAAACCTTTTTCGAAACAAGCTATCTAAAAGAAGAATTTCAAAAATCAAAATTGTTGTTTAACTAAAATTTTATTGAAAATGAAAAAGATCGTTTTGTTATTTGCTGCTGCTTTCATTAGCGTAAGCGCATTTGCACAAGTTCAGTTTGGTGCAAAGGTTGGTATGAACCTCAGCCATTTCTGGGGCGAGAGTGCTGCTCACGGTATTAAGCCGGGTGCGCAAGTGGGTTTGTTACTCGAGTACAAATTCAATCCTAACTTTGCGATTGCTCCCGAAGTTGTGTTCTCTATGCAGGGCGCAAAATTCAACAAGAATAGCGTGAAGGCAGATTATAACTTCAACTACATCAACGTCCCCGTTATGTTGAAGTTCTATGTATGTCCTGAATTCAGCATCGATTTCGGCCCGCAAATCGGTTTTAGAGTTTACAGCAAAATTAAAGTGAAAGAGCCCGTTGCTTATGCCGCTGAAGACGTGAAAGATTTTACCAATGTTGTTGACTTCGGTCTCGGCTTGGGTGGCACCTACAATATCACTCCGAATCTCTTTGTGCAAGCCCGCTACAACTTGGGTCTGACCAAGGTGTTTAAAGATGACGAGTTAAGAGAATTCCTTCAATTGGCGGCCAATAAAGAATCGACTGCCAAGAACGGCAACATCCAACTCGCTATTGGCTACAAGTTCTAATCGATTAACGACATCCTAAATAAGAATTGCCCCACTTAGGCGGGGCAATTTTTTTTGTGGCTTTTGCAGAGGTGGCTGATGGCGCAGTGCTCGCAGTCGGGTCGCAGGGCGCGGCATACATAGCGCCCGTGCAGCAGAATCCAGTGATGCGCCTTGAAGCGTTGCGCCTCGGGGATATGTCGGGCAAGGTCGCGTTCCACCTCGGCGGGCGTCTTGCCTTGCGACAAGCCTATGCGCCGCGCCACGCGAAAAACGTGCGTATCGACAGGGATGGTGGCTTTGCCAAAGGCGGCGCCCAGCACCACGTTGGCGGTTTTGCGCCCGACGCCGGGCAGCGAGGTGAGTTCCTCCATGGTCTGCGGGACCTCGCCGCCGAAGTCGTCGCGCAGGCGGATGGCGGTTTCGCGTAGGTGTTGCGCCTTGCTGTTGGGGTAGGAGACGCTTTTAATATAGGTGATATAGGTGAGGATGTCGTCCACCGAAGCGTCTGCCATGGCGGCGGGGGTGGGGTAGGCGTCGAAGAGCGCCGGCGTCACCAGGTTGACGCGTTTGTCGGTGCATTGTGCCGAGAGCATCACTGCCACCAGCAGCTGGAATGGGTTGCCGTAGGTCAGCTCGGTGGCGGGCTCGGGTTGCACCTGCGCGAAATGGGCAAGCACCGCTTCGTAACGTTGTTTGATGGTCATCGGGAAAGCGTTTTTAGAAAGAAAGAGGGGCGGGAACAAAAGCCTCCCGACCCCCAAATACGTTGTAAAAATATGTGTGCGCGTTAGTGCGCCGCGTGAAATTCGTCGAGGAAGCGCACGTCGTTTTCGCTGAACATACGCAGGTCCTTGACCATATATTTCAGGTTGGTGATGCGCTCGATGCCCAGCCCGAAAGCGTATCCGCTGTACACGCTGCTATCGATGCCGCTGGCTTCCAGCACGTTGGGGTCCACCATGCCGCAACCTAAAATCTCCACCCAACCGGTGTGCTTGCAGAAGCTGCAGCCCTTGCCGCCGCAGAGCATACACGTCACGTCCATCTCGGCGCTAGGCTCGGTGAAGGGGAAGTAGCTCGGGCGCAGGCGAATGTCCGTACCGGCGCCAAACATCTCTTGTGCGAAGTGCAGCAGCACCTGCTTGAGGTCGGCGAAGGTGACATTCTTGTCGATGTAGAGCCCTTCGATTTGGTGGAAGAAGCAGTGGGCGCGCGCGGTGATGGCTTCGTTGCGATAGACGCGTCCCGGGCAGATGATGCGGATAGGCGGTTGGCTATGCTCCATGGCGCGCACCTGCACCGAGCTGGTATGGCTGCGCAGCACGATGTTGCGCTTCACGTCTTGCTCGTTGCGCTCCACAAAGAACGTGTCCTGCATGTCGCGCGCGGGGTGGTCGTCGGCGAAGTTCAGGGCGCTGAACACGTGCCAGTCGTCCTCCACTTCCGGTCCGTCGGCGAGGGTGAAGCCCAAGCGGGTGAAGATGTCGATGATTTTCTTGCGCACCACCGAAATAGGGTGGCGCGTGCCCAGCTCAGCGGGGAATGCCGGGCGGGTGATGTCGATGGTGTCGCCCTCGGTCTTCTGCGTTGCCATGCCTTCGCGCAGGGCGTTAATCTTCTCGGTGGCAAGCGTTTTCAGCTCGTTCAGACGTTGCCCGAGTTCCCGTTTCTGCTCGGGGGGCACGTTGCGAAATTCGTTGAACAAGGCGGTCACCTCGCCTTTCTTGCTCAAGTAGCGAATGCGCAGCGCTTCGAGGGCGCTTTCGTTCTCGGCTTTGAGCTCTTTGATCTGCGCCTTCAGCGCTTCTATCTTTTCTAATAACATAATTCGTCGTTTCTTAATTGCCGCAAAATTATTAAAAAATCGTCATTTGTGCAAATTTCTTCGGCTTCGTTTGCCGGTTTCGCATTTTTTGCCTAATTTTATCACCGTAAAATCACAAGAGCCTATGAAGATTACCTTTTATATCGACTATCAGACCCGCTGGGGCGAAGAAATATATCTGGCAGCGCAGGGCGATGAGCCGCGCCTGATGAGCTACGACGGCGGCATCTGGACGCTCACGCTTGAAGCAGACCCGTCGATAAGCCGGCTGCGCTACCGTTACCAGGTGCATGTCGGCAGCGAAACCACCCGCGAAGAAGGCGCGACACATGTGCTGACGTTGCCCGGAGACGTTCCGCACCTGCGCGTGATGGATGCTTGGACAGATGATGTGCTGTGCGCCACCGATGACGATTTGCTTGCCACCCTTGCTGCCGAGCGGTCGGGTGCGGCAACGCAGCTCGCCGAAGGCGTCACGCTGATAGAGGCAGTCGCGGCAACCTCCGCGCCCCATATCGCGCCGGCGGTGGCGGGCGAATGTCCGTCGTTAGGCTCGTGGAATCCCGCGCAGGCGGTGGTGATGCGTCCCGCGGGCTGCAACCGCTGGCAGGCGGCAGTGAGCGTGCCGAGCGAGGCAATCCCCTTGCAATATAAATTCATCCTCGTCGATACCCGTCGTGGCGTGCCGGTGGAGTGGGAGAGTGGGGAAAATCGGCGTCTGACGATGGCGCCGCATCCTCACGAAGCCGTGATGGCGTGCGACCTGCCCTTCCGCAGCCCCAACCTGCCTTCGCGCCAAGTCGGTGTCACGGTGGATTTGCTGACCTTCAAGGGCGAAAACGACAGCGGCTGCGGTGACCTCGCCGATTTGCGCAAAATTATCGACTGGGCGGCGGACGCGCGCCTGGCGGTGGTGAACCTCCTCCCCTTGAGCCCCCACCTGGAGGGAATGAGCGACTGGCTGCCCGCCGACGTGCTGCGCCGGATTGCGACCGAAGCCATCGACGTGTGCTACCTCTCCTGTGCTATGGCGGGCGACCTCACCGACGTCAAAATGCGCGCCGACCACAAACGCGCCTCCATGGCGTTGAACAAACTCTCCGCCGTTGATGTCCGTGGCGTGCAGGCACTGAAGCGCGCGTACCTCGACAACCTCTACCTCGAAATCGGCGCTGAAGAGACCCGCAAACGCTCGTTCAAAACCTTCGTTGAGCAAAACGCCGCTTGGCTCAAACCCTTCGCAGCTTACCTGTTGCTCCTCAAGATCAACGATGGTGCTCCGACGCAAAAATGGGGGCTCTATGGTAAATACGAGCCTGCCCTCATCGAGCGCTTCATGCGTGGCCGCTCCGCCGAGGCAAAGCTCATCTACTACGTGCAATACGAACTGCGCCGCCAACTTCGGCACATGGCTGATTACGCGGCGGAAGAAGGCGTGCGCCTCACTTGCGACATGACCGCATCTGCCCACCAGCAACTCATGCCGCCCCACGAACCATGGGTCTGCGAAAAGCAGATCGAGCAGCAATGCGCCAACGCCCGCGGACGCTGCCTCGTGCCTCTTCACGACTGGCTGCTCATCGACGGAACCCTCAACGCGCGCCTCTCCGCACTCGACGGCGCCGACCCCTTGCAGCGCATGCCCCTGACCGCCGAAGCCCTCGTGGCGAACCGCGACCTCTCGCGCCGCATCGCCGCCCTGCTCACCCGCGCCGGCATCGCATAACGCCCTCCGATATACCCCATAAAAAAACGCTGCCTGCTCTCGCAGGTGGCGTTTCTTACAAAATCAAATATGAAAAAAACTTAAATCCGCATTGGCGGAAACCACTAAATTCGGTAGTGGAATCCAAAATATCTTCATGCTTTTTCTCAGTGCAAATTTACCTGTATATGCGTTAATATGCAAGCGTAAACGCCGAATTTAACAGGTTTTTGTCTTTTTTTTTTTTTTTTTTGCACTCGTTAACGAATGTGTATTCCCCTTTAACGAGAAATTAACATACCGAAAACGTGCCATTTACGCGACACAACCGCCTATTCCAACTGTAGTCGTTTAGCAAATCGCACCTGGCTCTTATACACCGGAAATTCCAGTTTTAGAAGCGGAAATCACGTCATTGTGTATCAATAAATTACTCTGTTTTTTTTGTTGTTTGCTAAGCACTTGCTAAGCGTTTTTTTCAGCCTTTTCAGCTAACATTCGTCACCATCTAAGACTTAAAAGTGAACACTCCGAGCACGATCCAAAAGCGGTAAATGCTGCTCAAAGGAATATCGAAAGGTTCATACAGCGGGTTAATGCTGCGGCACTCCACGGCATTGTCTTGTTTGCTGCGGTAAACTCGCTTTAAGATGATGCCGTCATCGGTGTCTAAGACGTAGGCGTTGCCATAGACCAAATAGTTAGCCTGCGCCGCCTTGCAAAACACACGACTTCCGGAAGGATAATCCGGTGCCATGCTGTCGCCACGGACATCTATTGCCATTTCTGCATCGGGGATGGGCGTTAACACCTTGTCTAATTTATCTATCGTCACTCCATTGTAGCCGGCCGTTAACGACCCAGCTTGTGCGCTGACGTCTATCAATGGCACTAGCACCGCTCCCTCTTTAGCCTCGTTGCGATACATCTTACCCTCGCCCCGCAGAAGCCATGCGGCACTAATGGTAGGATATTGGTCTAACACGGCGTTAATCACGTTCACATCAATGCTCGAGTTTTGGTTAATCTGGTTGTTAAACGTGCTTTGGTTGCCATTAGCTTGACGAGCCAGCGCAGTCACACTCCGACCATCGATTTCCAAAACTTGCTTAATCCTCTGTCTAATAGCGTTTTGCATAATTTCCCTGAGAAAAAAGTGATTTTTTATTGAAAAAAATGAAAAATAATTTGGCGGTAAATGAAAAACGATTTATCTTTGCAACGACAAAATGACAATGCGTTTTGACGATTGTCATAAAAGTGGCACAAAAATAAAAAATAAATATGGAACTTGCAAAAATTATTAAGAAAAAAAGTTTAATCGAGTCATTGAAAGCGATGCCTATCGGTGTTGAGCAGGTGTTTCGCTGCGCTGATTGGGATTATGATGATATACGCAAGTACGCATTTAAGCTCAAAAGCAAAGGCTACGCATTCGCTGTTACGAAACTGCGTGGCGTTGCCGACACGTTCGTAACTCGCCTACAATAATGACCACACAGAAGTACATAACGTTAACGCCAGGTCAATTAGACTACCTGCTGGCTAAAGCGGTGAAGCAAGGCATCGCCGAGTATCGCCGTAGCATGCAGAGCGAACTGATAAGCCAACGTGAGGCTTTTCGTCGCTATGGCAAAGCGTGTGTGCTTCGACTGGTCGCAAAAGGTGAAGTCACGGGGCGGCGGGCAGGCACCTCGGTGAACAGCAAAGTGCTGTATGACGCTTGCGAAATCACCAATGCGCTGATGGCACGCTAAACAGCTCCCCACGGAAGCGTTCTTTGACATGTTTAAGACCATTTGACGGTAAAGTCTTTGGCAATAGTGCGTGAGTGAATGGCACGAGCGCACAGCGAGCAAAAAAATCGTTGGTAGCAGGTACATCCTGCCGAAGTCACTGTTGCATATCAGCCCGACAAGCAATATCCGAGAAGGTCAGGGTGGGCGTCTGACTATGGCAAGCCAACGTGTTGTGCTACGGCGCAACGGAAACACAGCCAAGGCATAGTGCGTGTGAGAACGGTGCAAGTCCGTTTGTAAAGCAAAGTGCGAGTGCATCGGCGGTGCAAGTCCGCCCTTGGCTACAAAGTGTAGTAAGTTTTTCATATCGTATTTTAGTCAATAATTTAATAGGTTTCTCCACGGTTTGAGAAAATAGTGGCGTTTTTACGGCGGCGCAGGCAGCGTAAAAAGGTTCGAGTCCTTTGCCGCCACGACTTCAAACTCCGCCTCTCAAAAGGTGGCTTAGGAAATTTTTCATATCTTTTAGAAGGCACGCAGCCTATTTGGGCGATACAACTTGGTTTTGAGGTTGTCATCGAGGTTCGTCCCTCGGCGTGCCACACGAAAAAATCCCTGATTTTATAGCTTTGAATTCGACCCCGCCGGTCTGTGAAGATAGGCGGCTTTTATTGGTTTTCATCTACAGACTATGATATAACATGAATCGCAGGTTTAGCAAATTCAACAACGAGAAAGTTTTTGTTGTTTCTCGGCATGAGTTCAGCACGCGTAAGGCGGCGGAATACTGGTGTCGTTCGAGAGGCATAGACCCCACGGAGGTGACGGAGTTCGACAGCCGCAAAGAGCATAAACGATGGCAGCAGTTGCTGCTGTTGGAGCGCGCCGGACGGATCACGCAACTGCGACGTCAGGTGAGTTTCGAGCTCATCCCCAAGATGGAAGAAACCGTTCAGACGGGCACGAAGCAGGTCACGCGTTACATCGTTAGAGGCGAGGAGTTCACCAGCAAACGAGCTGCGCTGGCGTGGCGTGATGAGCATAGCCCCAATGAATTTATCGTAAAGGTGATACGTGAAGAGCCCATCTTTCGTAAGCGGGTAATCGAGCGCGAAGCGGTTTACACGGCGGATTTCACCTATGTGCTGCCCGATGGCAGCTTGGTGGTAGAGGACGTGAAAAGCGAATACACGCGAAAAGAAAAAGACTACGTTTTGCGCCGCAAGTTGATGTTGTATCGACATGGCATTAAAATCAAAGAGACATGATACGAGATAAGGAAAAACGCCTCAAACTGATTGATAGCTTGCGCATCATCAACCGCACGGAGCGTTACACACGGTCGTTGAACATCGGCGGGCGTAGGATTCTCCTCACGGAAGGTGAGGTGGTGAAGTTGTTAAACGTGCTCCAAAACGAAACAGGTAAGATTGAACCACCATGAAGATAGAATTAGACAAATCGTTCGAGGACATGATTTGCAATGAGCCCGACATGTTCAGGGTGCTGATTTACCTGCTGTTAAAAGCAGACGCAAGCGGCGTTGTGATGTGTTCTGTTTTATCGCTGTCTGATAAGCTCACCATATCGCGTCAACGGCTGCGTACAATCCTCAAAAAATTGGTCCAATGCGGTGAGGTTGAAATAACACGAATTACCAATGAAGCAACCAATAGAGCAACCAATAAAGGAATAGTCATAAAAATCTGTAAAACAGACCTTTATTTTAGTCGCAGAAGCGGCGAGCAACCAATGCAGCAACCGATAGAGCAACCAACACAAAAAGAAACAAAAGAAACAGAAATAAACAAAGAAAAAGAAATTCCCCCCCACACCCCCTATAAAGAAAAAGAAATAAACAAAGAAAAAGAAAACAAAGAAAAATTTGCTGCTGATGATGCGCGCGTGCGCGAGAAAAGAGAAAAATTTAAGCAAGACATTTTGGCGAATATCATCATGAAAGAGCCGATGTGTATGCAGTTGGGAATTACCGTGGACGAGTTCGACAAACTTGCAGGTTTTGTTTTCTTGGATTGGGAATTTTGCAATATGCCGATTGAACGGTGGACGGTCTATCATTTTTTAAACACGCTCCGCATAAAAGCGCGTGAGCAGAAACGACAAAACAATGGAAACGGTTGGACGACTAATAGCACAGAAAGCGAACGGCAACGTGCAGAATATCTTCAACGCCGAGCAGAATTTGCCCGCTTTGCCGAGCAACATCTCGCCGGCGGCACTAATGACGCTGAAAATCTACGGCGATGAGCGCAAATTCATGGCGACGTTTAATCCAGACATGCAGACATCCTACTGCCGTCCAGAGAACATTACGCGGTGTATCCGTGGCACAGCTCCGTCGCTTGGCGTGGTGGCGCAGGCATACGGCGCGCGCACGGTCGAAACGTGGATGATGGTCCAGCTGGAGAACCTCGCCGAATTTTCTGGCGTGCGGCAGAAGATGCAACGTGAGCAACTTATCGAAACGGCGCGGGTGATTATCTCGCAATATGGGTTTCTGAAAGTGACAGAAATCATGCTGTTTTTGATGCAGTGCAAAAGCGGCGTTTACGGGCATTTCTACGGAAGTGTTGACCCGCAAAGAATCACCTCCTCGCTTTACGACTTCCTCGACTGGCGATTGGCGCAGATTGCGAGAATCGAACACGAAGAGGAAAAGGCGGCGCGCGAGCGAGAGCAGCGCGAACACAAAGGAGTTACATACGAACAATACTTAAAACTAAAAAACAATGAAACAGAACCATCAGACGAAACATCTTGACGCAACCCGCGCAGCGGAGAAAGGAGGCGTGTTATGGCCATTACGCTGATTCTTGCCTTGGTGCTGCTGCTCGTGCTTGCCGTGGTGATTGGGCTCTGCCGAGAGCGCTCTCGCCTGCTTGATGAAATCGATGAGCTGCAGCTTCGGCTTCGCATCTATCGGTCGCTGAAAAACGCCGACCACAAAATCAAACAGTATTACAAACCACAAAATCAGAAAAAGCAATGAAAGAGTTATTATCAAAAGCCCAAGTTCTTCAAACCAAGTATTGTGATGTGTGCGACATCGGCGTACATACCGACTGCATTGACGGCGCGCTTGCCGTGGTGAGCGTGGAATGTTTTAGTGACACCGACCGCTACGAGCATGTCTTCACCGAAGATGATGCCGATACGCATCAGCACTTTTGGACCCAACTGGTGAAGTTCTTGCACGATGCGGCGCAACAGCGTCAGAAGAACGCCTAAGCAGCATCGCAACAGAGTTATCAGGCGTTGTCGATGTGGCGCAGCGCATCAGCGGTGAGTTGTTGCTCGTTGAGTTTGCTGCCTTGCTCACGCCGTTGGCGAGCCATGGCGCGGGCAAGACGCAGCTTCTGAGCGTCAGCGCGCCGGCTCTTGGGGGTGGCATACCAGATGCCGCCGTATCGCTCGCATTGAAGCCGTGCCACACGCGCAGCGGATCGCGCCGTGCCATACACTCGGGCCCGCTGCGCCTGCGCGGTGGTGCCACCGCTGCGACCGGTATAGTAGCGTGCCTTACCCGCGCCTTTGCGCAGGTGCAGCACCACGAAGAAGCAGAACGTTTCTTTCTTGTTAGTAACCGATGGGCACAGAGAAGCGGCAGGCTTCGGTATCGGCATTTTTGATTTTGCTGTCATGGCGATGTTTCTTGAGTTGTTTGACAATCAGGTTCAGGGCTTGTGCGCTGAGCTCGTTCANTCCGAGCAGGTGGAAGTTGCTGGCTTGGTCCTCCACGGTTATCCACGGCGCGCCGGCATCGGGATAGGTGAAGTCACGGATGGCCAGCCGGATGTCGCCCTTTTGCGGCAGCGAGCGCTGGTGTAGCGCTTCGGCAGGCAGGGTCACGACCGTGTCGTGTAGCGGATAATACAGCGCGAACCCTTTCAGCGGGCAGCGCGCCATGTTGTTGTTGGCGTAACGGCGCAGGCGAAGGCGTGCCTGCATAGCGGAGAATGTGTTAAAGCGTTTCATTGTCTTGTGGGGTTTTTGGTGGGGTTAGTAAATCGGTGTAAACGTCAAGTTGGTAGGCAGACAGCAACGCGCGGTCGCCATCGGCGTAGTTCACGGCGAGTTCGCAGTTCTCGCTGTCTAAATCCACCTCGCAATCCAGATGGAGCGAGGCGGCTTGCTCTCGGTAGGTCTTGGCGCTACGGCTCAGCTCTTGCAGGCACTCTTCGCGCGTGCCAAAATACCCAGGGTGCAGGGTAATCAGCCTGCCGTAGCCTACGCGGTACATCGCTTGCGTGATGACCCATAGCGTGTAGATTTGTCGTTTCATAATCGGAAGCGTTTTTGGGTGAGTATATAACGATTGCCGCCGGATGCGCTGGTTGCGCTCGGCGTTTCATTTTTC
>Ga0065711_1011125_pt1 | contig 13089 bp, 7 predicted proteins | sample Hoacrofraction12_FD_59098 | JGI IMG/M metagenome (GOLD analysis project Ga0065711, IMG submission 59098) | Hoatzin crop microbial communities from Cojedes, Venezuela - Epithelial fraction 12 v2 (version 2) | ecosystem: Host-associated > Birds > Digestive system > Esophagus > Crop | place... | reverse complement strand
CAATGGGCACAAACTGAAGCACAGGAAGTTCCATCTGAACATGAGGAAGAATTTCTTCCCTCTGAGGGTGACAGAGCACTGGAACAGGCTGCCCAGGGAGGTTGTGGAGTCTGCTTCTCTGGAGATATTCAAGACCTGCCTGGACAAGGTCCTGTGCAGCCTGCTGTAGGTGACCCTGCTTTGGCAGGGGGGTTGATCTAGATGACCCACAGAGGTCCCTTCCAACTGTGATTCTGTTTTGTTAGTACGGCAACTTCATAGACGATTTACGGCTGTATGTGAGAGGAGGAACTGGTGGAATGGGTTATCCCCGTCTAGGTGGGGAAGGAGGGAGAGGTGGTGATGTCTGGCTCGTCGCCCGAGAACGAACTACCTTAAAGAGCATTAGGGACAGATATCCCCAGAAGCGATTTGTAGCTGGACCAGGAGCCAACAGCAGGTACGAGTCTGTTTCATGCAAATCGTTCCATACGTCTTTTACAGACAGCAAAATGTCAGCTGAAGTTACTAAGCCTGGTTTAATTTCTCCCAGTGTTAAAGCTCTAAAAGGTGAAAAAGGAAAAGATTGTGAAGTTCATGTGCCTCTGGGAATTTCAGTTCTTTGTGATGATGGCAAGCAGATTGGTAAGAACTTTTGCTTTGTTTTAATGGATCTAGCAGATACTGTCGTATTTATTGATAGCATCTGGCAGACTTCTAGCACTAGGATGTTTTAAGGTTACCCATCTCCCAAAATATGTGTGTGTTTTCCTTTGGGCAAGCAGTTGACAAAAAGTACACTGTAGAAATTGTGGGAAAAGCAAGGATCACTTCCAGAAATCAGTAGTGGTCAGTTTGTATCGCTGTATGCAGCAGAAAGAAAATTGCCCTTGCAAACAGGTGTTAAAAGCTGGAAGCCACACTGATCCTGCACAGGATTATTAATGACCTTACATAAATTACGTGTCCACAAATTTGGGTAAGTGTCCCTATAACTTTACTGAATTGTGACATTGCTTAAAAGATAAAGGTCCTTGCTGAGTGTGAACCTTTCAGGTTATCTAAAATACTTACTTGTTTTTTTCCCTTTTTTTTTTTTTGAAGAGTGGTACTTGGTAGCAACCAGGTAGATCTCTATCAGTGCAGTGCTCTCGGAATAGCTCTCAGTGGTTGCTTTGCAGTTTCTGACTTCTCATACTGTTCAGAGTTCAAACTAAATTCACAGATGACTCTGGTTTGGATGTATAGCAAGAACTGTTTATGACGTAGGCATGTCAGTGTCTAAAATTATCCTTGAATTATATACTCAAATGATGCCTTTTTTTATTATTCTAACCCTGAGAGAGATATTATAGCCTATTTCTTAATGCAAATGTAGGGAACATCTGCAGAGTTTGCTGTAGCCACATGTCTGTCAATGGAGATGTTTCCTTGCATTCTTGAATTCAAGTATTGGAGGCTTCAGAACTACCCTCTTGGCCATACTTTGCCTGCCTGTAATTAGCACTTTTCTTGAAGTAACTGTGTGACTTAGGGGGAATACTGGCGTGTGATCACTTTTGCTTGTGTCCGAAGAAGGAAAAATACCGTGACCCTGAGTGCACAGCTCTTGCGAGGAAGCATACAGAAAATTTGCTCTTCATTGAAGATACATTTAAGTGGAAAATAACAACTGAACTACTGTAGGGGGTTGTGCTTTTTCATTAGTGAATTTGTTTTTTCAGGAGAGCTTAATGCAGCAGGAGAGAGATTGCTAGCAGCTCGCGGAGGTCTTGGAGGCTCTTTGGCCACAAACTTCATGCCTTGCAAAGGTCAGAGGCGAATTGTTCGTCTTGATTTGAAACTTATAGCAGATGTTGGCTTAGTTGGGTAAGTACTGAAGTTTGAGAAGTGATACTAGAAAACAAGGTAGTAAATTTCAAATAGGATTTCAAAGAAATTTGAGAGTGTGGAGGGTGACCATAACTGTACATTTGCATTGCCACTTAAATTACTTGCAGTTTGCAAAAATCAGATAGAGTTTAAACCTATTAAAATTAATTTTAAGATTTGAAAAGCATTGGTTATGCTTTTGTGGGTGAAAAGCTTCATGAATCAGGGTAATATATAATTATTAATATAATCAGAATTCAGCAATTACAGCAATTATCAAAATACTTCATAAATATTAGCTAGTAGTAAGTAGGAGGTGCAAAACAGACCCAGGAGCACTATCCGTATTGCATCTTCAATTTCATGGTACTGGCACAAGTGGGCCCTTTCAGAAGTAGTGTTAAAGAGAGTTTCAAAGGCTGCGTAGCCTGTGGTCCCAAACAAACAGCTTGGAATGTTGGAAGGAAGTAATTACAGATTGCAATGGTAGGACTTACGTTTCAAAGTTGCTGCTTTATAACAATGCAGATAAATGTATTTTTATTTGGAGAAAGCTTTCAACAAGCTACAATTGTAAAAGTATTGGTCTGCTCAGCATGCTACCCCACCCCACCCTTGGTCCCATGGTCCTTATTAATGAAAACCGTAGAAAAAATAATGATGAGGAGTTTGAAGTGGATTGGTATACACCATTAAAGGATGGAAACTTGAAGACAACGTGGTTTTCTACCTACTTTTTTTTTGTTTATTAGATATGATTCTGTTAATGCCAGATTTATCTAAAGTTATATAATTTTCAAGTGTTCTTCAGTAATTACATGATAGAGAATTTTTTCTTGGTTTAGCATGTGTGAAAACATAGGAGTTTTGTGACACCGATGCTTCTTTAATCTTGCATTTTGGTTTGTATTTTAGCTGGCAGTTTCCCTTTAAAATGGATAAAAAGAATCACTATCAATTAATTAGAGGAGCATGTTGTTTTCTTTTTGAGAGTATGAATCAGCCTCTGGTAGTTTGTGGTTGTACTTTGATCTCTTTGTTATTTTTACTTCAGTAGATTTGCAAGTGGTTTGCTATTAGATCAGGTAAAAAACATACAGACTTGAGAAAGACCCATCAGGTTTGGGTACAGATTGTGATGTGTAGTGTAAGTTGCAATTTAAACTTCAAAGAGCGTATTGTACCTCAGTGGAAACAAAATACTCACTTGAAGAGATGACCGGAGTAACCTTCCGGAATGTCTTTAAGGCACCTTTCAACATCAGAGCACATTAAAACTACCCTCAGTAGTTCTCCTGTTACAACAAGAGTCGTTGTGTCTCTCTCTTAAGAAAGCCCCGTATACAACCCCTTTATAAAGCCCCTTAAAGTAATGGTAGTCTTGTTTTTCATTAGCTTGTGTTCTTATTACTTGCCCCTGCCAACAAGTCATGATTCTGCATGTATTGAAGTGGAGAGTATATGGTTTGCTGTGTGACGCGTGCCTTTGTATCTTGTGAACAAAGTTCAGTTGCCTGTAGACAAAAGTTTCTTTGATCACTGTTACACTGAAATGTTGTGCTGAATAACTGTGAATTTGCCTGGAACACGAGTCTTGTGTGGTCTCCCGTACGGAGCAGGGGCTATGAATAAGGTCTACAGTTTATCCTCTGTGTCAGCACTGGTTTCAAGTTTGGCATCGACAGATGCCAAACAGCATCAGCTGTTTTACAGCTCAGATTAATCTTTAAAATAAGCATGTGTTATAATTTCAGTTTTAACTTAGGTTTCCTTTTCAATGGGTAAGATGTATTCTGTGAAGAAGCTTTGGTAAAAGCTACTGTATCCCTTAAAGAACATTTTTGTTGTAGTATGCAGGTATAGCTACCCCTTTTAAGGGGAAGAGGTTACAACAGTCAGGTCTGCACAGACTAGCTCCTAGAGCTTCACTGGTATGCTTTTTGGTTTACTTGGTAACAAAGCAGGTTAGTCCTAATTTCAGGATCCCTCAGGCAACCGTGTTGCCTTAAAAACATAAACAAACTGTGTGTGTTTGTGTGTGTGTGTGTCTCTATACACAAAGTCTCTGTCTTGCTCTTTCCCCCTGCCCCCCACATACATAGAGATATACATACAGAGTTTACATATGCTTTGCTACACTGCTGTACTTGTAGCATAGATGTCATTGGTACTTAAATTATAGAATGTTTCATTAACCATTATTTGTATACCAAAAGTCTGTAGATCCAGCTGATAGGATGTATTTGCATGACAAGTGTTTAGGGTGTAAGCATGATTTACAAAATGAGCTATAGCATGTGAAGACTGAATTCAAGTAGACCTGGATGCTTATGCTGTGTTTCCATCCAAGTGACATCGAAAGATTTCCCTTAAATCAATTGCACGTGTATTTATGTATCTCTCCTGCCTGCATCCTTGGGAAGCATTGTTGGATTTAGAAAAATTATTCAGATTTGATTAAAAAAAAATCATAGTGATCTGGGTTTTACTGTTTTGTTGTGGGTTTTTTGTTTGTTTTTTTTAAAGTCTGAGTAAATGAGTCTACAAAAATTAGTTGATAGCATTGAGTTTGAATAAGATAATGTAGGGTACTTGGTAATAAAATGTACAGGAATCACATATGTGTTTATTCAATGTATAAATACTGACTTTCCTTCTAGGTTTCCAAATGCGGGAAAATCATCCTTGTTAAGCAAGATTTCTCATGCCAAACCTGAAATTGCAAATTATGCATGTAAGTTCATACTCTTATTTTTAGAGCAGTAATATTTCATGAGAGCAAGAAGTCTTGTCTCTGACTTTGTTTGCAGGTTTGTAATAAAGAACAGGGGATAACCGTGTTGCCTGCTAAATACGGTATGCAGATTTTTAATTATACGAAATACTTCAAAGAGAGACTTACTGTTGTAGTGTCCAGTTCCTTTAACCACCTCAGTTTTTCATGTGTACATGCTCATAATGCTTCAACCTGTTGATTCAGGGTCTAATTAAGATTTATTTTAGTTTCAGCCCATTTTTACTGTGTCTGAGACTCTCGGTGGTGTGTAATATCCTCAGTCAACTGAATATGCACCATCAAGTTCCTTTGCATAAATGTCTTGTATGCTTTGGAAATAGCTACCACCTGTATTTACAACAGAGTAAGATTTTGATTTTGAATCCTGTCCACTAAAAAATGAACAGAAAATTTTTATTATTTTTCTGTCAGTAAATTGTGATTAGTTGTCTGATCATTCTTTAATTAAAAAGCAATAGTACAAGTGCTGATAATTTGTACTGACCTTGTTGTGCCACTTCTGATTCTCTACAGCCTTCTTATGTTTTTCCTCATTTTGAAGAGTCCTGTCTCACTCTGTCTTTCGTTATTTTTCCCTACTTGAAAGCTATTCCATAGTCTGGATAATCATTTTTGTGTCTGAGACTTCTCTAGCTCCTCTATTCCCTTTTGGGGATCATGGGAACAGAACTGCAGACAGTGCCAAGATTTGGTGAACCACTGTTTTTTTGAGTGGTCTGATTTTGTTCTCTCTTGTTTTGCTTTTTCTTTATTCTTTTTCCAGTAATTCTTAACATCACATTTGCCTCATTTTTTTCCGCTACTGAACATTTGTTTCATTTAAATATGAAGTGAGAAAGTCCTGGAACATTTAAGTGTTTTGTAACAGTAACATTTTTGAAAATGTTAAAAAGTTTTGTTTTCTTCTCCTCCTTTTTTTTCCCCTTGTCATAGTTACAACAGTACAGCCTGAACTAGGAAAGATCATGTATACAGATTATAAGCAGGTTGGTATGAAAGTTCATTCTGGTTATTTGTTAAAGTTGTATATAATCATTAGTTATGTTGCTTAACAACTTCAGAAAGAAAAAGGAAACCTGTAGGTTTTTTCATATGTATATCTATAATGTATACATATAAAATGCGATTACATGGTCTTAATGAGAGTTGTGGAAAAAGTACTTTTTTTGAAGTAATAAGAGAGCGTTATAGCCAAATGCAGTAAGATGACATTGAGCTGATTTCAACTCACTTCAATAAATAGCTTCTTATGTTCCCTTGTCACCTTTCTGTGGTTCTAATCCTGCTTTATAATCTTAGAGTTGTGAGCTTGTGCATGGAATTGAGATTGCTGTGTTTAGGGCTTTAAAAAAAACATTGTTTCAGAGACTAACTTGGTATTTTTGTTCAGAAGAGGCAAATTTTCTGCAAGTTGGCTATACAGAGAGCTCTGGAATGAGTGAGTTGTTTTCAGAATGGATTTTAAGCAGTGGCAAATGTGTCCAATAGCTGCAGATCTGCAGTAGTGAATGACAGGGAATGTAGTGAATAGAACTCATTTACCGTAATTCACTGTTTGGCTCTCTAGGTTGGCTGCTCTAACTTCCTTTTGTGGTTTGGGTTTTGTTTTTTCTTTGATAAAAAAGATTAATACAATAGTATGAAGTAATCTTTACTAAAAAAGATTCATACAATAGTATGAAGTGATAGTGCTTGCCAGGATAGTGCATTGCCTGAGAACCCCACACCTGGGTTCAGTTCCTTTTTGTGGTAGGCTGTAGCTCTGGAGGGCTGGTTGAGCTACTGCCCTACCACGTTGTTTTTTGGGAACCCAACTCTACCTATTTTCAGGTGAAATTGTCAGATAATTGTGTGGTGCCTGAAATCCTTTCTGCAGTATCCACTGAGGGGAAAACCAATGCTAAATGAGACTCTTACTAATAGATTTTGGACCCCGAGTTCATGTAAGGTTACAGCAAACATTTTGATTCCTCAAGCTTAAATCTTCTTTGATGTGCTTTTATTTTGTTTTTGAAGTGTATCATACATGCAGTACTGGACTCATCACTTCCAAGATAAAAGGCGAATCCATAAAAGGGTTTCAGATGACTTAACCAGAAGAGCACACCTCTCATGTGAAAAGACAAAAAATTCCTCTTTTCACTATCAGAAGCAGTCACCTTAGGGGGATTCAGTAGCTGATGCTTGGAACATTCATTTAACAACCTTTAACAAAACTGTGTGTTAAAGGAAGTAACTCTAGTTTGTCAGGTTCCCTGTAGAGATGCACATATCTAAGGGTATTTCTTTGTATAGTAATTTTACCTCCTGGTTTACAGTGACTTATCCTAGAAAGCTGTGCTGCAAATAACAGGGTTGTGTATAGCCTTTTAAAAAAACTTAACTACCTGCCATGATTCAGGACCTCTTGCTCTTACTGGTGTATCTTTTTTCAGCAGGAGAACTACTTGCACTCCTGACTGCTTTTTCTGCAGTCTGTTTCACATCATAGCCAATGACCCTTGTAGTTGGCTGTTTCTGCAGTTCATGGTTTTTATACTATAGTGTTGGGTGCTATACAGGAACTACATGGACAAAATACCTCTTTTTCTAAAATCAAGGGAACCAGTAATTGTGATTACAGGGAGCGTGTGTGAGTGAGAGGAAGTACTTCAGCTCTCAGTATTGCAAAACATAAGCAATTAAGAGTAACACTTGAGGTGACCATCCTGTATCACTCAAGGGAGACTGGCTCATTATATCTGGGGTTTTTTTCCTACAGAATATTGACATCTTTAAGGAAATACTTAGCAATTTTCTTATTGTATCTTAGTACACTATAACGAAGAAAATACATGCAAGTTACCTGGTGCCATCATCTGTTGTTACTACCTGGAAAAGAAAAGCCACAAAAGCAGAGGATCTGAGTATGACTCTGGGTTCAGTTCTTAGTACCAGATCATGGAAACTAGCAGAAGCATTTACATTTTCTACCAGAATATCTGAACCAAGTGCTGTTTCAAGAGAATATGAGTTTCTTTGAGCTCCGTAAAAAATATTCTTTGAAAAAGAACTAAAGTTGGGGAGAAGATTATGATGATGGTACTACACCACCCAAGCGCGTCACACCAGGAAGTGCATGTTTCTGTTCTAACTCTCTTGTTATTTTCTCCTTGTTTCAGTTATTCAGTCCCTGTTTCTAGTTGCAAGTCTGTGGTTCACCCAGCTGTTATCTCCTGTCTCTGTAGATGGAAAATTCTGAAGCAAGGCTTCAAATAGTTAAGAAATGCATAACGGTTAAAAGTTAGTGTGACACGTGAGTGGGAGTGTAACTAACTCGTAGCAGAAAGCCCCCTTCTGCAATACTTAGCACGCTGGAAATTTTATTCTGTGCTGGTTTTGTGGTTTTGGGCATGGTTTAATTGAATCCAGTTGCTGTCTAAATGGGTATTAGATAGATCTGAAGACCCTACTATTGCTCTCCTTTGCTTCACCGTCTGTCTTAGCTTTCTGTGAGTTAATGAGTAGACATTATTTGGGGGTTTTAGTATTCTGCTCTTTTTTGGTCTGTCTCAGCTCTCCTTTACAACTGTGTACAACCCTCCCAACCAGCAGAGAAAATTACAAGATCTCTGTCCATTGTGGCAGTCTTTGCTGGGCTCTTGTTGGAAGCCGATGTGCTAATCAAGATCTCATTTCAGTTGAAGAGCAGAAGACAAGTTCTTGGGGGAGCAATGTTAAGTGGGTTCGCGTTTGGAATAATGATCCTCTGTAGCCGCAAGGAACAGACTTTATTTTCTTTTCCAGTGACAGTTTGAATTCTGTACAGCCATGATAGCCCAATCTTCTTGCTTTTCAGAGTCTGTTTTATTCTCAGGTAATAGGTAAATTTTGCCAGATCTCTCCTGGGGTATTATTACCCTATACTTTCTACTTCTCAGACAGCTGTAAATAGAGGGGGGAACAGGAGGAGCACAATGTCTGTGTAAAACTAGCGTTTTGTTAAAACCTGCTTCTGATGATAGATTCTAAATGTATTGAAACAGCCAATGCATACTGCCAGAGAACTGATCACCCGCACAGTTAATTTCAAGGAATACACATAGCTGTAAAGGGAGTCTCTCAAATTAGGTATTGCTGGCATTCCTTTGCCTGGGTTCTTTTGTTTATGTAAGATTATAATAGGTGTTGATAGTTTAAAATCACTGTTTTTTCTTGTTGGAAATCTTTTGTTTTAACTTTTGTTTTCATAGATTTCGGTAGCAGATCTCCCAGGACTGATTGAAGGTGCACATGCAAACAAAGGGATGGGACACAAATTTCTCAAACATGTAGAAAGAACCAAACAGCTTCTCTTAGTTGTAAGTAAAATAAAATCTACAGCTTATTGAAAGCAAAGGCAGCGCAGTAAAGAAAATGTATCTTAATTGCAATGTAGTTGCAGTTTAGGAAATCATTTGTAATTTGCGTGTTTTATGATAAATATAGCTGCAACTGTTTTCAGAATGGAATGCTCCAATGACCGAGGATAAATTAAATCCTTAAATAGAATTTATGATTAAAATTTGCCAATTAATTTAGAGCAATGACGTGTTCAAAACATGATTAAAGCATAGGGTGATCTTCTTTCTTTCTCTCCCCGCTTTCTTTCTCTCCCCACTTTCTCTCTTTTCTCTGTAAGATCCCCTGAAGAAAGAGGTTTGAAAATCAAACCTTTCAGAACTACTGTACCAGAGTCAAACAGTTTGTGCTTCCAGTGTCTATGGTGTTACTTTGGTGTACAGTTGCCCGCTGTTATTTGCCCAGGAAAGAGGGCATGTGCATGGACGTTTTACTGCAAGGAGTGCGTGGATGTTTTACTGCAACGTAGTTGATCGAGAGTACCTTGATACTGTAACATAATTTAATACCACAAAGCTTGTTTTTGTGTAACTTTTTCAGGTTGATATTTCTGGGTTTCAACTGTCTATTAAGACTCAGTTCAGAACAGCCTTTGAGACTATATTGCTTCTAACAAAGGTAAGTTCTCATTTTCCTGATTGACAGTTGTACTTACATGATGAGCCAAGAAAGAGACTCAGTTTTCATCAAGAACGTTCAAATGTTAGTGTGTCTTCTGGATTTATAATATAAGGCCAGTTAACAAGCTTAGGATTTTCGAAAATGATGAAATCTTTTTTGAACTGTGCAGGTGAAGCTGCTCTATTTTATGTTGGGCACAACTGTTCCTTCATTACTCTGTGCAGCATATGGGGTGTTTTTTACAGTCAAATAAAAGTGGAAAGACACATATTTTTCAGTTCCCCAGTCTGGTAGCATTTTAGAGAGTAGAAGTGCATAGGTATAGGTAAATCCCCGCCTTGATGCCCTTACTGCATAGCCTAATGGAAGTGAGACATCAGGCCCCAGCTTTGCAGACATTCAGTGTTTCCATCTCTTATCATTGCTTCTGATTAAATAATACATTTTACATAATTTCAACTTTGGCAGCTGTTCTCTCTCTGGCTATATGTCTTAAGATGATGAATCTTCTGAATTTCAACTATTGCTGTTCAGCTGATTCGTGGTTGTGATTTTATTTCTGATATTACCCGTAGTCCATTAAAATGTTTAAGAATCAGAAAGCTCTCCAAGGAATTTTCTTATATATTTTATAGATCTGAACTTTTTCTGAAATTGATTTTGTGTTTGTGGATATTGGAAAAACAAAACCAAAACTGTCATTCTTTTTGTAGGAGGCTGTTTCAGAATCGGCCAGCCTGTTTACCTGAAACATGTGTGTTTGAGCAAAAAAATCACTGAATCACTGAACATTATTTTCTTCTGTCAGACTGCTTTAATATATCAACCTTGAGCACCTGAGTAAATCTCACAGCTGCCTAAGCATGAAAGACTATTTAGGCAATTAAGTGAGAGAGGGGATGTAAAATTGAAGTAGCACTGGTTAAACTACAAATCCATATTAAGGCAAATTTACTTGTCTTTTAAGGAACTGGAGCTGTACAAAGAGGAACTTCTAACAAAGCCTGCGCTTCTTGCTGTTAATAAAATGGATTTGCCTTGTGCAAAGAATAACTGGAATGAACTTATGGAACAGCTACAGAATCCTCAAGGTAAATTAACTTTCAACAGTTACCTTGGACAAAAGTAGTAATAAGATTTCATCAGGAGTAACTCTGCTTTGGCAAGGAGTTGTTTGAAACTGAAGTAAAGTCAGCTATTAAATTTATTATTTGAGCATGTGTTGTAAAACCACTGCTTGCATTAAGAGCTCTGTTTGTATGCATTTGTAGTGGTGGCTTCACTGTTGGGGAAGTGTTTTAATAACACCTATCCTAGATATCCTAGAAGATCTTTCCCAACTATGAGATGGGAGAGTAAATTTCCAGTGTAGGTATCTGGGGTAACAGTAAGCTCAGTTGAAGGACTCCTTTACAGAGGTTGATTTATATACAATGTATCACGTGACTTTGACCAAAACACTGGAAAATTCTGGACAGGCCTATGCAGGGGTTTACTTCAGTTTTGCTATTACATGGGGGTGAATTTCTTCCTGTTTCCTGAAGTGTGTAAAAACCAGGAAGGCTTAAAACTATCCATCTCCCATGTTCTACAGCTTGCGATTTCTTTGTACTCGTCTTAAAGGAAGGGTATAGCATCTTCTCCTGAGGGTGTAACTGTGCTATGACTGCTAGGTTAGTGCTTGTCTTCTGAGACTTTAGCTATTTTTTTAAAGATTAATTAAGCAGATAATACTTCTGTATTAATTGTTGTTGTGTTTATTACTGTAATTTATTAAAGTTTATTTTCTAAATGTAATGGGATTTTATGGGCTTTGTAGTGATACTGTACTAACTCTTTCAATATATTTTTTCAGACTTCTTACACTTACTACAGGAAGAAATGATTCCTGCAAATACACTTGAATTCAAAGATATAATTCCAGTATCTACATATACTGGAGAAGGAATTGAGGAACTAAAAGCATGTTTAAGAAAATCTGTACATGAGGAGGCAGAGCAGGAGAATGAAGAATATCGGAAGAAGAAACTACAACTTTTACAAACTTCAGTAGAAGAACAAATGAACAGAAGCTAGCATTCTTGGCTAGATCCAACATATTTTAATATTGTTTGTCTGTACATGAACCTGCTACTATGCAGACCTTCCATTCAATTTTTATTCCCTCTATCACCACTGCCATTTCTCTGCTACCCACCCCCCATTGTCTCAATTTCTTGGGTGCAGCACAGTGGGGGGAAAAAAAGCAGGTTTTTCTGATTTACATTGGCTGCTGACTCAACAGAGTAAAGACCAAAGTATGTGCAACTCAGAGCACTGCTTATCAACTGATGATACCTGGAATATTTTTTGCCAGATGGGGTGAACAGAAGGAATATAACCCACAGAGGTAGCGAAGGAGCAAGGTCAACCGCTCTGTCTTTTGCCATGGACATCAGAACTACCCGGGGAAACTTCTGATAGAGCAATTTTCCAGGGCCTGGTGCTTCTAAGGTGAACCAGTTCTGCTGTTTTGACAGGCAGTGGATTGTGGTGGTGGTGGTGGGGGTGTTACTTTTAAAGATCTAAAGGAAAACAAAAATAAATGGCTGCAAGGAAGCGACTTGCAGGAGCACAAAAAAGTGAGGCTGATGTGTACTGGGGTTTTTCCCACCTGCTGGTGGCTGCTGTATTCCCCTTGGTCACACGAATCCTCATTCTGCATTCCCAGACTTGAAAGGAGGGACTCCCAAATTACGGAGCTGGGGACATGTGTTTCTGTGTGGTGAGGAAAACGATGGCTGCTTTTCAACAGAGCTGTGCGGTTTTGGGAATAGTTGATGTTCCAGGTTTTGTGTTACGAGCAGGCACGCTTACATTTTACTTTTTTTTTAAAGTCCTTTACTGTACAGGGTTTTTTCTACTTCAAAGCTATTACGCTGATTGCAAAGCGAAGTAAGATTGAAAACATCAAAGGCTTTTCAATGTGACCTCGGTTTGTCAGTATACCTGTCACTCCCTGCTTCTCTAGATCCTGTTAAAAGCGGTGGCTGGGCAGAAGGATGTGATTCCTCCGGATGCAATTGTTTTATCGTTGGTATTGGTTCTGATCTTCCTCTAATAGTGTTGTGTTTTGAGTTAACATATTTGCACGAGGTCTAAGTATAGGTATAGCCCACAATTTTTGATACTCTGTTTGTTTCATAGTGAAGAATAACAATTTTTTGGTCAGATCTCTTGACACTGATGTTAACCTCACGCATAAAAGGAGGGGGGAGGCAGGTTTGAAACGCGCCGGCTCGGCTCGGCTTTCCTCCAGCTGCGCATACAGAGTTCCGTGAGCTCGCGTTCGGTGCCCCGCATCCGAGGAGCGCGCTTCGGGGCGCTGCGACCTTCCTCCGCGGGGCTGCGGGCGGAGCCGCGCGGCCGGCCCGGCCCCGAGCGCCGCCGTGCGGGGTGCG
>Ga0065711_1046100_pt1 | contig 13090 bp, 8 predicted proteins | sample Hoacrofraction12_FD_59098 | JGI IMG/M metagenome (GOLD analysis project Ga0065711, IMG submission 59098) | Hoatzin crop microbial communities from Cojedes, Venezuela - Epithelial fraction 12 v2 (version 2) | ecosystem: Host-associated > Birds > Digestive system > Esophagus > Crop | place... | reverse complement strand
CTGCTGTTATACATTAATGTTTCCGTACAGTTAAATGGGGGGGTGGGGGGGAAGATCCTGGGTGTGGACAAGTGATTCATTTGTTCATATAATGAAACATTTTCCAATCAAGATAAAGACTCCATTACTCTCACAGTGCCTTAACTTTAACTCACCAGGGAATTAGCAAGCAGGCATAGTTACATGAAGGCCGCAGTGTTATTTCAGTGTTGCCTATCCTAACAGGAATCATATCTTCAGTTAAGAAGGTTTTGGATTTCCTTTGTTTTTCCTGGCTAGCTCAGTCCAGGTGGGGTTGCCTTTGAAGCAGTCTGTTCCTTCAGGTAAAATGAACCTGGAATGGATGAGTGCTGGCAGCTGGAGGGAAAACTGTGCTGAGTTATTATATACTGCTGGTACATTGATCAACAGCAGGTCAATATTTTTATGTAGAGGCTTGAAAAACATAGTTATTACCATCAACAGCAAACATGGCAGCCCTAAATAAGGAAAAAATGAGAGGCAGAGAAAAGGAATGAAAAGCTGAAGTCATGAGCTTGAATATTAATGTAATTTTGGAAGGTATTTTTCTGTCCCTTTTTCTAGCATATTCTACTATAGGTATGTCTTTAAAACTACAATTTTATTACAAAAGATGGACTGAAAGAACTACCTTGGAAAGTAGTTTGAATCGGAGTTACGCAGGTTGCTGTGTGAAGCCTGGCCTCCTACCGTGGCTGATGGCCTGGGGGAGACGGGAGCTCCCACTGCAGCCTCACCGTCATCCATCCCCGCCTCGCGCCGTCGTCTATCACTGTCCCACGCCGTTGTAGCTCTCTGGTCTCACCGAAGGAGTGGGTTTGTGCTCCTCTCAGCCCCGTAGGGTTGAATCCCTCTTCTTTACTTACCCATTTCCTACAAACTGTAGGAAAAGAAATACTTTTGACACCACCTCTGTCTCCACCCCCCCTTCCTAATTAGGTGAAATCATCCAACAAGTTAAAAATTATCTGAGAAAATACAGAAAGTCAGAGAGTGGGATCACACATGCCTCGTTTCCGTAGCAAAGCAGAGTAAAAAGCTTGTTATACATATTATTGGTTTCTCTTCAAGCAAGTTGAGGCAGATACACTAATATGCATATGAAAAAAAGATGTCAGAGCTAAACATTCTGATTAAGATTGGTTTTTGGACTGTACAAGGTTTGATATTTTAAGCTTTATCTTGCTTATGAAGTCTACCTTTTTGACTAGCTTTAGATTCCTTTTGATTTTATTGTCTTCTGCTGCTTGAGAAACACAAGTACATGGGAAACACTGAAATAATTTTCTTTGCTTACATTTTATTTTAATCAAGGTTTAATATAATTTTAATTCATTTTATTATGAATTGTTATCGATGCTTTGTCCAAAGGAAGAAGCATCATGCTTCCATTATCTATTTAATTCTGTTTTCCTAAACAGCATTAATGTTGTTGAAAAAAATCCAGCCTGTCTTTACCTCTGAATGTACATTTTAATTAACATTATGTGGAGAAATACAAATTTTTGTAAATTCCACTTATGCCAACCAAGGAGCTGAGCATTAAATTGGAAGCAGTTTTAAGCGTGTATCCAATGTTAGTGCATTTAATGAAAAAAAGACATGCTAAATACGGATAATGTACATTGGTCCACTACAAAGGTATTTGCTATCTTAGTGTATTGCTTCAGATCTTCAGCCTCCTGTCAAGCCACTCAGAGTGTCTAAGGCATATGGCACAGGTGCTCAACAAACTGTAGAAGCACATTTATTTTCCTACACATTTACTAGAATGTATTAGTAGGATTTTTCCCAGGATAAAAATTCAAAAAATCTTGTACCCTGGACTTGAGAAGAAACCAACTTCCGTTAATTAGCGGATTTAACTTCTACAAGGGGTGAAACCCATTACAGAGTCACGCAAGAGCAAGTAGGAGCACTAATTTAATTTCTAGCCAGGGAATTTATCACAGTGAGAGCTCTGTGATGTACACAGTTAGTAGGCAACTGCTTGGTTTAACAGAGGTTGCAAAGTGTCCGTAAGCACACCCAGTGTTCGAAGGCCAGCCAGCTATTGCCGCCCCTTGGAGGGTCACTCTAATAAGCCTTCCAATACTATCTTCATTTTTATCATGTATACCTCATGTGTTTTATGATTCTTTAGCAAATGTTTTTTCTTAATTTGTTAATGCAGATTATACAGAAGAAAATATCTGTGTGAAGGGAGCAGTTGGGTTTCTGCAGAAAACAACTGCTACACTGAGTCCTGTGTTCTCTCCCGGAAGAGCGTGCCATTTTTCACTGGGATATTCTGGTGCATACTTACCCGGGACATCTCTTTTTGCTTTTCTGAGGGAGGTGTAGGCCCAACGTATCTTCTAAAAGCAAATTGATCTAAACAGTGAGACCAAACTACTTCTGAAAGGTGAATACCTGTTACACTTTTCAAATGCTTTTCTAGATAATACAGACTGACAGACTGCCTGGAAAAGCCAGCAATTCGTTTAACGTGGTGGCAGTGAATATCCTTTCGTATATTCCCTGAGCAGTGAGGTCTGCGGGATCCTGTGCTGTAACATTACATTTTTGAAACCAAAGTAAAACTACCACTGTTTTAAAATGTAGAAGAACCATGTACAAGAATGCATGAAGAACCATTTGAAATGCTATACTAAAATTTCTATGTGAGTTTGCTAGGAAATGTTAATGTAAGGGTCTTATAATTTAAGCAGAGAAAAAAGTATAAATGCGTAATTAGTATGAGAGGAATAATAGTATTACTATTTTGATATGCCATCTTCTTGCTCGGTTACTTAACATTCTCCTTTATGAAGGGTGGATTTTGCATCTTCTTGAGCTCTGTATTCAGAAAAGAACCCTGTAACATTTAAAACTGTAGAAACGCAGTGTGTTGTGCTAAGGGCAGATGTTATATTTTCAGAGCCCTCGAAGCTATTACTTCAGTTTACCGTTGTTCGTTGCCGTAACCTCAGTGGGTCTCAGTGGGCAAGGTGAGCTGTGCAGCTGACCAGTGCAGTGAGAGGGGATTGACTTAACCTTCAGCTAACCTAGACTGACACCATTGCCTAAGGGGCTTTTATTTTACTAAATATAAATCTGGGTATATTTTAGATTCATTTATTACAGAAAGGTACCTTTCCAAGAACACAGTAGCAGAATTTGGACGTATATGTCTTTTAGAAAATGAGTAGGCTTCATTAGTAGTCTGTTTACTAAATGTGGAAATATATATAATTTATTTTTATTAAGAGTTGTATTTTTAAAAGTATTTCATTATTTTCATTTCTGTCTTAGGTGGAAGAATACTGTTTGTCTTACTAAGAAGGTTTTTTATTTAGCTTAACATCATCTTTATATTGTACTTTTAGGTCATAGTGTAAAATGGAGCTATAACTGCCTGAAGCATCTGATATCAGTGAATGCCTCAGCACTGGCTTTCTTATTACATTTAATGTCCTTATGATCAGATTATAAAAATTATCGTAAAGTATAGTGATTTTAGATTGAATAGTCTTTGCCAAGTTCTACAAGCACATAATGGGTTTTATACTTTCAAGTGGATCTATTGATGTTCATGGTCTACCTCTGTGAGTAAACGGTACAGAAGAGTAACACATTTTAAGCTAATTGCGTGTTGTATGGTTGTCTTAATAGCAGCAAGTGTATGCAGGACGAAAGCACTACAGAAAAAGGACTTATGCAAGCAACTCTAATATATTTTTCATGTATCTGCCCACCTCTGTGTTTGTGATGGCATTCCAGGTTGGGTTATGTGCGGAAGAGGAGAGAAAATTATTCACAGTGAGAAGTTCTTGACTTGTTGTCCATCCATGTTCTCATCATAAATGCACGTAGTAGTATAGGAGCTCCCAACATGTTGTTATGCAGTTGTATATATTTATGCAGTAACCTTCATGGAAGAGACACTTAAAAAATGACTGTTCTTTTACAGTGGTTAATTAGTATCGTATTTACTCATGAACATTGTTTGGTTAGAAGAATATCTCTAGTTATTCCTTCTGATATTTTTTTGTTGTTGTTTATCATATGACTTTGTACTTGGATAATATGGCTCTAAAGCAGCACTTCATTGTATTACACGCTGTCCACGAATAAAATTAGAAGAAAGAAAGATAAGGAAGTAAAAGACACATATATAGTAAAAGTTTGTGAAAAATTTTGTGGTACTTTGTTTCACATGGTACTTATTATGTGCCTGTGTTGGTAGAATCACATTGCATCTTTTTTATTTCTAATCACTTTGAGTTTGATAAAACTTCATTCTGCCAAAGCTGGATTGGCTCCAGTTTTACTCATTTCTATAGACGGTACTAGTTCATCCATTGACAGTTTGTTTGGATTGATATTTCGAATGAGACGAATGAATGCTGGATATTTTGCCAATATTCGTGCACTTTTTTCCAGGAATACTAAATTTTTACATTTTTAACACAACATGAATTTTGTATGGGTGATTCTGTAACTGAGCCACACCTCAAATCCAAAGACATCATATGATAAATAGAATATGCGATTCTTTCTGATAGATAGGAGCTGAAAAAAGTCCTTTTGCTTCAGTGTGTCTCAGATTTCTGCCCTTCCAGAAAGAGTCTTGAACTACTCCACTGGCTTTCAAAACCCAATTGTGTTAGAGCTCTTTGTGTTTCTGTAATCGCTATCTCCTGGCTTTGTTTTGAAGTGCAAAGAAATAGAGTTGTATGAACGTTAGCTCTGTTCGTGGGTCCTTGTTTCAATCAGGGAGACGATTCATCCATGTCGCAGTAACATTAAGGGAACCCATGTAAACATACACTAGTGTGTTGGCAGTGGTAGGGGAGATTCCCTGGTTGTTCCTCCTGAGCTTGGACCAGTCCAGGTGGTTGGGAATGTTTCATGCTTTTTGCTTTCTCAATTTATACTGGTATAATAATCACTGATGTTTTCTTAGTGTATAAAATACGGAGGGGGGAGACTGGTAGGGAAGCAAAATGATTTTTTTTCCATCTGTTGCCTGAGCAACACGTACATGTGACAAACCCAGGGGGAACACATAACTTTCAGTTGTTGGATACAGCGCTCGCTGAGTTTTATGAGGGATCTTGACGATGGAAGGATAGCTGGCTTTTGTGTTCTCCTTTGTCAGGGATTTTGATGTCTCTCTCAGGAGTTAGGTAGTTTTGTTCTGTTCCAGCAAAAAGTACAATTAATGCAAGGTGCTGTTTGAGCAATTTTCCTGTTAAATTTGAGTTCAGTAATTCATTTAGGAAATCCAAGAAGTTGATGCTGAAACCAGATTCTCCCGTCTGCTGCATTTTTAGTTGGAAAAGCAATGGAAATGTTTGCTTTTTAAACACTTCAGTGCTGTTTCTTATCAGTTCTGTTTTAACCATCTTCCTAGCAAGCTTCAGTTGGATTTGCCTGTTTGCCACTGATCCTGTTTGACTATGCATGTGACTTGATCTGCCTTCCACAGTGTTTCACATTAATTTCTCCTATTTCTCCCCATTGAGCTGCCCTAGTTCTTTTCTTTAACTTAGGCTTGCAAATTGCCTTTAGTATTTTGTGATAAATTTTGTTTTAATTATGGAATGTTACTTTAAGAATAAAGGTGGGATTTATTCTGCAGCATTGTTAACATTTACTATTGAAAGTCTATTGGAAAAACGCGGGTTTAGGCTTAGAACTGATCTTAAGATAAATATGCTTTTAGAAAACAAAAATGAACAGTTTGCTGCTTATGTTTTTGCATCATTTAATTTGCAACAGATGAAGCTGGCATGCGTGAAGACTGAAGCGTGGAAAGTACTAGAGGGCAAACGGGTGGTTTGTGATGTGGATTATTACCTGTAAAGATGGATAGAACCCACAAAACATCACTTCATGTATTAGTGTTCCAGCTGGAAAAAAAAATTAATATATCAGCATAGCATATCGTGCATAAACTGTTTGGTTTAGGCCTTCAGTTCAAATTCTGCTCAGTAATAAAGATTTTTAGATCTTCTATATCTTTATACTAGTATAGAGATATCTATCTATCTTTTCATATATATAAAAAGCATGCTGTGCAAATACATTTTTAAAAATTCAGAATACAAAAGTCTGGAAGTCACCCATACGTAAACTGTCTTGAGGATTTATAATATACAGTGTTTTGTTCTGCAGTATAAACTAAGCGCCGACAGAAAAACGATCAACAAATGCATCTAACCAGCAGTGGTTTTCTTTAACAGTTACACTGTAATCTAGTAATACAATGATTTTTTTTATATTATATATAATATTAGAACAATTAATTTGCTGTGTAAATTATTTTTGAATTGCACCCTGTTAAATCGGCAGAGTCCTCGCTTAGTCCTCCAACAACTTCTGTTATAATATGTAACTTTACCTCTTTGATGCATTATTTTCTACCTCTTGGATTTGTTATGGTTCCATTCTAACAGCACTTGTGTGTTGTGTTCTTTTTGCAAAATGTTTTTTTGAAGACTTTATGAATATTTGCTGTTACAATTTTGTCGTTGTGGTAATGCCATTTGTAACAGACTCAATGATTTTAGCTTTATTTAGCTCAAAGGCTCATCTGTTTCCATTCTTTTTAATTCCTTTTTTTTATTTGACTGGTTTAAAAAAAAAAATCTAGTGACAATAAGGGGGAAAGACTTTACTGCAGAAAATCTTTGGTCAAGGTATGAATGATTGTGACCTGACCAAAGTTTATCCTCTTGATTCTATTTCCATTTGGAGTAAGGAATCAGATCATAATGGGGGGGGGGCAGGGGAGGGATGTGGAGGAAAGGAAAAAAAAAAAAGGTGCACTTAAAAGCATTCAAAGATGTTAAGCAACAATAAAACTCTGTAACCACTGAATGACAGCAGCTGACTATTTGAATTAACTTCGTGTTTGGCTTAATTTGGGGTCCTAATTATTCCTAACTTACGTGAGTAGATTTCAATTATACAATACTGCAGGGATTTGTAGCTAAGGCAACTAAAGGAATCATTTTACATAAAGTACTTTTGTTCAACTGATTAGGCAGGTTAAAATAGAATGATAGAAAATGGGAACTCTTGTCTGATAAGGCCCAATGAATTGTTTCCAATGACACTATGAAGAAATAACACAAGGAAAGCTCATTATTGAAGATTTTGAGAATTTTTGTGCAACATGATTATATCTTGATAATGTGGCGTTAGTTAGCCACTCGCAAGCAAGTGATTCTCATGAGTATTAAAAATGGACCTGTCAATAAAAAGGCAATTTGTATTTTTGTGGTACCTTAGTTTGGTGTTCATGAGTTGGCTTTTCCTAGAAGCTTGTCATCTAAAAATTTAGTTCTTAAAAAGATTGTTTTCCATATATTTGTTTATTAGTGCTGGTTAACCATTTAAGTAGTCAAAACGCATCATGTTTACTGCATGATATTTCATGTTTTAGACATTAACACAATTTTAGACACACAACTTTCATCTCCTGTATCCCATTTATCTAGATTTGTTGTTCCATGAAAATAGTTCTCAATTATGCTATGTCCTTAGATACCCTGGGGGGAATTGGAGGTGAAGAAGGTACTGGGATAGAAGACCCTGGAATCAATTTCCATTTGTGGTGCACACACAAATGTATACTCTTCATTGGGAATTAATTTTTGAACAAATTACCTGCACAGTTTGAGCTTAAAACCAGGTATTTATATATGTGTTTAATGGTGTGTACATATATGCTCAGCTAAAATTTCATTTTTATTCTTTGAGCATGTATAAAGGCATGCCTCCTAAGTTAGGTCTGCAACATAGGTGGGCGTCTCCTTTTGGTGATGGCAGACTAACATCCCTGGACTTAGAATGCTTATTTCCATTTTTCTCTGGGTTTTTCCTACTCACCTTTTTTGTTTCCTCAGTCAGAGTATTGAAGGTTACAAGAATGCTTATTCTGCTGACCCAAGAGAACAGACAACACAATAGCATGTCTGCAACTTAAACTGATAAGTCTGCTTTTAGAGTTGTCAGATTTGCCCATGTCATTTGAATATACACCTAGACCTTCTAGTCAGAGACTTTAAGAAAATCGTTGTGTTTTTTTTCTGTGTGTGTTGTGTTTAGGCGATCAGAACTTGAAGTAGCTCTGATGAGGTCAATGTAAGGCTTTGATGCTGTTTAAAGGGAGAAAAAAAAACACCTATAAAGCGTATGGTTAGAATGTATAACAGTAATTTCTAAATTAAATGTTAAATAAATACTGGGAAAAAAAATCCCAAAACATTTATACAGTAACAGATCCACATGCATCCCTTCCCTCCCCCCTTGCAAATTCCAATTTTCTGTGGAAAAATGCGCATTTTGGGGCATATGTCTGCTGTTAACATATTAACAGTACGTACTTTCAATTAGTACTGCTGACAAGTTATTTAGGAAAGTCTCTGGAGCATGTGAAGATGTGCACAGCTTCTCCATGTCAGGTGTTTGCTTTCCAAAGTGAAAGTATTAAGATTTTAATTATCAGAAGATGTTTGCAGTAGGTAGTGTGCCTTTGGAGGACTGTCAAGGGCAAGGCTGCGGGTGCCCTCCTCGCACCTGGGCAGGAGGACACCTGTGCCTGGCAGGAGCCGACATCACGGAGCTTGGGCACGGCTGCACTTGTGGGTACGTGCACGTTAGTGGGGTGGGCCAGGTAACACTGAGCTATGGTATTTTCGTCTGGTGGTGGTGGGGAGTGTGGAGTCTTGTTCTCTCACTTACGTGGTGGCCCTGTGGTGGGCTGATATGGGGAGCATGACTGGCAGGAGATAGCTGGTCTTTCTTTTAGGAAGGTGTTTCTCCCAGTCACCTTCATGAACCATGTCACCTGGGCACTGGACAAGTGGAAGAGGTGTAGGTCATAGTAGAGCTGTCAGGGTGCTCCACCATTAAGTAGATTAAAAAAATAGTGAGATCAATATGTCCACTGGAGCTTGGGAAACCAGTGTGCCAGATGAATGGGCATTTTATTTTCAGGAGGGAAAACAGGTCTAAAATGTGTCATTCATTGTTACGATCTAATAGCAGTTTGACTCTTAACATGATTAATGCTAGTCTGTGGGACTCTCATCTAAAGTCAGAGTATCTAGAGCCTGAATCTCCTTGATTTAGTTATGAAGATGGTGAAGAGTATCTCAAATTGTCTGCAAGTGTTTAAAAATGCAGATATGAAGACTGTCTTTGTGGCTTTATAAGGGTGGGGTTAGGTAGATACCAGAGTTGCAGTTGATTTTTGCTCTGAAGAGGGAAACAAGATTTTTCCAGAGGACTCATTTCCTACATAAGCCAGTCCTTTCAAAGGTGCTTTAGGGATTTTAAGATTGCATACACTTTTACAGGAACTGTAAATTGCCTTGTTGTATTTTGTTCCTTCTAGTTGAGATGTTTTTCTTTCACTGCTAGTCAGTACTTGAAGCTTCAGAGGCAGATGCCAAAATACTAAAATGCACAAAGTAGCCTGCTTACAGTGATCATTTCTCAATTACCCATTCTCATTGAGGCCTAGTAGATTTATCTAAACTCATTGCTTAATTAAATACTTTTTTAATATCCTAAATTATATCTTTAGGTTTTGGAGTGCATTACTGTGGTCATGAATCTCCTTGTCTTTTGTAGACTTTACTTTTTAAAGACATTATAATGGATCGGATTTTTCCATCTCTCTCTTCTCACCACATTTCCAGATCATTTAAGGAATATACTGAGTAACACCTTTGCCTTGTAAGCTTTGTCATCCTGTTTCTCTGCCTCCATCCTCTCCATCATCCTTTTCTGATGATCCACGCCACCTCGCAAGCCTCAGCTGTGCAGAGGAAATCATTCAGCTTCTCTGCATTGTCTTCCTTAGCCTTACTTGGTCAGCTAATTCAGCAAACTCGTGACTTCTCACACAAAAGTGGGCTTCCTACTTTTATTATACTTAAAGAATTTCTGGTTATGAAATCATTGGAAGATGTTTTGGAAAAACACCTGTGAGTTTTAAGACGTGCACAGAACATAGGCATAGAAAAATATACCATAGAGTCAGGAGACAGAAACAGTTATGTTTTGCCGATTTGGTTAACTTTATATAGTGATACGAGTCATAGTGCCAGATACTTTTCTTTAATTTTGCAGTACAGTTACAAATTTTGCTCTGTCTAATTGCTGCAAACTTTTCCTGCTCAGCAGATTTTTCTTGTTGCTGAGCAAGTAGTGTGTTTATATGAACGATACTTGGGCATATAAACTTGGTTTATGGATGTTGAAGGGCATATAATTTTCTCTTTAAAGTTAAACTTAATTTTAATTTTTTTTAATGAAAAGATTTTATGGCCAACACATGCCCCATGAGAAAAGGAAGAACTTACAGATGGTCCAGAGGAAAGAGTCTGCTTCATACATAAAAACTTCATGTCAGCATTTCAGCAGAGCATTTTCTTAGGGTATCTCTGTTATCACTGACACTTTCACATTGACAAGCATATGGGATGTAGTGCTGAATGTGTAAATTGAAATGATCACATCTAGCATTTCGCTCTACCAGGTGCCAGCTTGCTGCTGCAGCTCTGCACTTAATGTTGAAGGAGGAGTGCTAGGGATAGTTTCATTTGCTAATTACCTCTTATCTCCAGTACATAGTCCTTGGGCAAACAGTTTACCCAGGTGCTTTTGAGAACACCTATCTGGACAGTGCAGGATTGCAGGTGGTCCTGTGGTGACTCTGCAGTGTGCAGAACATGTAGGAAATCTCCATCTGTGTATGGGTTTTTTTTTCTGTGATGTGTTTTTTTTCTTGTTGTTGAAGTCTTCAGTGAAGAACAGAAGACCAATTGGAGAGAATTTTTCTGTCTTTATAAAATTTGTCAGTGTGAAAAGCAGAAGACTGATATTCCTTAGCCCAAGAAAAATATGTGCATGTGTGTGTTATGCTGGAGTTTTTTTGATAACAAACCTGATTGTCCTGTCTTGTGATTTCAGCAGAACGGAAAGTACATACATGCCAGTAAGAGTTTTGCAAGGACCTGCAAGTTAAAATAAAAAGAATGTGGTGGTTTAAGGAAGTGGTAGAGTCTAAATTGCCTTTCAGTACTCCTTTTCCAGGATCCAGTTTAACAGGATTATATAATTTTACTAATACCACTTTGATCTGTCATTTATACAAAAAGCAGGCTTTCCGAGCATTTGCCTTACATGTTCTTTATGGGCTAGACTTAATCACTTGCAGAACTGATAATATTTTCTCATTCTTTAAGAATTCATATTACAGTCTTATGCTTAATATGACTGTGGTTTGGGTACGGAACAGTAAAAGGACCCTTTTAATTCATAATCCAGTAATTCAGACATCTTAAATTATGCCTCCCTTTACCTGATATTTATTAAAATGAATCCAAAGAAACTTTAGAAGTGTTGATGTCATCCAGTTACCCTTTTAGGTTTCTTTAATCCTGTTTATAAATAGATACATTCCTTACTATGAATAAGTACAACATCTGTTTCTTTATGATTTCTCCTTGCAATTCTCTACACTTCTTTCAAGAGTTACAGTTTTCATTCTCAGGCATTCTATGCAGTCCAAAATTCATGATGTTCACTTGAGCGTCTCAGTTATGTATGTATGCCCGAGACAATTTTATTAGTAGTTGCACCTTCAGACTTGTTTTATTTCTTGCCTCTATTTACAAGTGGATATTTATTAGCACTCAGGAGCCATTATATAGCAACTTGTTAATTGAAAGAAAAAACACCACAAACAAAACCAAGGGGAAAAAATGCACAAAAACCAACCCAAAGCAAAAAAAAGACTGATGGATGACAATACCTTTCTTCTGAATTGAAAAGCTCAGACCAGAGTTTGGAATCCTGATGAAGAAAATTCAGTTACTAATGATGCACTCTTTAAAACCAGTTATGAAGAGTTAATAATATTTTAATACATAGTTAATCGATAATTACAGAATCTAGCAAATGAACAGGATTTTTTAAACTAGCTTGAAAATGACTCCTACCATCTCTTGATGTACTCATGTTGAGCTCACGCTGCTGTATGATAATTTGTGTTTAAAAATAGTGGTCTTAAGCATATTCCGAAAACATCAGTATCAATCCCAAAGGCTATGTTAAAGGATCTCAGGTTGTTTCCAAGGTGAATTCTCATATGGTTCTGTGAAAACAAATCCATGCATATCTCTGTCTTCCCCTCTTTCATTTCTTCTGCAGCCTATTTGGTTTGCAGTGTTATTGCAAGAAAACAAGGAGGTTGTGTTTCAACAGTGAGAAAAAATTGCTATTTCATTATCACTTTGAGTAGGAGTAAAATTGATCCAGGTAATAGTTAATCTAGGTAATCTAGTTAATACATGAGGCAAGGCTGTCAGTTATGGGTGTATTTCTGAATGTGGCAGGTGCCTAACTTTGGTTTCAATCAGGGAGAATTAGGTGCTTTAAAAACCTTAAAAAGCATAGCACTGGTTAAGAATTCTCACCTAACTGAGAAATCCTTCCTCATAAATGGAGGAGTTTCTCTGCCTTTGTTTAGATTAGGAAGACGAATCAAATTTAGGTCACATTTGTGTCATGCACAGATCACGCTGAATTCATCATCATTTCCTTTCACTCTTTGCTTGGCTGTGTTCATGCCCTGCTACCTCTGTGCTGGTCCTGGTGGTGACCCTGGAGGGGTGTTCGGGGGCTCAGCAGAGGCAGCGTGCCGTGGGATCGGGTTAGCTGTACTGGGGGACGTGACGCCTTGAAGCAAACCGAGCGGCGTAGCTGAGTGCCACGGAAACTTGGAGCTCAGAAAGCTTCCTGTGCTTTCGCAGCTTGAACCACTACCACCACAGCCCCTTTAGCTGGTACATTCCTCTTCCCTGCTTCTCTGAGTTTCTGGGGAAGAAAACATAATTTCAGTAGTAGAAGAGAACAGCTACATACGTCCATTGAGTTGTATCTCCCCCCTGCTAAAGCCTGGTCTTAGCAAACTGGTTCTAGGTAAATTTCCTAATTATAAAAAAAAAAAAAAAAAAAAAAAAAAAAAAAAAAAAAAAAAAAAAAAAAAAAAAAAAAAAAAAAA
>Ga0065711_1046099_pt1 | contig 13090 bp, 7 predicted proteins | sample Hoacrofraction12_FD_59098 | JGI IMG/M metagenome (GOLD analysis project Ga0065711, IMG submission 59098) | Hoatzin crop microbial communities from Cojedes, Venezuela - Epithelial fraction 12 v2 (version 2) | ecosystem: Host-associated > Birds > Digestive system > Esophagus > Crop | place... | reverse complement strand
GATCCTGTGCAGCCTACTGTAGGTGACCCTGCTTCGGCAGGGGGGTTGGACTAGATGACCCACAGAGGTCCCTTCCAACCCCTACTATTCTGTGATTCTGTGATTCTGTGACTGCTGAAGTAGTGGCAGTTGCTGGCTTAGAAAGCATACATTAATCAGATGCTGAGAGCGTGTCACGTTTAGGGTGGCTGCGCTACGTAAAGCCCCGCTTTTCCATTTGTCACTGGATCCTCATTGCCATCCAAGCAAAGAGTGACACAGATAATGAATTTTAATAATTAGACTATTTATCCTATATCTGTTTATCTTCTTACAAGGAGAAATGCACCGAATATAATGTCACAGTATGTATCTGCATGTTTTGAAAATTTAATGCTCACTGTTAGATAAATTTCCTTCTTAAAGAAAGAAACTTGAAAGAAAAGAAACTTGAAAGAAAAAAATGCAAAGTAGGATTAAAATGTGGTGTTTCTTTAAATCAAGGCTTTCCACTGCCTTCATTCTAGCATCGTCTATGCCAACCTCTTCCCATCTTCTCAGCCAGTTCTGTATAATAATCTTTAGGCTTCTGAACAAACCATGCTACTTGTTTATTTGCAAGCTCTCACTGGCTTGGACTAGTTTGTTTTTGTTGTTTAGTAACATCCCTTAATTAACGAGTAAGCCCTTTGGAGACACTCACTAGCTTATCTGCTGCCTGACTTCTGACCCTGTTTGGCAGCATGGCCTGTCCTGGCTGGGTTATGGTACGTGCCTAAAAAACCTGGTGCAGGCCAGGGTGTTGGCATCCAAATATAGGGAGGCTTCAAAAGCGTGCATGGTCTAAATAAACACAACCAGCGTGGGAGAGGGGGAAGGAACACAGCGTATGCACGAGTGAAGCAGTATGTGCCAACACTGTGTTAGCTCCACAGCTTCTATTTTAATTTTTTGATTCTCATTTTATGGCTTTGCCCTTGGAAGCTACAGACTGCAGGAGCCCATGTAGCAGCCGGCGCTCCAGCTGCGGCTTTTATGGGAGCAGGTAAGGCCACAGGTAGTGCAGAGCCTGCAAACCAGGAGGCAGAGCCGCTCTTCTCCTTCGCTCTTGGCTGATGCGCTCAGCCCATCTCTGCTTGCGGCGCCTGGGACTTTGCAGAAGAACCAGATGCTGCCTTTTCTGTTGAAAGCACGTGGGCTCTTTACAGGGCAGACCGAATGCTGCTGGTGGAATTGTCTCTGGGTTGTTTTTTCCTCCCCTCTTTTCCCTTTTTAGCGATTACAAAGTCATGGTTTGAAAACTGCATCTCCTGAAAACAGCCCTTTTCTGTGCAAAAATGCTAATGAGAGAAACTTGGAAATAAGCACTCAAATCCCTGCTCCCAGGAATTTCTGCAGCCACAGCAGGTAAATACACTCTTCAAATGCACTCTTGGGCACTGAACAAGGTAAAACTCACAGCTCTATTCCACTTACACGTCTGTCTACATTAAGCCATCTTACAAATTTTACTTACAACTGGCAATTAGTTTTTTTCGTCATGGGAATCCTACTGTGCCAGAGACTGCAGCTGTTTTGGGAGGGTCTGTCAAAAAAAGAAATTTGGGTGTTAGGAGGATGGTGCATTGCTCCATCCTCATTCCCAGAAGATTTATGAGGGTGAATGCAAAGCTTGGTTGAGCAGAGGATTCCAACTAAAAGGTTCTTGAGTGTCTGTGCTTGCGAACAGTGTGAATTTGACAGCCCCAGAAGATGAAGCATTTTACCTCGAGAAATGGTATGTTATGGTACAATCTTTAGATTTTCCCTTTAATGTACTGCAGACCTCGTGTCCTGTCACCTGAAATGTGTCCCCTGTTCTGTTCTCAGCACGCCAGCAACCTGGAGAGCGTTTGGTGGTTTGGGCATGAAATGAAGAATACAAAAATAAAGCCTTCCACTGGCGTTTGAAATGCAGTCCATGTCAGCAGTGGCTGAATCCTGTTATCTGATGGTTGTTCAGTGACCTTCACAAATTAATAGCTCGTTTGGTTTCCTTGTGGATAAATACCTGTGTTGCAGGAGCTGCTCATTTATGATACTTTTCTGACTTGTCTCGGGGTTCTGGTGTGTGTGTTTTGGTTTTCTTTCTCCTCCCTGGGGGATTTTACCTGTTTTGTACTTCTGGAGGGAAATGATCATTGAATCCAGTTTTAGGAGTGGCCTCTCTGTATGCGCTGAGCCATAGCAAGGGCTTGCTGAAGTGCTGGTGACGTTAGTAGGGAGGAGAAGGTGTTTATTAAAGATGGGACAGCTAATGCAAAAATATCATCCCAGTGAGCACAGGAGGCGTGTGGAACAGTACCAAACCCCAGGTCTTAGGCGAAGGAGAGTTTTACTTGTAGTCAAATACAATGTACTGGCTTAGAGGCAGCTCAGTGGGCTGTGTCAGACAGAAAGGGCTTTTTTATTTTTTTCTGCCTTTTTTTTGGATAGGGCCCCAGTGGGGTTTTGATTCTGATGCCCTTTTTCCTGCCAGTTGCAGATGTGCAGCTTTTTTCCTGTCTTTTTGAACCCAGGAGGCAGCCAGATGTGCGGTTCCTCCTCCAGTGCTGGTTGTAGCCCGTCTGCTGCCTGCACTTCTTGCTGGATTATTCAGAGCACAGAAAAGCCCTGTTGTCAGAGCGTAACAGGTTATGCAAGGGTTTTGAAAGTGCACCCTCTAGCACTTAAAGTCTTTCAAGTGTTGGAAAAAAAAAAAAATTACAGACTTGCTGGGTTTTCCTGCCAGGGCCTTTCATGTACAAAAAGGTAGGACCCCTGATAACATTATGTTCTGCCCTCCCAAAAGGTGAGTGACTGAGCTCTTTTTGATGCGTTGATCAGTAGTTTCATATAAAAAAACCCAGAGAGCAGTCCTATTGCAAGTGCTGGGTAACTTGAACATGAACCACTTACATCTGGAATGGGTTGACAGATCATAGGCTTTTTAGTATTTCTTTTTTGAGACAGAACTGGAAATATGAAAATTAATACAATAGCAGTATTCTTTTCTTTTGCCCATAAAGTTTAGTAGGAAATTTTTTACTTGGGTATAGAATTTAAAATGTAGTTTGATTCAGCCTTGCGGCACAAGAACTGCGTGTTATGTTTCCAACTGAGAGACAGAAGTTTAGGAGCAGATAGACTACTTCAGTACCACCTGCCCAAAATAATAATAATAATAACAATAATAATAATAATAATGCTCTTCTAAACTGCTTTAGTCATTTGATTACCTGCTGTGTATTTAATGTTTTATTCATTTGTTGTCACAGTCTTCCTTTCTGAAGCAGCAAGTGATTCTACTCATGCCTTGGGTGCAAATGAAAATGTGTGGGATTTTGGGGTCTTCCATTACTATTGCATATATACTCCTAAGTGTTTTTGTGTGAGCTGGTAATAGTAAGAGAGTATCAAGCGATCTGTTGAAATGGCCCAATTCCTGCAGGCTGCATTACAGGCAACATTTTGTCAGCAGTCTGAGGCCAGATGGGCATGATGAACAGTAATCACAAAGTCGAAGTGTCTGTAGTGGCCACAGATTTTCAAAATCACAGCTGTGCTGTGCAAATTTATAGGTCTTAGTGGATGACAAAATGCAGTTGTAAATGTGATTGAGGGACAAAGAAATCCAGGAGTCGTGTGTTGCATGGAGGTCATGTTTTGCCTTTATTACTTGGACATGCTTGTTTCTCCCTCTTTCCTGCTTTCTGTTCATGCTAATGAGATGTAAGTTCAGAGAGAAGAACCTTATCTGGATAGATTCACTGCGTGTTAAATGCTGATAAAATTTAGCACTTTGGCAATTTAATGCTGATAAAATTTAGCACTTTTGTCATATTACCACCTAATGGCTTCTCTAGCTCTGCCATAACCTTTTTGTACTGTGGGTACCTCAATAATCTAATATCCCAAGGTGAATTTTTCATAAGGGTTACTTCATAGTTTCTGTTTACTAACAGTCTTTTTTGTGACTCAAATTATCCAGTTGGCCTCCTTGTAATGCACGTTGTCCATCTGTCTTGAGGTGAAGATTCATCAAGATGACTGTAGTGAAGTTTGTTATCATGAAGAACAATCCCAAAGATCTCAAGAATTAGACTGCTGAAAGCCAACATTTCGCATGTGCTTCATTCTAAGGAATGTGTTTTGGTCTTCATATTTGCCTTATATCAAAAACCTGAGAAGTTTTCTGGAAGACTTTCATGTCTTGGCTGCAAAAGTTTCAAGGAAGGTTTTCGGTATGGCTGTTTATTCTACACATCCTTCTGTACTTCAGTTTCATCTTAAGGGTGAACTTGTTGACTTGTCAGCATTTAAAATCACATTTGTTTACAGACACATCTTAACTGGAATAAGAAATCTAGATTCAGGCAATGATACCTTTGCAGGCCAAAGACAGCTTGGGACTGTTGTGCTGGTATTGTTGGAGTCCCCCTGATAAAACAAATGGCAAGACTTGTACAAACCAGCAAATTATTTTCCTGTGGAAGAGGAAACATCCTAATGCTGTTATGGAAAGGGGACTGTGTCCACCGCTGAGCTGCCAGAATGACCTGATCAGACTGAATCGAGTAAGTGCTGGATAGAAGGCTTCAGGGTTTTGAGTTTTTGTTTCGTAGGTGAATGTAGTTGGCATCTTTGCTTCAGTAACCAAATAGTGTGACTGAGCTGACTGATCTATTTAAAGTTTATTCGAAAAATGACTGTCTGGTCTGACTGTTGTCTAACAGAGGCAGTTAAAAGAAAAAAAATAATACTATCACATACAACCTAAATGTATGATACAAGACTTGTGCTAGGCCGTCCTGATGGAAATGAGGAACGGAACAAACTTTCTACAGCTGATTTATACAAACTGGTATATGCAGTTTATACATCTGATGTTCTTCCTGCCTTCGGAAATAGCTTTTAGTGTCGTCTTGCTTATTTTTGTCCTTATTCCAATGAAGACAAAATCTTCTAATTTTTTTAAGAAATAGAATTGTCAACTGACGTTGTGTTCTGTTAAAAATATGCAGTCATATTTTACTTGGGTCACTATTACATTAGAAATTACCAGCAAGCTGTAGACCTGATACCTTCTGATATCCAGGAAACACTTGGCTTGCAGCCTGCATAATTCAACAAAACTTTTGAAAATGTTCAGACCAATTAGAACATTTTTGTTCTGTTTGTTGTGCTTTCATTTGTTTTCCTTTTAAAGTTGGCTTTTTTAAAAAAGAAATAGTTCTGTAGATTAAAAGAGAAACATCAGGGACAAATTTAATGGCGCAAGCAATGCAAAAGCATTTCCTGAGCTATTTCATTGCATCTGGTAATTCTTTGCATAATCTTCTCTTCAGAAATCTTATCTAACCAATGGTATCCAGGCAACATATTTTGAGCCTTTAATCTTCAAAATCCACAGTGTGTGAAACTTAAAAATTTCCTAAAGAGTGGATTAGCAGTAGATTTGATACAAATGCAAACAATGCAGGCGCTCCTCACGGCACTGACCCAGGCTCCAGGTTAGGCCACGGTCAAAAGCTCTTTGCCTTTTGGCTCGTGGCTGAAATACCCGGATCATCTGTGGGGAAAGTGGGAATGACCGTGCGTGTGTCTCCTCTACTTACCTTAGTAGCCGGTGGATGTAGGCTTCACAGAATCAGAGAATCACAGAATGTTAGGGGTTCGAAGGGACCTCTGTGAGTCATCTGGTCCAACTCCCCTGCCAAAGCAGGGTCACCTAGAGCAGGTTCCACAGGACCTTGTCCAGGCAGGTTTTGAATATCTCCAGAGAAGGAGAATTCACAAGCTCTCTGGGCAACCTGTTCCAGTGCTCCGTCACCCTTTCAGTGCTCTGTCACCCTTCCTTCACCCAAGTCCTTTTTATTCCTCAGATTTCCTTTCCCATCTCTCTGCTGAGGAGTTGGGATTTGCCAACACTTGTTCTTAAGGCTTCAAATTGCCACTAGTTGATATTTTTTAATTTTGCAAGTTGAAACAAGGGAAATTCCAATTCAATAAAAGGCAGAAAATCTTCAGAATGTGAGGTCAAACACTGGGACAAGTTGCCTGGAGAGTCTGTGTAATCCCCGTCCCCAGAGGAATTCAAAACTTGCCCGGACAAGGTCCTGCGCAGCTGGCTCTTGACTTTGAAGTTGGCCCTGCTCTGAGCTGGGGCTGGACCAGGCGAGCTTCGGAGGTCCCTTCCAACCTCCAGTGTTGTAAGTTTTTGTTCAGTGAATAATTAAAACCTTCTGAAGGCTGGTGAAATGAGTCCAGGAGAAGTATCATAAACGTAGATTCTCTGGAGTCATTTATCATTACTTTGTAAAAAATCTTATTACCGGTCAGAGAAGATGTTTTCAAAGAAATATGCAAAAAACATGAGAAGGCAGAAATTGGTAGAAGGCAAAGTTTTTCTTTTGATAATTTGCTGGTAACCATGAAATATTGCTAAGCTGGAGAAAAAGACTAGTCATCTTCCTAGAGGAACTGGTACTTGCTGGTTTTATTCAGTATTTTCTCGGGATTGGAAGTGTTTCTGTGATTAGATTCTGTATGTCCAGACTGTTCTTTACGTCGCTGATTTTGGTAAGCAAACCCATGCCTGGGAGGAGCCTGCCCAGTGTATGTGCTAGTAAAGCCTGTGTCAAGAAGATATTCGGAGTCTTTAATCTTGTAAAGAAGTAGCTTACAAATGCGTGCCCAAGAATTCCGGCATGAAACGGCAGCATTTCCCTGCAGACTCGTTTGTTCGTGGCAGCTCAGCTGAGTTCTCCTTTCAGCTCCTGGCTATGACAAGCTTCTTCGTACCAGAAACATGCATGGCTGTTTTGTGACCTTCTCTGGGTTTAGTGGCTTTTTTTTTTGCTCTGCGTTCATCAGCTTCATGTTATTCCCTTGCTATAGATTTAGGGTGACTTTCTTAATCTGAAATGTTTAAGGAAGGAGTCAAAAGTAGACTGTATTGATGTCACAGAGTCACCTATACTATTTAATAGTACCTTCTTTCTTCCACCTCGGTGAGGTGACAACGTCGTCTTTGCTAACTCTGGAACTGAATTTGGCCTTTCCTTCTCGCTTAAATCCCTTAAACTGAGAGGTGGGCAAAACTCAGTCATCTGCTGACTGATCAGTCATCAAATGACAAATCGATAATCAATGACATCTCAAATGACCACACTAATTAGCTGTGTAACTCTGGGTGGCTGTAGGAGTTGGAACAAGGTGGAAGGAAACCCAGGCGCAGAGCACAGGCTGTCCATAACCAGCCCCTAACAGCTACAAAAATAAACGTGTCCCTGTAAAATGACACTGCATCCATGAGCAAAAAGGCTAACCAAAATGGAGAGGATGAATGAATTTTGATTCAACCTCAGCAGCCCTATTGCGTCCTCATAACTAACGCTTGGTCGGCTCTGCTGTTGTCAGCAGGGCTTTCGGAGAGAGCACCAGGAGGGGGTGTACGTTTTGATTTAGCCAAGGCATGGAGCTCTCTGTTGGAGATTGACTGTGATCTTGTTTCTGTTGTAACCAAGAGACTGTCTCAATAGAGGAGCTGTCTGGGCACAGGGCGGATTTGCTTCATTGTTGGATCAGCTTTTGGCCCCTGAGTCTCTCCCCTGCAGCTACTAAATAAATTCCTTGGAGCTCTAAGTTTCGGACTGTTATTTTTACCACCCATTCTTGACTGAGATTATGGCAGAGAGGTCAGTACCCTGTTTTTATAACTGGGAAATAAAAAATATTTTCTATGCAAACTAAATTATGTTCCTTCAAGCTCTGTTCACCTTAGACCTCTGTACGTTTTGGGGTATAAGGCTGGAAAATGTTTGATTTTCTTTTGATTTGATTTATGCCTTACCTGCTTTACAGGTATTTTTTGTGTGTATTTTTCCTGCAGCTTCATTTTTTTTAATTTGTTGGACACCTATCTGTAGCTCTGACATTTGAAAAGTCAAGTGCCCTCCCTTTCTACATACGCTTTTTAGCATTGGGGAATGAAGAGGTGACAATCCTTATAAATCTGCCCTGCCCACAGAAAAGAAGTCCTGAAAGATTTCAACATATAGCTTTAACTTTCAACTTGTACCTTGAAATTGTGCATATCAGACTGGAAAGCATGCAGCAATGGGAGCCTGGGGAATTAATGTGATGAAAACCTTGGGCGTAGGTGCCAGGTGTCTAATGTAGCCGGTCAGAACAAGGTTCGCCTGTGGACACTTGAGTTTTTCAGAGGGTAAATGAGTTGATTCTGCTTTGAGGGTACAAATTGTTATGCTTGAATACCATTTCAGACTAAATTCTGAAATAATTGTGTTCCAAACTAGTGCTTACAGTAGAGAAAGTTACTTTATAATAGCTGAAGTGTTTTTTAATAATAGTAAAGAAGGCCATAGAGTTTCTCCTGTCCAGTTAAGACTAATTATTGTCATTTTACTGGTAAAAAAATGGAATAAGGTTGTAGCTTATTCAGTAATGGAGAAGGGTTGGGAGTACAGTTCAGGTTTTAGTTATATAAGTAAAATCTCTTTATTTTTTTAAACAGAAGAGTATGTCAGTTGAAACACAGGCAACACATTATCTAATTCGTGTAAACTTTTTTTTGTAGTGTTAGACTCTGAGTTTAGTTGTTCTCTGAAGAGAATCCTCACTGTTCACTCAAAATGTGTGAGTTCTTCAGTTTCGCCAGTAAAACTCTTTACAATAGAAAGTGGTGGCAATAAGAAGAAAATAAAACTTAGTTAAATTTGCAGAGCTGTGTTTGATTACACTGTGCTTTGACAGCTCAGCCTTGAGTTTTAATTCATGATCATTTCATTGGGAAGCATCACTGAGCGGAGCAGCAGAGTGAAGGCAGTCAGACACTGAAAACCCAACATCCACCCATGCACTGGTGAGACTTGCCTAGATGATGCATTTTGCCTGTTCAGCTCTCAGGTTATCAGGTGTAAATAGTACATTGCTGATGCCTCACTTATGATCGTTGATTTGTGAAGACACAAAGCAGGACGTTTGAAAACCCTCAGGCTTCCATGAGAGGTTTCCAAGGAGGTGGTGGCATTGCTGTAGGGGATGTATGTGACATGGTGGTTCCCACACCGTCTAGATGCCTGTTGAGTGGTGTAGTATATAGGGATATAGTGTTGTGTAACTCTGTCAAAAAGAATACATACTTTGACGATCATGATCTTTTGAATTTATCTTTCTATTTAGTTTTGCCTCACACAGATAGTTACTTTAAAAGATTATTCAACTTCACTCCTGCTGAGAAAACTAAGTCTTTTTTTTTACCATCCATCCCTCACTGTCTGTGCAAGATGGCATCAAAATAAACCTGCCTAGAAGAACTCCTGAATGTCCTATCTCTGCCTGTCCACGCTCCATGTTGGAAACAGGGTAATCCGTACATTTGATTTGAAATGGGTTTGGGGTGGGATGGGAAAAGGAGGGAAGGATGGATTCGAGCTACCTTTTGGTAAGATCCCTTAGTTAGGACTTGGGAAACATAGTGAACTGCCTGACAGCTCTGATTATGGTTTGCAGTTAAAAGAGTAGTGTTTATGCATGTGATTTGGGTATGGTAATGTGATCAAGAAAACCTTATGGAAACTCCAGAGCATTTAATTTACTCTTATTTTCCTGTCTCCCAAGTCTTTGCATCACCACTTCAGCATTTACAAATTAGAATTGGATGATATGACCTTGGATTTAAAATACTGGATTTGATACAAAATCAAATACAGGTTGCTCAAGTGGAGGCTCTTGGTCTTCTGAGTGCAGTTCATACCTCTGAACTTTGGCTAAGTGTTTGACAGCTGACTGAGACAAGATACTGGCTCTTCCCTGTTGTTAACAGAGAAAAAGAGAAAACCTGGCAGCTCTGAAAACTGATTTCTTCACACTTTACAATAACTACTGCGTGAATTACCCTCTTGAGAGGTCTATTTATCTCTGAACTATAGAGATTGCCAGTTTCTAAGGTAGTAATTCAAACTCAGTGGATGCCTCTCTTTATGCCACGTTGTTGGCTGTTGTCTTAATATGAGATTTTAAGTTGTGTTATATCACGTTAAAGGCCTCCTTCTCCCCCCTCCTGACTTCTCATTTTTAGTCATTGGATTTTGCCAACTTGATCACCAAGGGAATAGCAGCAGCATGTGTCTACCAAAAGCTAACTGTGCCAAAGCAGCAGAGACAATTAAATCATCTCCTGAAGTCTTGGGAGCTCAGCCAGTGCCTGGTTTCTGCTCTACAAGAAGACTTCCTTGTATTTTTTGTCTTAAAAGACCAATGTCACCATGCTTGGTTAAGCGTGGGGATTGATGACGTTGGTGACTCAAATCCTGTAGCATGTTAGAGCCAGCTGCTGCACGGGATGCTTGGGATGCCCAGCTATTGCCTCTGAACTGAAGGGCACTTCTAGACAGAAGGGGGTTTATGGCTCTTCAGGTTCCAGTTATCTACTCAGCTTCTACTAAGGGTTCCATCTGGCCCAGTCTGGGGAATAGCTACATGGGGATGACTCTTTGTTTATGGGTACTTCTGGCAAGGATTTTACACAGGCTGAAAGCAGCCACATGTCTTACACAAGTCAGGTCAGGCTCTTGCCATTGTGAGAGAGCAGTTTCCTGCTCAGACAAACTGTCATGTGGGGCTTGGACTCTCTCAGTGAATTCTTTGAGGAATCTGACGTTCTGGTTTTTTGATGTTCTTATAATTGGACTTCCTGGTTATATGCAAAAAAAAATGAAGTCTGACAGTCAGAAAATTAATGGAGCCTGATGTCCAGTGAATCCTGTTTTGTGGTTGATTGACTTCTTAATCTAATTAATCAAGCAGAAATATTATAAGACTGTGGTGGGAATTCATGCCTTGAAACATCAGAGTCCAGGGGCACGAGTGACGTTTGTAGTGTCCTAACACGGGAAAAGTTTTGCTGAGCTTTTGTATCTCTCTGCTGAAGAATCTGCACAGGGGAGAAAATGTTTCATATCATTTGCCTTCTGTAGATCTTCTGGTGTCTAGGGAGTGTTTGCCTCTGGCTATTTCCTTTAGCAGGCCACTGATAAAGTCTCTCTACTCTGCTGTGTTTGAGAATATATCTGCCAGCCTCTGTCATCTGTGATCAAAATTGATCAGTGAATGCTGTTATTAGGAGGGGCTGATACAGTGCGACTGCACAAACCCTCCTTCCCTACGATACCAGCTAAAATAAACACAAATTTCTTGCCGTAGACCTTCCTGGCCATGCAACAACAGCTTTTGCTTGCCATGGGGGCTGCAGCGCTTGCTGCCTTCAGTGAGGAGTAGGGCACTCTGAGATGCCCCATCGCTGCTCTCTGCCGCAGGAACAGACCTGCTCGTCATGGACAGGGTAGTGCCAGAAGTGAAAGGGGACAGAAGAGGACCTTGGCAAGTTCAGTGTCATGCGGTGTAGCCGCATATGTGGCTGCTCTGTGGCCGATGAGTGAACATCCTGCTGGGCTCTGCCAGGCGATGAAGGTTTCCGGCTCCTCTGTCAGCACTGCTCCAGCATCTCACCTACGTTCTGCTTGTGAGGCAAAACTCATGATTTCTTGTGACAGTAGGTGGTTTCAGGGGTTTTATTTGATCTTCCCAATGGCAAGTGTTCTCCCAAGAGAGTCTGTCCTAAAAAATCCTACAGCTTCTCCTCTCTGTCTTTCCCCAGCCTTGTAAATCTTCACCAGCAGCACCTTGCATCTCTGGGGGACTTTAAAGTTTGACTTTTACACTGGTGGCAGTGTCTTTTTGCAGTAAGTCTCTGGATTTTGGGTTGTACACCTCAGACTTTCCAGCATCCTGAGTACCCAAGACAGGACTCATTTTCAGGGACAATTCTAGAGCAAGGCCTGAGTTGCCTCAGGTAATGCAGTGTTTCCGTAGCATCAGTGTTTGTAAGATTTGTCTCCAATACCCCTTTTGCTGTCACTGTCACAAATGACATATCAAACTGTCTTGGTTTTAACTCTTAAAAATCAGATGGTAGCCGTGTAACTGAGCAGAAGCTAGTGCTTGTTTGTGCAGGGTATGCGAGTTTGTTCTTACTAGCTGGCTGAAGTGGACTGGATTTAATTTCCATGCCATCATTCTCACCATCCTACAGGATTTATGCTGATGTAATCAGCGAAGTAGGAGCTCTGTCTGTGTGGGCAAGGCATGGAAGATGTTGATGCTGAGCTTGAAACAAGCCTTTACGTTACGCTGTGACTCAACTTTGCACTGCATGCCATGACTTCTCCTTTCCTGCAAATCATACCTTTGGTGACCATACTGGTTTATGCATCTTTATTTTTAGTATAAGCAAGTTACAAGACAGTTTTCTGTTTCAAAACTGGGACATTTAATATTTTAAAATTATTTTGAAGTATTTTAAAATCTTTTTTAAAGTTACATGACAGTTTTGTTTAATCCAAGTGTTTGCGTGGAGAATGCAAGTGCAATTTAGGAAAGAATCCCAAACCATTCCTAAAAATCTATGCTTCTCTCTGCATTGTAAGAAGAGAGTCAATACTGATTTGAGTATCAGATTAAGTTTGCTTGACAAAGTAGTTTCAATAGTACAGATATACTTCTTTGGGCTGTGTGTAGTAGTTTACATACACGGAGAGTCACAAGAAATAAAATACCTCCCTTAGCATAGTGGCAGTTTTCTGCTTCACCTCGAGTAGATAACAGAGATGCCTGGTAGGCAGGGAGAACAACCATGTAGCATGAGGAGTTGGGTGGGAAGGGAAGGTCACCAGGCATTTCCTAAACCTCAAAATTCCTAATTTCCCACAGCAATAAAACGCTGCATGTATCAGTATTCCCCATATAGAACATGCTTCATTTCTAACCTCATAAATGGACAGTAACTTTCTCAGATTGAGATAAAGGTCTCACCTTTTAAGATAGGAATCGAAGTCCTGCCCGCACCATCTCATGATGAACCTCAGAATCACGGAATCACAGAATCACAGAATAGTTGGGGTTGGAAGGGACCTCTGTGGGTCACCGAGTCCAACCCCCCTGCCGAAGCAGGGTCACCTACAGCAGGCTGTAGAGGACCTTGTCCAGGCGGGTCTTGAATATCTCCCGA
>Ga0065711_1046097_pt1 | contig 13090 bp, 7 predicted proteins | sample Hoacrofraction12_FD_59098 | JGI IMG/M metagenome (GOLD analysis project Ga0065711, IMG submission 59098) | Hoatzin crop microbial communities from Cojedes, Venezuela - Epithelial fraction 12 v2 (version 2) | ecosystem: Host-associated > Birds > Digestive system > Esophagus > Crop | place... | reverse complement strand
GGGCTAATTGCCGTGCCTCTTTGTTTCCGACCTGCACAGAGTCCCACAAGTCCATCCCAACTCTGTGCCACGCATCCGGATCGAACAGCTGATCCATTGTTATGAGCTTTTGGCGGCAGCACCATAATAATAGTCCCGATATGTCTCCTTCAGTTAACTTAGCGTTGTTTCGATCCGCCAATTCCAACAGGGTTTTCTGCGGTGCCTTTTCCAACACTGATACAGTGGAACCCATGCTGCAGATGTTCATGCCCCCCCCCCTCCCCCCGGCATGCTGTGGATCCACTCCTGCCTTTCTCGGGCAGCCCGGCTTACCTCGCCAGCTGGCAGTCCCGTGCCTTTTTTTTCTCTGGCTGCGATAATAAATCCGTAGGGTCACCAAAATGCCGGGTCTCAGCATCCGTGAAAGGACGGGAACGACTCTCACACGCATTGGTAAGATACACAGCTGGATACTTTATTCTCCCGCTTCTGCAGTTATATACATTTACCATATCTGTACACACGATTACGCTTACATCGGATAGGCTACAGACATAAATCACACACTGTTCACACGCCCCACATTCCCTTATAATTGGTAACTATGCACTAATGCTAATAGCAACAGACCGCCTCCACGTCCTTGAACACATCTTGTTTTTGCTAACCCACATCATGTACACTCTCAGAACTTTCTCAATGGCTATTCTTAGCTGTCCTTTCCAGCAGCCTATGCTATGCTAACTCTTTTGCTTAAGCGGCCTAGTCATGCTAACTCTCAAACTACATCGACCCCAACAGGTGTCACACTGGCTATTCTCCAGTCATCTGGGACCTCCCCAGTTACCCAGGACTGTGGACAGATGATGGAGAGTGGCTTGGCCAGCTCCTCCGCCAGTTCCCTCAGCTCTCTTGGGTGGATCGCATCCGGCCCCAATGACTTGTAAGCATCCAGGTGGCATAGCAGGTCAATAACTCCTTTCTCCTGGATTATGGGGGTTTGTTCTGCTCTCTGTCCCTGTCTTCCAAATGTCTTCCCTGCCTTGTCTCGATCAATATGTAGGGAAGACTAACAGCATGGTTTAAAGCCTTTTTAACTGTGTTGCTTCTACCAGATCTTAGTGTGGCAATTGTATGAATCAAAACTAAGGTAAAATGTCTATTAATGTAAAGCCTGGAAGACAACTGCACTCCAACTTATAATGCCGTCTTGGTATGTTTTAACACGTGCTTTAGGTGGACTGAAGAATTGGAACTGAATCTGAAAGAATGAGCTGTGAATGAGTGTAAGAGGCAAGCTCCTTTTTAATAAATGATACCCTAAATTGTGCTTTCTTCCCTTCAGAGCTGTGGATGTTGGTGCTGTCTTCATAGCTGGATCCCTGCTGCCCTCCAGGAATTTTTATGATGAAATATTGTCAGCAATACCACTATACCTGTATTGCAAGCTGTGGATTCCTTTATTAATGTTCAGTCATAATGTTCTTGAAAATACTTCAGATTTCTACAGGGAGCACAGAATTATCATATCCTGTTTTTGTAAGACCTTCAGGAGTTCTGCAAAACCTCTCCATTACTGCTGAGTTCTCTAAGGCTTTGGCAAAGCAGAAAGTTACTTATAATTTAAATACATTAAGAATTAAATCAGCTTTGCATTTCAGCTCACCCTTGCCTTTCAGCAGAATAGAGGTTGTGGTATTGAATGACACTCAGTTTCAGATTTCCAGTAGAGAGATGGTATGCAGCGATTCTAATAATAGAAATGTAATATCTATCATTAGCAAGTTTTTCTATTCTAAATAGCCCTTAGCAGGATATTTACCAGGTGGTGGGCATAGCAGCTCCATATGTTATAATGAGAGGTAGATTCAAATCAAATACCAAACTGTGACAAAAATTCTATTGCAAACTGGCATTGTGTAACTCTGACAATTCGGATCAATATTGATGCCTCGTCACCCTTTCTTTTACATCTCCCCTCATAGGAAAGAATAAGTGGTATGACAACATTGTGTGGGATCTGTCCCTTGTTATGATAATAGTACATTAAGTAATTGTCTGTGGTTAATGAATGCATCTTGATTAGCTAGGATTAGTCCAGAGATAAATGCAATGAAAATCCCTAACCCTGGTCAACTGAGTATCCTGAAAAGTCCTTTTTAAAGGATTACAAATTTCCATTTAAACTAATAAATGTTTCAGGACAGATATTCAACTGGTTATTTAAGGAAATATTTTAATTCATATTTAGCAAGTGGGAGAAACTCCATCACATACGGCTGAAGAGTAGCATTTAAAAGCACACAGCATCAAAGGTAAGACTGACTGCCCTGAATTCCCTACACAGAAATGGTGTGTGTGCAGCAGAGCCTGGCATTTGGCAAGGCCCATCATGTCAGTATGTCCAGGCTTGTCAGGGCAGCTGCAGACAGCAGAGAGATCAGAAGGTTGAGTTTGCATGGTGCAAACCGGAGAGATGGAGCAATTGCCTGATTTCCAGCCAAAGTTTTCCAGGATTCTTGTTCTGAAATAAGCTCGATGATACACAGGTGCTTCACAGCGGTAAAAAGATTTTCTGGAGCACGTCCTGATGTGGTGTGCATATGCAGCATAACTGCAGGAGCTGACTGCAGTGTTGCTTGTGACTGCTGGATTCGTTTTTGTAGGCTCTACAGTAACGTGGGCTTTGCAGAGAAAAAGGAAATAGGATCTTCTGACTGCTGTGATGAAATGGTGTTAAAAAAAGAGTTTTCTGTCCTTCTGCACTATCCTTAACTGTGTCATAGTGTTCAGTGGGCTGTTCCTTTTTTTTCTGAATAGTTTCCCTGATAAAGTTCATTTGAAGACATAATTAGGTAGTAAAATTCATTTCTATAGGTGATAAAAAAAATCATCTGTTATGAAGGCCAAATGCAAAAGACATAAAAGTGAAATTTTTTGGAGTAATGTTTTTGGCTTCAATATATTCAGCTGTGCATTCTTTCGTGAGATGATTGCCACTGATATCAACAGGTGTTTGAGAGAAATAAGAGACAGATTTAAATTTTTATTGTTAGTTAAAAGGCTAGCTTGCAAAAGCCTGATGATAATATGTTTGGACCAGTTTAACCCTATTGTTCTCAGTGGAAACATTTCCAACTTGCACCTTGTGTTGGGGTAAGAATTGGCTGCTTGCTTGTTGTGTAGTACCCTAATATAGCTGTCATCATATGCAATACAGAAAAAGTGTTGATCCAGAAGCTTGTGTTTATATACTGTAATCAGTAAAACAGTGATGTCTGAGATGAAACAGGCTGCTTAAAATCAGGTTGGTGGAAGCTAATACAAAGCCCTGTAGTGAAACCAGGGATTTAATTTGCTATAGACTGATTTACAGGAGGGAAAATATTATCACCTGCCGAGAGCTGGTAAAACACATAATTAATATGTGCTTATTGCTGTTAATGGATGTCCCTGAAAGCTGTTTGTCTGGCATCTGACATCTGTCAGCTGATGCATGCTGGCGCATGAGGTTGTTACAGAAGGCCCTTTGCTGAGGAGCAGATTTATCCCCAGCACCTTTTTGAGCAGTTGGGCCAAATTCCTGACAAGTCCTGAATTGAAGGAGGAACAGCGTGGGCAGCCTCCAGGGGCAGAGCGCGGTGTGGGGAAGAGGTCACAGGGTCACTACGGCCACTGAGCCTCCTGCAGTGGTAAGGTCTGTGCCCCACTGGTTATGGGTGTCGTTTCTGTATAATACTTTGGGATTTCCATCCCCAACTCCCCCCACCGCAGTGTAGCGTCACTGCAGCCTCTGATTTCTGGGGGTGTGGATAGGTTTGGGTGCATGTCTGCTACAACTGTAGTTCTGTTTGTGTCTTTTTTTCTTTTTTGTTCTTGAAATAACCCCAGCACGTGGCAGTTCACACAGCTAAGTGGTTCTCAACCCAGAGAGGTTCTCTGTGCCCAACTTTCTGTTCAGACTTCACATGGTAACATCGCTTGGGACCTGCCTTTTCTTTGTGTTTGAGGCTTGTAGATGGTGCTACCACATCTCATGCATGATCAGTGATTTTGAAAACCTGAGGTGCCTGCCTCCTGCGCCCTCCCACTGCTGTGTTTCAGGCATGTTTGTGCTTTCAGTGGAGAAGCAAGGACCGTTTTCTAGGTCTGGTTAAGAGGAAAGAAGCAAGTCTCAGCCCATTGCCGCTAGGCAGGTACAGCCTTCTGGAGTCCTCAAGTGTGTCCTTCAGGAAGCACTGGGGTCTAAATGCCATTTATTCCTGGTGCAGAAGGGGCCAGATGCTTATCTTTTTGTAGCCCATACCCAAGGCTTTTGTTCTCACAGAAGAAGTTAATACTGCTTCTGATAACTGGTGTTTCCCTCCTGTGGTACCTCACAGATCAGAGGCACAGAGGGCATGGCGGCTCAGCCGTTGTTGATTCAGTAGCGTCAGCTTTCCTGTTGAAACTGTATCCTGGAGCCTGAAATGGGACAGAGGTTCCCAGTGGGCAACTGAGCTTGAAACGCCTCCACTGTAAACAGTGAGTGTTCAGCAGGCTCAGGGAGACGTGGAGAACTGCTGATTCGGTTCTTTGGGTGATTTGCAGTTATTTTTATGACTCTCTAATTGCATGAATTTTTCTCATCGAGAGGTTATGCTTTGGATTTACTTGGGGTTTCTGTTCTTGGTTGGGACTTTTTGTTTTCATTTTTATGAATCAAATAATTTTTTACTTTTGATTTCAAGTACAGACTGCGTACTGTGTGTTTACAGTATTTTCAGCAGAGGATTTAGGCTGAGAATAGCTCCATGACTGCATGCAATATATGGTCCATTCAGAAGGCAGCTTTTTCATATCAATAACCATCATATGTGCCTTGAAAACTGGTGTGTCAGTAAATTTCTGTTCTTGTGGTAGGCTAGTGGAAAGTCTGTGCTCACTTGATAAGGCTAAGTTCTGCTTGTCTCTATCTCTGTAACCTCACACTCATGGAGCTGACTTTGATCAGGAGTTGAAGTAGGCTCTTATTTTCTAAGTCACAAATGCTGAAAAATTCAGATACCTTTTAATTAAATATTTGTTATTATCTTTGACCATTTGCAGGTCACATGATAGAAAATGCTATTGAAATTGTGTGCAACAGTAGATGAAGGTCTTGCCATCTGCCTGTATTGAGATCTGTATGGCAGCCTTCTTTTTTTTCCCCAGTAAATTGAACTTTTGGTGATGCTGCAGAGGGAAACTGTACTGCATGCAGCAGTGTGTTCAGCATGCAGCGTACAGAAAGGAGAGCATATTTCTTGGGTAAACGTACCCAAATGTCATCACCTGGTGTATAGGATGGTGATGTACTTGCTATTTATTAATTACTGCTTCTAAATACATTGTCATTTGAAATTTTATTAATCCAATTTTCTGTGTTTTGTTGGATCTCTCATAAATTGCTAATGCAGTATAGTTTCCAGGTCCTGGCCTTCACAAATGAAAAATAAACTACTGATTCCCAGAACCTGGCTGTGAGGCTTAGCGATTTCTCTGGTATCTCTGCCCAAAGCAGCTTTCTGAATGTTACTTGCTTTATGGAGTTTGTGGTCAGGATCAGCAACTCCTTTACCCTTAAATTAACAGCTCAGGGACTAAAGACTAAATGCTTCCCACAGAGGAAGTGGGCTGGGGTATAGGAAACATGTTTGGGTAAATTGTTTGTTTTTTAAATAAAGCCTTTCTACACTTGCCCAGGTTAGAAAATGCAAGGTTTTCTTTCAGAACTTGATCCAGTATGTGCGTTCTTCCTCCCTTCCCTGAATGCAGCCTGGGAACAATTTCATCATGGTTTGTCCTCAGAGAGGATTTGTTCTTTTAAAATGGTTGGGCGCTGTAAGTCCCACAGTGTCCCTGAACTCGCTCCTTTTTACAGTAGGGTTTTTGGCTTAAGATGAAGTTTGTTATATACCTGATACTGCACGCATAGGGATAACTTGTATGGATAGCATTTCATTCCTTTAAAAAAACCCAAACGCACACACAAACAAAATACTCAGCAAAGATGTTTTAGATGACAGCTACATTTCAATTTCCAGACCTGCATCTTAACCTCAAAATTAAGTTCTTCATTTCACTCAGCTAGCTGAACTGCTTCACCTCACCCTTTTATTGCAGTGAAACTGTTTGACCTGTATAGTTTGTGATGCAAGTGGCACACACCTCCCAATTTCTTTTGTAACCCTGTATATTGGATAGGATTAGCAGTTTATCACAAGCATACTCTATCAGTATAACTCTTCTCTAATCGAATTGCATATTGTTAGCCCAACACTGGAACCAGTTTCTCCCCTTTACCTTCCAGTGTGATTCCTGCATGTCCATGCGCACACTAGAAACCTCCTTTCACCCTTGAGAAATACCTTCAGGCATTCCATCCTTCCTCATCCTTGTCCAAGGAAGAATTATGTTTTCAATGCTAACAATACCTTTGAAAGTGATTTATACACAAGGATGCTGAATTCTAAGGTTGGAATGGCAAGTGACCTAATCCCTAGAGATACCATCGCATCCAGGCAGCTGACTGTGGACCCAGCCACCTCCTTTCATAAAGTAACTCTTCGGAATTTACTCTTAGTAATTTACTGTTGGGTTGGTTTGTTGTATGCAGGCAAGATTTTCGTGTATGTAGTGAGGGTACTGCTTTCTCACCATGTTAAGTGTCCTTCTGGCTAATCAGATACCCATGCTGGGAATGAGATAAGATGTAATTTTGTTTTGACTGCTTCCAAGGTCAGAGCTGTTGTTTGCATGGCTTTGAGCAGATTTGGTAGGCTGCTGATAACTTTGTCTGTCTTCTTTTGATCAGAAGCCTCCTTTACCCCTTGCAGGGAGGGGAGATGGAGAGGCGGACTGTGAAGAAATGTGTTTTGCAAGAAACTACAGGTGAATTCTATGGACATAGAGCAAAAAGTTGCAGAGCCGGCTGGAAGGTTGCTTATGACCTGAGCTACAGGCATCATTCAGTATTAGCACATTTCAAGCAGCTTGCCCCTGTTCCCACTTGCAAAATAGTCAGGGTCTCCGTGAGAACCACACAACTAGATTTCACAAAAGCAGGGGTGAAGGTGAGTTGGTTTGCAAGGTGTGCAAAGCTTCTAGTAGTGTTCTGGGGTTTTGGTAAGCTGTGCTGTGATGGTGATGGGAAATAGTTAGAGCAGTCCATCTTTTGGATGGAGAAATTCGACTTACGGACCCATAGCTACAACTCCTGACAAGTGACAAGGGAGTCTGTTCCATTGCTGAAGCTAACGCAGGTAATGCATGTCTCTGGCCTCTACTGTAGTGTGGGCAGCAGTAAAAGTGTTGCCTTGATTCATACCAGTGCCAGTTACCAAAGGACTGTATTAACTGAGGTGAGTGAGTACAGTGTGCTCTAGGATGGCTTTGAAGTGCAGTGCTCTGCAGAAATGTTGTGCAATAACTTCCTTTACAGTGGCTTTAGAGAGCCCACCTGCATGAAAGTCAGCTGAGAATTACCACCTGCTGTGGGTGCGAGCCTGGCTTGAAGCCTTATTTCAAAGCTTAGCAAAAGAAAATAAACGGGATGTGTTTGTCAAACATGTCAGTGTTGCAACTGTCTCACACCAGCAGACAGTGTTCATGCAGTGTATGTACAAGCCTTGCCTTTGGACAACCAAATAATAACAATAAATAATAAACCAGGGGATTATTGTAATGAGCTCTGCATGACACTACATCTTAAGTCCACTCATAAACTGAAACTGGTGCAAGAGGCCATGATTTGTTTATTAAGTGGAGTTGGATGAGGCTAACTTGACCATAGTACTTTGGGATGTGCAGTGGTAGTGTGCTGGTATATAGGTGATAGCGTTATACCTTTTGCAGTTAGGGTGGCAGTTAACTGATAAGCAGATCTCTTTCTCTGCCGGTCTGTTTTATGGAGCTGTAAGTGAGGTCTTCTGTGGTGCTGTGAGGAGGAGATTGCCAGGAGGAGGTGCTCTTCTCCAGTTGCCTCTCTCCTGTTGCAGCGTGACTGGGCTGTGTGGATCTGTTGGTCCTTGTGCGAGATGTGTTTTTTCATTGTGTGATGGGAGGGTGAGTGAAGCTATTCTACATGTGCTGCAGTTGATTGTTATATTTCAATGTGCTTTGTTTTAGCCTGGGAAAAGTAATACAATAGCAAAGTTAAATGAAGTGAGTATTGCAAATGGTTGTTCAGTGTTGGTTGGCTGTTCACATGAGCACATATATGTATGTGGAGCGTTGATCTAGAGCCATCCTGAGGGGCACGTTTGCTGGATGGGGAATCCCAGGTGTTTTAGATGTCTGGAGCCTAAACAGAAAGAGCCCAGGCACCACTGTCACCCTCCCCGCCGTTGGCTTTTTTCAGGGGTATGTGTGTCCTTGTCCAGTAACTTCTCCTTGGAGCTGAAACTTGCTCCCGTTGTCCTGTCCCCAGAGGTCACTACTGAGATCCTGTCTTCGCACAAACACAGCCTTTTGTGGGCGCTCTCCACAGGTGATAGCCTTGCAATTTGTGGGTTACTTCTTGAGACCTATGATGTCAGGAGCAGTAATCACATTTTAAAAAAAAGGCAGCTAGACTTTGTGTGGAGTTACTAAGCACACACTTGTGTTTACTTAGGGATAAAGCACAAGAGATCAGAAATCATCTGAAATCAGCAGCATTCCTAAATGTATTCGGTTTTGTTTGGTCTGTCCTTCATGTACAAACTCTCTGCACATCAGAGTCTGGGATGGCAGGTGGGCAGGCTGCTCAGGGTGAACCTTCTCTGCCTCTGACAGAGGTGAGAGCTGCACATTCCTGTCTGAGACCCCGTGGCCTGCAGGCACCCCTCTCCCTCTTGCCTAAAGGTTTGTTCCTACATCTCTCTCTGACAATTCCTGAACCCTTCCTTTGTCACTTGTCTTTGTCATATGCATGTAGCTTTTCCTTCCTCTTTATTTTTGCATGTTCCCCCTTAGCAAGGGTGGGAAATACTGTCTTCGTGCTCAAGCAAACATGTAGTGCAAGGAAATTCCCAAAGAAGAAGCAGCTGCTGAATGTAATGACTCATGTAATGAATGTAATGGCTCATGGTCATTTCTGGTCTGGCATGGACAGTCCCAGTCCTGGCAATCTCGGGTGCATACACAAATCGAAGTATTTTATGAGAAAACAGCTTTCAGACTAGCTATTCATATTCCCAGACAGATTTCAGAAAGTCCACCAATGGATTTCACAGATCATCACTGTGTGGACCTACTCCTGAGAAGTAAAACAAGGCAGGATGATGGATAAAAGCAAAACAGGAATGAAGGATCAGGGCTATATGACTTAGGACACTGAAGCACAGGTAAAAAGTAGGGAGCAAATAAAGAGTTAAATGGGAGGTGAAGTGAGAGTTTGTTTATCTGCCACTAGATTAACATTGTTTGATAAACCCTAACTGTTTTCTTAGCTTCTTCTTGAAGTGTTAGTTGATCAGTCTTTTTTTAAACTATTTCCAAACTGTAGCAAGTTAGTTGGTATTTCATGAATATTTTGTTGTCTATCACTGTGTGTGTAAATGCTGAATTAAACAAGTTTGAGCATCTGTGCTTTATTTTCTCATCATCTAGCATTCCTTGGCAGAGGCTTAGGAATTTTTGTGCTGTAAACCAAGTCAGCCCTTCACTTACAGCAGAGAGAATTGCAAACAAGGACAGAGCCATGTGTTAGCTAACATGAAAGCTGAGACTACCGAACTGTGCTTGAGTAAGGGGAGAGCTCCCAAGCTTACCATTCTTCCAAGCTGTGTGTCAGGATGCCTAGTAGCTGTATCACTAAAAGAACCTTCTTATGCCTGGTCACTTGATGTCTATGGAAAATAAATGGGGGGAAAAAATTACCCTTGAGAATGCATCTTCTCCAACAGATTATTCCAACTCAAAGAAATAATTGTTTTGTGTTGTAGCTAAAAGCCTCTTCTAAACATGGCAATGTAAGCTAAGAGTTTTATTATTTTCATGAGGACTTAGGCTTCACAAGCACCATGTGATGGGAGACTTTTCCTTATTGCTGAGAATCTTTGCTTTGGAACCCTCAAGTTTTGATGCCTAGATGGCTCTGTTGGGATTTCACCCCACCAGCAGGGTTCCATTCCTATCCACCCATTCATGTGTAAACAAACACCTTCGTTTTATCACTGCATACAGCAGTGCACAACAGCAGAGCTGTTGGACATCATACCTGAGTCTCACTGAGAAGCAGTTACTGAAATAATTAAGCTTTTCGTGGCCCAGCCTCTGTGGCAACAGATCTGTCTCCCAGACCTAGAAGCATGGTTTACAGTCATAGTTGCCCTAGAAGGTTGAGAGCAGAGATCTGTGAGCTTAGTTACATGGCTGAGCAAGATGTATTTTAGGGAGAAAAGCTATTAAACTGCAGAAATCTTATTAGCGGTCCTGAATGGTAGACTTTAGTATTAGTCTTTTAAATTGCAATCTTGGAGCATTTGAGTTCATCAGAGTTATTTAAGGCATTCTTGTGAGAATTATGCTTACGTGGTTAAGAATGCATAGTGACATTTAGTTTAATATAGTGATTCATTACCTTTAGATTTGTTTACTGCTCTAATTGTATCATTATATTTCCACCATCGTTTTGAATTAACCTATACTCTCCCCTCAGATCCTGCTGCCTTTTCCATTTTCTCTTCCATGGCATGTTGTCTGAATTACAATTATTTTATCAGCATTTAAACAGTGTATTTCATCTCAAAATAATGAGCAGATTAAGGCACAAGACGTTTGTCTCCATGTTGCTAACAGAGTGTCTGAAGCTCAGGACAATGGCACGACTTCTCTGAGATTCCAGGGTAAGTCAGTAGCAAAGAGCTATGTGACTCTCGAAAGCAAGAGATTGTTCTCTTTCCTCTCCTGTGCCCCAACTATTGGAAAACTTATGTGGCGATTCGGGCATACACAGCATAACTACTACAGTAACTGGCTAGCAGAGAAAAGGACCAACCCAGTCACTGGGGTACAGGGCTGGATCTGTGGGCCTTTGGGACTGTGTTCATCCATTTGTTGATCTGTCAGCATGCTATCAGCTGGAACAGAAGCTATTTCTGTAGGAGTCCAGCCCCCTAAGAAGGAAGGCTTGCAGATTACTGATGCCAGATGCCTTTCAAGGCATTGATAGTTAATCCTTCACTAGAGGAGAAATCATCAGGTTCTTTGGTTTGAATTAAGTTTATTTACTCTGTGTATACCAGTTATAGAATAGATGAATCTGAATATCAAACGGGCCATTTCCTTTCTCAGAAGTCTCTATCCAAGGGCTAAAATCTAATTCTCTGAGAGTGATTCTGCATGAAAAGTGAATCTAGTCAGAGACTGTAAAGAGAGAGTAACTGCAGCAGAAAACAAACTTACCTGTCACAGCTGACTCAGACAGAAACACCATCCTACAACAGTGCAGCGCAGCATTTCTCACAGGCTGACTAGCGCATATACATGAAGGACTTTTCCTTAAGTGTTGTCCCTGAAGTGTGACATAGGTTTACCCAGGTGAGATTTGACTTGGCTCACGCAGGTGTGGCTAGCAGCCTGGCCACAACCAGCAAAGATCTCAGTACAACCTGGTTCTTGTGTTATGTACCCTGCTTCCCATTGCCAGGTCACTTCTTTCTCTATCTGTGGGTACTGTAGCAGCTCTGGACGGAGAAGCTGTGGAGTAATGTGACTTCTTGTCTTTTTAGCAGGGTGTCCTTTGGTCACTCAGCTCACTTCTTGTTCATTCATTTTGAATAAGTTTTTTCTGCTCAAAAAAAACCCAGGCTACTGGGCAGTCAAGCATTATTCTCTCCACTTTAGTGCTGTGTAGTCAGAGTAATTTGTAGTGCTTGGGCATCAGCTGGCGTTCTGTTTAACATATAAGGAACATGGTGAGATTAACTGGATATTGACCATCTGTCCATGGCAAGAAGATGTCTTATACAGATCTGCAAAAACTAAGTTGTAGTAAGTTTTAGCCTCTTTCCCTGTGTAATTAGCCATAGTCAACTTGGGTTTCTATTTTCTTTGTGAGATTTTATTATGGAATAAAGAGCTACTGTATAGTTTTACCAGGAATGTTTGTGCTTACCAGTTCAAAATGTAGCATGTGTGAGGGAAACTGTATTCCTGTTCACCTTGTTGTCACTAAATGTTTTTACAGTAGAATACTCACAGAAAGAAACACAGAGAACACATTTATACAGAATTTGCTTGAAAACCTGAACATTCAAAGTGACTTTGTGTCCTATTTATTTTCTTGGCAGTTCAGAAAGTGACAGGGGAAGTGTGCTTGCAAAGGAAGCACAGGCCTATAGATTAGATTATACTGCTTTTTCCAGAGCTGTACAATAGATTATTTTTTTCTGTAAAGCTTTGAACAAATTATTTACCATTTAGGTGTTTTTATTATTTTATTCATAATTTAAAGATGGTATATCTCTGACTATAGAGATGTTTTAAAGATGAATTCTTTGAAAGGAAGTGAAAATTGCGCTGCGAGCGCAACACATGGTTGAGTCTCATGTAAACATCATCTTTCAGGTATTTTCATTTGCTCTCTTTCGTTTTTCATTTTGAAAACCTAAGCAGACACTGCTACATAGGAAAGCTTTCCCTCCTGCATCTCCCAGCACTGGCCGAGCAGCCCTTCAGAGGAGGGTTTGATGAGATGGGTTGTACTCGATCTCCATGTAGGAGCAGGAGGACCCCCAAACTGCAGTCATTCCCACAGACTGTACCGCCTGCCATTGTTTGCTTTGGGCTAGGCAGCAAACTTACAGTTTAGCTCTGAGTGCATAAAACAATGCTAAACTGAATATTTCATTCTGTGTTGGGGTCGATGTAGCTTGAGAATTAGCACGACTAGGCCGCTTAAGCAAAACAGCATAATTTAACAGGCTGCTGGAAAAGACAGCTAAGAATAGCCATTGAGAAAGTTCTGATAGTGCACATGATGTGGGTTAGCAAAAACAAGATGTGTTCAAGGACGTGGAGGCGGTCTGTTGCTATTGGCGTTAGTGCATAGTTACCAATTATAAGGGAATGTGGGGCGTGTGAACAGTGTGTGATTTATGTC
>Ga0065711_1046098_pt1 | contig 13091 bp, 7 predicted proteins | sample Hoacrofraction12_FD_59098 | JGI IMG/M metagenome (GOLD analysis project Ga0065711, IMG submission 59098) | Hoatzin crop microbial communities from Cojedes, Venezuela - Epithelial fraction 12 v2 (version 2) | ecosystem: Host-associated > Birds > Digestive system > Esophagus > Crop | place... | reverse complement strand
CCAGGTCCCTCTCCGCAGAGCTGCTCTCCAGCAAGTCCACCCCAAGCCTGTACTGATGCATGGGGTTGTTCCTCCCCAGGTGCAGGACCCTGCATTTGCCTTTATGGAACCTCATCAGGTTCCTTTCCGCCCAGCTTTCCAGCCTATCCAGGTGATGCTGAATGGCAGCACAGCCTTCTGGTGTATCAGCCACTCCTCCCAGTTTGGTGTCATCAGCAAACTTGCTGAGGGTACATTCCAACTCTTCATCCAGGTCGTTGATGAAGAAGTTAAACAAGGCTGGGCCCACTACTGACCCCTGAGAGACACCACTAGTTACCAGCCTCCAACTAGACTCAGCGCCACTGACGACAACCCTCTGAGTTCTGCCATTCAGCCAGTTCTCAATCCACTTCACTGACCACTCATCCAGCCCATACTTCCTGAGCTTCCCTAGAAGGATATTATGGGAGACTGTGTCGAAACTGGTATTGGTTCACACAAAATGCACATGGCTATTTACAAAGTAATGTGGTATTATGGAATAAAACTGAAATGTTCTTTTAAGAGTGAGATTTATGGCACTCTAAAGATGCAACCTCAACTACATGTAGGATCCAGTCTTAGAAAGAAGCAGATCTCTTGGAAAGAGGATTATGTATTTCCTTTATTTGTCCTTAACTGAAATTCTAGTGTTAAATCTTGTTTTTTCTGGGAGTTGTGGGTTTGCGTGGCAAGGGTTTGGTAGCAGGGGGCTGTAGGTGTGGCTTCTGTGAGCAGCTGCTGGAAGCTTCCCCCGTGTCTGATAGAGCCAATCTATCATTCTATGGAAATGGCAGCCCATATTTCTCTCCCCTCAACAAAAGGGTATGCAGTCTTTTGTATAGAAGCTTTAGCTACCCGTGATAGCTAGAAATATTTTTCTTTCTTTTTATAAGTAGTGTTAAATGGCTTTAAAATACTGATAGGTATAGCAGTCAAAAGCTCTGGCCCTGGTACATTATTAGAGGGTTTTGAGGATTAAATAGTAATATTTGAGAGATTTTTGGCAACCTCTAGTCTTAAAGAGCCCTAGATGTGTAAGCTTTTAGTAATTGCTTAACTGAGATCTCTAGCATTACTACACAATTACAGTTCTAAAACATCTAAATTTGTACGTCAAGTAGGACCTACTCCAGCATTTTTATTCCATTTTGCCAAGATACAAAGGTACATTACTGATGATGTCCTTATCTTATTACAAGTAATAGTGTTGACTGGTTGTTGTTGGTTGTTTGGCTTATCTGTAAAACTCTGGTGTATTGTTTAGCTGCACATAAATACATTTCATATTGATGTTCAGAGGAAGGTGGAAAGATAGAAATAAGAATTTTTTTTTTTTTGGCTTTCTGATTTGATTACTCAGTATATTGCCATGCGTATGCAGGTGGCAAAATGTGAATGCAGGGCAATAACCATTATGTTAATTTACTTTGCCATTTAGGAAGCACAGATGTTAACTATATAATAACAAGGTGGTTCTTATTGTAAGAGCCCTGCTGTTAGGTCCTCCTGCTATTACAGTAGTTTGCTGCTTTGGCATGTGTGAAACATTTGTTGCTGGGAACTTGTAACTGTATTGTATAATTTTTTTTTTTTATTAATACTGTTTTCAAACTTATTACCATCTCAAAACAAGGAGGGGGGGAAAGAGAAGTTAGCTGTACGTCGTATGATATTTCTCATTTGAATTTCTGACAGTTTATTCTCTAGGAATGTGTTCCCTTGCTGCCACTAATAGATGTACCTAATGTGCATTTGGAATAATAGACTAAAAGTACTGCTCTGACTTTTTAAGGGTTTTTCTTCTTCTATTATTTATATTTCTGAGAATTGCTGTTTGCTACTTCAGCCAACAAACAGTCGTCTCGAATGTTCAAAATGTCCTGGTAACGCCACTTTATTTCACTCGTGTAACCTAAATTATATCAATATACTGAATATAGTTGGATCCATATTTCCATTACAACTGCAATCTCAGTGGCTAAAACATCTTGGCTTCTGAAGGATGAGCAGAAAATTGAAGCTGAACGATGAAACAAAGGTCAAAGTTTCATAGGAGGTTAAAAAAACCCCGTTTAGTAGAACTATCTATTTCTCTAATGTCTCTATTCATCGAACATTTCTTGTCCTTGAGTTACTAGGACCTCAGGGCACTTCTGGAATCCTCAGTGACACTACTAAAAATGTAGTTATGTCTGCTTAACATTAAAAAGGAAAAATAACAATCTACCTGAAGGATGAGATATCTTGTAACATGCAGCTGCAAAGTTGATGATCAGTGGTTCAAGTTCTATTATTGATAACTGTAAATTGAAATAAAAGTCTCTCTCCCAGAAATGTTTCAACATATTTAGAACTGAGCAGCCTGGTTAATGACAGTAGTCAGCACTGCTGCTCCTCCTCTGTTGTACTCTGCTTGCTACACCAGCTCACTTCTTGAATATCAATTGAAATTCAAAGTCTAGGTTTTAACCATCAAAGCCATTCATTGGATAGTCTAAGTTGTGAGAGACCATCTCTTTTAGTCCATGGCTATGACCTCACATAAGAACTACACTCCTCTGGAACAATGGAACTACCACGCAGTTTAGGAGGTCTGAGCACAGCCTGTCAGTGCAAAGCTATTCAGTTCGCTTCTGCTGTAAGAGAAAAATGCAAAAGAGGGCACAAATACTGTCGGCACTGTTGGGCAGAGGCCTCATAGTACAATTAACAAGCTATTCAGACACCAGAGTAATTTGCATGTCGTAAGCATATGGGGTTTTTTTTTCTTCCTGAAAGCTTAGAGGTATCTTTTCGATCTGTTGATTCATTCTAGCAGAATTGCTTTAACTTTTCTGTATCATCAGTAAAAGAAAGATGTGGAGTTTGCATCCTTTTTTGTATTGCTGATACTGAAGAGAGTTTCATTTGTTCTTTCGTGCTAAAGACACTAATCATAGGCACTTATAGTAGCACGATACAGAATAATAAACTATTTCATGAAAATGTAAGTAAATTGAATATTGAGAACATTGGGAATATTACATTGGTCTCTTCATATGTCAGAGGGGTGTGCAGATCTCGCCAGGTTACCTGCACTGTTATTGTCATGGTATAATTCGTTCATAAGTTTTGCTGAGCCTTCATGATGGCATAATACATCTGAACTTAATGAAATAAAATAAACCAAAAATGTTTTCTTGGACCTGAGAGCAAAATGTTTTTATCTCTCTGGGAAGATGCTTCCTATATCTTTGCAACATGCAGCTCTCTCAAATAATGGATACAATTTCCAGAAAGAAATGGCAGTTTCTAAACCCAAAATCACATCTAGTTTTTTTTCTATTCTGTTATCTGTTGCTTTTTTATCTCTTTATGTCAATGTCACTGTGGACCTATTAGCTTCTAACAGTACAAACATACCTATTTTTTTTTTCTTGAATAAAATGTCATCAGGTGGCAGTCCATGACTCACTGGTACCATTTTGTAGTTTTACAGTCCTAGGTACAAATGAGATTGATTTCTTATCCCTTTCAGCAGGTGACAAAATAGATAGTTGGGATACTTATAGCTGAAAAAGTTAGTCTCATGTATGACTGTAATTGGTAAGTACCGGGTAGAGAGGGAAATACAGACCTCCAGGTGATAAAGGGTTTGTTAACTAGACATGTCTAATTATTGTCTTTGAGGTCTTTGGCAGGCTGTGCATACAGTCAAGTACAGACATTAGAAATGATAGGTATTAAAACTTCCTGTGGCGTCTTGCACTTTTAGAGGCTGGAAAAATGTTTCAGGTGCATAGCACAAGCAGTACTGTGAGAGCAGAGGTAACCGGTGATGCTCATTGCAGTGATTCCTCCAGGGACATCCAGCCTTCCAGCTGCTGCTTGATTCTGATGGTCTTGCTAGTTGGATATTACTTGATTAGTGCCCAGTAATTGGCTAACGCATTTGCAGAACTTTTTCATGAATGAACTGGGGGACTCAAACAGCAAAGCAAATTGACTTCTTTCAGTGTAATATCAGTAATATAGCACTTTTAAAATGGAGTTTCTAGGTGTAAGCATGGTGTTTCTACTTGGTTTTTCAGATGTTTTTTTTTAAGGAAAATGTGTAAGACTAAACATGGAGAGTGTGTGAGTACGTAAGACTGTAAGTCCTAAGAGAAACTTCTTAATTTCTTAAGGTACTTGAGAATCGGATTAAATTACTTTACAGTGTCTTGTTAGGTAAACAGCTTTTATTATTATTTTGAGAAGGGAAAAATGAAACAAGTGTTTATGCTTTCTTTTTTCTTACTCTGGACAATATAGACTTATTTAGCATATTTAAGTCACATCTTTGTGCTGATAAATAGCTGCAAAGGCTTTTCAGGAAGATGTGACTAGGTAGTTTAATGTCATTTCATTATAGCATTAATGAGGATTACATATACTTAAGAGGAAAACTACATGCATGGTCTATGAACATAAGTGTTTCATTTATGGAGCCAGAATGAACAGACACACTTCCCTGTGCACCTCCGGCTGTAACTGTTCTGTTTGGCTCTAAAGTCAGTGAGATTCGCAGGAGGTATGATCTTTCCATCTGCTGATGAGTAACAGTGTGTGCTTCAAATACTTTCAAATAACAGCAGCTTATCTCAGTGTTAGTAAACACCCTAGGGGAAGAGTGAACAGGGAAGCAGGTGAAAGACAGGTCATTGATCCCCTAAACCATATTCCCCTTGGGATATAATGCTGTGGTGTATGCACCATACATCAGCCAGGCTCTGTCAGCTCTCATTTTCATGTTGTGGAAAAGTAATGCTCCGAAGTGCATATAGAAAATGTTCTTACACCTTCTAGTGCTCAGCAAGGAGGGTGATGGAGCACTGGAACAGGCTGCTGAGACAGTTTGTGGATTCTCTTTCTCTGGAGATATTAAAAACCTGCCTGCATGCAGTCCTGTGCAGCGTGCTCTAGGTGAACCTGCTTTGTCAGGGGGGTTGGACTAGATGATCTCCAGAGGTCCCTTCTAACCCCTACCATTCTGTGATTCTGTGTCATTCTGTGAAAACAGTCTGTGAGAGCTGGATTGTCAAGGGTTTTTTTGTAATAAACACTCTGTGATCAGATATACAATCAAGCTACCGAAAAGACTGCTAGTTAAACAACTATACTGCTATGCCGTGATGACATCCACATGTACCTTTTTTTCCAGTAACAATCATCATACTCGTATATTCTTTGAGGCTCTCGCACAACTACCACTCTGCAGTGTACTTACCAGTACTGTCGGTGCTTCTGGGACCATCCTGAGTTTCTGTCTTGAGTTTAGCTTACAAGGCTGTGGAACGGTGAGTTATTTACTGACTGGTGGCTTGCTTATGCCTCGCTTAAGTGTTGTCCTTTCCTCTTGGTCAATAAAACTTTTTTTACCCTTTCTGTTCATGCTCAGCACATTATGCTGAAGCCTTTTAACTCTGGCAAAGTGATTTAATAGATTGAAGCTTTTTTGTCTTTGTCCCAAGTATTAGGTATCATCCTAGCTTATGACATTTACTCGAGTAGCTTACTGTGCTGTTTTGTGTTTTCGGACATTGAATTCTGCTCTGCTGTCTTATGACCTTCTTCTGATGGGCTTTCGAATTCTTGCTTATGACTCGTTTGTCTCTGAGAATACCTTGTTTTGGAAAATTCTGAATGCTTGGTAAATTATTATGTCATACTCTTCCAGAAATCCATTTTTATACTATGTGTCAGTCTTTTGATGATATATTGCATTGTTTCCTCCCATAATCCCAAGAGTAGCATATTATTATGTGTTGCCTGTTACTGTGGGTTTTATAATCTTAAAGGGATATTCTTGGGAGGGGTGGGTGGGTGCGTTGATGATGGGCTCAGGATTTTGTTGTAGGTGTTGATTTGAAGTCTTTTTTGTAGTCGTGCTATTTAACTTTAGAAGATTAGTAGAAACTGATTAAAACCTCTACTTCTTCAGGATGTGTGATTGTCAGAATTCAAGCTATATTTTGATGTCTCTGTCTGGCATCCATCACTGTGGTACATAGAATGCCATTAGCTAAGCCTTCTCTACTTGTTCTCTCTAGTTCCAGTGTTTTAACTCCTCATACTTGAGGAACTTTGCTGGACAGCAAGTTAAACTGCTTCCATGTAGTCTCTGACTAGAAAGACCCATTGCAGAATAGATGGGGTAAGGGGAAGAAGGACACAGAGTTGTTACACAATCATCTGAAAATAAATGTAGGCTGGGAGACAGAAGAAAATGTATGTTTTTCTTTTCTTATCCTCTTTTGGGATTGGCAGGTAGCCAGTCTATCTCAAGACAAAATTATAGGCTGGCCACACTGATCAGAATGAATCAATACAGATGTTTTTCTGTTCTTATTATTGTTTAGCTGATACCATGAGTCTAAATATCCAATAGTTATTTCCTCAAGTGCTCCAGGTTCCTGAAGCTGCATCATTAAAAGAATGAAAAATCCCATTGAGGAATGTATTGACATACTATCATCTTTGCATAGTCATTACGCATGTGGATGAGGTTTCTTGTGGGGCTCTTTGGTCTCTGGTGGCCACTGGAGGCTGTAGAAGTGGTACTTCTTAGTGTCCTTTCCATGAATTCTGAGTCTTTCTTTCACATACGGTCATGAATTGGCTCACTGAGCAGTCTGTGGATTTCTCAAGTTCCTTATCTTGGTGTCTGCTGGTTTATCTGCACTGCTTTAGGATGTGTTAGTTATATGTCTTTGTGTGTATTCTTGCCTGAGGCCTCTAACAGTCAGTCCTTTGTTTCTGCTTAATCTTTGTGAAGTTCCTTATTCTTATACATTACGTACCCCCCTGTACATCACCATATTTTAAAACATAACCACTAATCTAAATAGATTAAACTCATCAGTTTTTGTAGTCATGAGAATTTTATGTGAATCAGCATTGGTGCCATCAAGTCTTTTAAACCACATAATTAAACCCAAGAAAATTAAAAACAGAAAACTATTCAGACCCCATTTTCCTGAACTGTGGTTTACTGTGATACTTGAAATAAAATCATATCAGTGCTGCTGAAAGCCTAAAAAGGACAGAGCTCTTCTCCCTTAGGAATTGGTCTGGGAAAGAAGAGTTTTGGGAGCATTTGATTCTATGTTAACTTGTCTAGTGTTTTCTGAGTGTTCTTCTATATAGTGCAGAAGTTCTATGGGTCTCCATTAACAAATAAGGAAGAAAATCATTAAAGCACTTAAACTCACTGTCTGAGATACCAGGAAAGTAACTGCAACTATCATTTTAATTATTAATTATATGATCCAGTCAAGGAATTTGAGGATGATGTACAGATAATTGGTATATGGAATAGTCTTAATCTTCATGACTTTTCTTGAATATTCCTTCCTTAAATAATAAGGGTGAAAGTTTTGAGTAATCTGCTTATAGTGCTTGCAGAGTTTCTAGAATATAAAACCACATATCTACTTTACGTACAGCATCATTAAAGGCTGACCTTCCAGAGAACCACCTACACCTGTTCTTAGTTACCTGAAAGAGAGCTGGGGATAGTGTAGGAGTATGGTAAGCAGTCAGATGTCAGGAATCTTGTAGTAAAGTTGAGGTTGGTACAGGAAGAAAGCCCTGTAATCACCAATGTGAGAGACAGACAGAAAAGACCAAGGTAGTGTATCCCTTCTTCCTAACAGTATATGAACCTCCTCCAGCAAATGAAGTATCAAAGTCTAGATTCTTCTCCATCCAAGTGAATTTCTGAACTAATCCATCTATTCTTATCCTGAATTTCAAGCCAAATTTTGACTTAGAGGAATCTGCATATGCAATGCAAAGTGTTCTTCCAGACATACTGTGGACTCTATAGAATTACAATATATAATTCTAATATAAAGATGAAGAGGAGGAGGAATAAATTACTAACTATAATGGGGAGAATACATAATAGTAGAGAGATGAGAATGGGAAAAAGTGTAAATAAATTTTTGGGAGGTTTGGAGGAGCTGAAGAGAGTTCAAAGGATATTGCTGTGCATGTAGAAATATTTGTGGAGTATTTTTGCTGAAGATTCAGTGCAAGATAAACTACTTTTCCCCATAAGTACTGTTGTGTTTCTTTCTTGAGATAGCATGTGACTACACCCTGTAGTTCTTACTATCTAAGCTTCAATGAAAATAGTTGTTCACATTGAAATTACAATTTATTAACAATATAATTATGATTTATAAACAATTTTAGCTAGTCTGTGCTTGATTTTGCTGTCATCAAATAGTTTGGCTGAATGGTTTCAGAAAACCCATATCACACTTTCCTTTTTTATATTTAAAAATGTTTTTGATCCCTCATGCCATTGTCTTATGAACCTTTTTTCCCAAACTTCATGATCAGTGGCTTCCTCATAAACTAATCTGTTCCAAATAATTAATATGATGTCTTGCTCTATTGAATTTCTTTAAATCAGTAATTCTGAAAATCATACCTTTTTGAAGTTGTATAAGATAAACAGTACTGACTTGTACTTAGAAGTTTTGGTCTACCTCAAAAAAGTTAAATAAAGTAGTACTACAGCTTACATTTGGTAGTTTCAGGAGAATTCTGGAAGAAAGCTAGATGTTGTATTCTGTTTACACTAAGCAAAATTTAGTACAGTTAATTTTCATATTTTGCAAAATAATTGACAGAAGGGCATGGCTTTTCAAAATGCAAACAGTCAAGTGAGATAAGAGATCTATTTCAATTATTATAGTATAAAATCATTAGAATGCTAATACAACTTTCAAAAGAGAAGTTAGATGTATTCAGGAGGAATGTTCTGTGAAAATATATTTTCAGCATTAAGCAGAATTCAGGTTTTCATCCTCCATGCACTTGTTCAAAAACTCATTTTAAGTTCACTAAGTCCAATTAAGCATTAAACATTTCAACTACTTCACGTCCCATTTTCTTCATTTTTAAACCACTGAAGTCCATAGTAAATACAAAACAAATGGTATAGACTTGTTTTTAGCTGGAATTGAGAGACAGCAGAAAAGCCTAAATTTTTTGCATTAAATAATTTAACCTTTAAATGAGTTGAAATTCCATTAGACTCGAGATAAGGTACACGTATCTTCCCAGCATGTTAGTGGGAATCACAACTTCAAATTTTCTAGCTACATTTTTTGTAAGCCAATTCTACAAATCATTTTCTAGTAATGTGGATCTCACTGTGGACAAATAACAGGATGTGCAAAACTCTTTTGAAAAGTACCTGCAGTAAGCATATGTGAGAAATTATTGACTTGACTAAATGAGTTTTTTTCCATGGACCTATTAAGAATTGAAAGTGATTCTATAAACTGATTCTTCATTTAGTTGGCGAAGTTTGTACAATTTTGTGGTTTCTGCCAAAGCTAAAATTGTGTGAGTATGTTTGTGTTAAAATACTTTAATGCACTAAGTAAAAAGAAGGTGGTATTTTTGACCAGTTTAATTGCTTTTTCATGAATTTGTTGTGTTCCTGTTAACTCCATAGACTAAACACGCAAAGCAAAACTTCACAATTTTCAGCGGGCTAGCAATATTACCACTGACTGAACTGGGTAAATCTTGTTTTTAATGGATTCATGATGTGTTGTGTTCTTCAATTTACCTGTGCGTGTAGCCATTCAAGTTCTTCAAGTATCTGTATTGCATTACTGAAGGGAACTGTTTCTGAGTATTCACTACACTTGAAATCAGGGATGACTACTTTCTAAACTGCACACTGTTCATCAGAATGTAGTCATCTGCCAGCAAATCATAAAATCCACGTACTGTTTCTTAAATTTTTGACAAGGATTGGATAGGATTGGTAATTTATGTATGTTTCATACAAGTACATTAAGAATTTGTGATACAAAGAATATTTTTGGGAACAGCTTTACTTATTTTAGAAATATGTTGCATGATGAGGTAACAGTTCTTATAGATCATTTTAAGATTAGTTTTGCAATTTCGCTTGAGTAAAACTGATGAAGGAAAGCTTTACCTAAACTCTGGAATATGAAATACCATTAACATTTTTGAATTGCACCTAATATAACTATGTAGATAGAGCTCAGAAAAATAGTAATTATAATTAATTTTTGAACTGTTCCTATAGGCTTTTTTTTCTTGGTAAGAAAAGGCATTCCACATAGACTGCGCAGGTATCTAGGCTGTGGTTTTGGAGGAGGAAATAAAGCAAGCAGCAAACCAGTTCCTCAACACCATCATCTTAACCTATTTCCAGTGTGCTTTTAAAAATGAAATAGATCATAAAATCAGTCTAATATTAAAAGATAAGTTATATTAAAATTCAGATATTGGTTAAATACTGTTATGTCTTGACAAAAGATATTTTTAATTGGTTTGCTGTTTTACCGGATATGGGGATTAACTCTTTGATTAGTTTCTTTAAATACAAGAAGGTAAAGCAGACGTGTTCCTTTTTTTTTTTTTAAACTCACGAAACATAAAAATTTAATGGGAGCTATAAACAAGTGATTATTTTTAATGTATCATTTCTGAGGCTTCAGAGCTTGTAACTTAATATTAGGTTATCAAGACCTTTGTGGATGAAGAAAAAAAGAAGTTGTTAGGATATATAATTAATAGAACCTATTTAAATTGATTTTTAGAGTATAAATATTCTGTATATTTGCAGAGATACTCTCTTTTTCTTTTCATACATAATTTTCATCAAATAACTAATCATTTTCTGTATAGTAATAAAATATTTTTGGAACATAAGAACCAAACTATGTTCTATAATTGTAGTCCTCGTGTTTTTAGACCCAGGATTTTTAGATTTTACACAGGCACAGAAACAGAAAACAAATCTCGTGCCCTTGGTCCAGTGTTCACAAACGTATGTCTTCTGGAATAAGCAACACTCAACTGTGAGCTGAGATACTGGGCTGAACATTCTCTGCTAGCATAATACCTAGCTTCCACAGAAGATCATTCAGCGACCTGTGTTTTGACATTTCTTAGGACCATAATGTGGCTGCAGAGAATCCCCTGTATTATGCCTGTCCTGAAGAAAACAGTATCAAAAAACTTTCAGCAGTGAGGAAAATGTAAGACTGAGAGCAAGCTCCATGTGTTTACAGGGCTGGGTGAACAGTTTATTGCAGTAATCTGCCATTTGGGCGCGTGATATTAGCCAACAAGTAGTTTACTGAGTGGCTTTCCATAGCTTTCCAGTTGCTGATGGCATTGAGGCTTCAGGAGCAGCAATATGTACCTTTGGCAGAGAATTCTATTAATATACTGGCATCCAAACTCAGCTGTGAAAAAGGGGAGTGATGACTCTTCATTATCTTCAGATAGCAAGTCAGTTTTTCCTAGACTTGTGAATAATAACTGTTCCAGTATGATGGTATGAATATGAGTTTGTATCTGTGGGAGATGGGGGTAATGCTGCAGCAAAAAACTCTACTCTTTGTGTGTTTCCTTCTAGCTGTTTTCACCTTTGCTTTGCTCACGAGAAACACAAAATGATGGAACCTGTTAGTAGACACGGAGGGGGCTACAGCTTATGAGGAGCTGGGGCTGCAGGAGGCAATTTAAAGTACATATGCAGGCGGCAGCTATTTTAAGTCTGATCATGATGTGTTTTATCACAAGTGTTTCTACGGGCTTCTTCCCAAGAACGCAAAGTGGGCCTGCACTGTGTACGACGATCAAGGGACCATGGATATCTTAGCATGATCATGTCTGACAAAGTGCAAAAGTGTTTGTTTCCTTCTAACATCTGAGCAGAATGGTTGTAACTTTATGCAGAAGTAACCTTTTGTCCACAGCAAGAGACTGAATTTGCTTTTCTTGTAATTTACATGAGTCATATGTCTGCGAAATCCTTCAGCCATCTGCCATCAGTCAATAAATCCTTTTTTAATTTCCATTAATTCTTATTAGAGAGATTGAGGAAATCCACCCATCTGTTTGATAGAAACGTTATGTCCCCAGGGAAAGCACATTGAGACTTTTATCACTCCTTGCTTTAGGGGTGGGGGGATGAAAAGCCAGAACAATTCCAATAATCTGTGGAAATATTCAGTATGTGCTGCTGGAGAATCTTTGCATAGTAATTCACTGGGTAATTGAGGAACAAAACATTATGATAGTCCAGCAATTCGGTGCTAATACAAGAGTGCAAGGTCTCTTTTGCTTTTAACGTCATTAATTCTACCATAATGATTAAAACAACTTGTATAATAAGTCAGAAACTCTAAAGGAAAAGCTGGGAGGAGTGGTAGATACACCGGAAGGCTGTGCTGCCATTCAGTGAGACCTGGACAGGCTGGAGAGTTGGGCAGAGAGAAATCTGATGAAATTCAACAAGGGCAAGTGCACGGACCTGCACTTGGGGAGGAACAACCACATGCACCAGTACAGGCTTGGGGTGGACCTGCTGCTGAGCAGCTCTGCAGAGAGGGACCTGGGTGTCCTGGTGGACGACAGGTTGACCATGAGCCAGCAGTGTGCCCTGGTTGCCAAGAATGCCAATGGGATCCTGGGATGCATTAGGAGGAGTGTGGCCAGCAGGTCGAGGGAGGTTCTCCTTCCCCTCTACACTGCCCTAGTGAGGCCCCATCTGGAGTCCTGCGTCCAGTTCTGGGCTCCCCACTTCAAGAAAGATGAGGAGCTACTGCAGAGAGTCCAGCGGAGGGCTACAAGGATGATGAGGGGACTGGAGCATCTTTCCTACGAGGAAAGGCTGAGGGAGCTGGGCTTGTTTAGCCTGAAGAAGAGAAGGCTGCGAGTGGACCTAATATATACTTACAAATATCTGCAGGGTGGGTGTCAGTAGGATGGGGCCAAGCTCTTTTCAGTAGTGCCCAGAGACAGGACAAGGGACAATGGGCATAAACTGAAGCAGAGGAAGTTCCATCTGAACATGAGGAAGAATTTCTTCCCTCTGAGTGTGATGGAGCACTGGAACAGGCTGCCCAGAGGGGTTATGGAGTCTCCTTCTCTGGAAATATTCAAGACCCACCTGGACAAGGTCCTGTGCAGCCTGCTGTAGGTGACCCTGCTTCGGCAGGAGGGTTGGACTAGATGACCCACAGAGTTCCCTT
>Ga0065711_1046096_pt1 | contig 13094 bp, 6 predicted proteins | sample Hoacrofraction12_FD_59098 | JGI IMG/M metagenome (GOLD analysis project Ga0065711, IMG submission 59098) | Hoatzin crop microbial communities from Cojedes, Venezuela - Epithelial fraction 12 v2 (version 2) | ecosystem: Host-associated > Birds > Digestive system > Esophagus > Crop | place... | reverse complement strand
TATTAGGTCCCCTCTCAGCCTTCTCTTCTTCAGGCTGAACAAGCCCAGCTCCCTCAGCCTCCCCTCGTAGGAGAGATGCTCCAGTCCCCTCACCATCCTCGTAGCCCTCCGCTGGACTCTCTCCAGCAGCTCCTCATCTTTCTTGAAGTGAGGAGCCCAGAACTGGACACAGTACTCCAGATGGGGCCTCACCAGGGCAGTGTAGAGGGGAAGGAGAACCTCCCTGGACCTACTGGCCACACTCCTCCTAATGCATCCCAGGATCCCACTGGATTTCTTGGCAACCAGGGCACACTGCTGGCTCATGGTCAACCTGTCGTCCACCAGGACACCCAGGTCCCTCTCCACAGAGCTGCTCTCCAGCAGGTCCGCCCCAGCCTGCACTGGTGCCTGGGGTTGTTCCTCCCCAGGTGCAGGACCCTGCACTTGCCCTTGTTGAACCTCATCAGGTTCCTCTCTGCCAACTTTCCAGCCTGCCCAGGTCTCTCTGAATGGCAGCACAGCCTTCTGGTGTATCGACCACCCCTCTGAATAGTGCTTTGAAGTACTGTATTTTGTTGAGAATCAGACGGATACCGAATGTGAAAAAAGACAGATGCTGCCAGTGTAGTTTCATAATTGCACCTCTGGGTGAGCAAGAGGAATAAATAAATACCAACGCAAAGTCAAGGTTTGTTTTTCTACTTTGCTGTGGCAAAGGAGCGTTCCTGCATATCAGCAGCCTCTTTTGTGGTTATGATGGTAGTGAAACTTTGTGAAGCTGGAAAAAACTGTTGACCAGAAACAGAAGTCATGTGTGACAGTTGATTTTGCTTCCAGGCATCTCTCCCCATGTGTCCTGTTTGACACCTTAGCCTCAACAAGGTTCTGATTTTCTTCTTCATAGCACTTTTTGGCTTTTAAAAGCACTGCCCTTGCTTTCACTGTCTGGGTGCATATTGGCTAGAGTTACAGTTTACATTTTGCTTTTCGTTTTGGGCCTTCTTCGCTTTATTACAATAAAACCTACATCTTTTCGACCTCTGTCACTCTCCTCTGTTAAACACACTGTTCTTGCCATAATCCTTTTTGCCTGTAACTGGGAATGCTTCTCTCTCTCTGCTTTGTTTCTCCATTGCCTCTCCCTTTTTTGCTGCACCAAGGTCAGATTTTATAAGTGTACTCCAAGTTCAGGTTATTTTGTCTTTTGTGACTCTTTTCCCATTTTCTACTTTTTGTTCTGTCAGCAGTGACATCACTGACAAAGCAGTTTTGGCTGCTCTTTGTCATCCTGAAAGGCAGTGTCATGCGTTTGTGCGGTCATTACCTATTCCATACCTCAGCTTGTCCAAGGTCCTTGTCCCTATCCTTTTGTCATCTAAATACTCATGAAGACTTGCACTGTCTTAGCTACTTAATTGATACGGTCTTTGCTTTAGTAGCGACTTGGCCTCTTTGTATGGAAATCACCCAGTGCAGTGAGGATTATGACACAAACTAAATTACAACAGTAAACTCTGTTGTTGGTTCTTTTGCTTTTACCAGTGACTACATGTAGCCTCAGTTGATGAAAGATAATGGCATAGCAAAAGACAGGGAGAGATAAAGAATGATGGAATGAAATTGGGTCTTAGGTGTTGAGTAACCAGCCTAGTTTGGCTCATTCTCATGAAGTGGTGGGTGGCAGCAGCCTTTTTCATCTCAGTTTTTGGAAGTGATGCAGAGGGATTGAGACTGCAGGGGAGCTGGCAGAAGTTTCGTGGGGTTTTTTTCATTCCACTGGGTTGGAGGACTGTGTATGCTGTTCTTTGTTTTTATGAAGTTAACTTGCAATACGGAAATGTCAGTGTGGCTTAATTGGTTGCAGCTGAGACTTTGCAAACAGCAAGCATCTCATCTGAGCTTCTTACTGGGAGCGTGGGTTTGATCAAATCACCTACTGTCATCTTCATTCAATTAAAAGTGGAACTTAATGGAAGTCTTTGTGCTGAAAAGAAATTTCAGCTAGTTCATTCCTGTACCCAAGGCAGGAAAAGGCTTCTCTAACCTGCTTTTAAGTGTCTTCAGTCTTACAGACAACCTGGCCTCCTTTGGCAGTCCAGTCCAATCCTTCCCTGATTTAGCTGCACCTGAATTGGATTTTAAGAGAAAATACTAAAATTGTACGCTTATTTATATGCACATATTTACATATGTATGGATGGATATGTAAGTGACGTAAAGCTGGGGTGTTACATTGTCCATCTAAGTATTTACAAGAGCAGAAAGCAATTTTTTCATTGCAGCTAGAGTATGTCAGGTTGCTTCATTCTTGGGACTTGACTACAATAAATCCTTAAATATAATGTATTCCATTTACAGGAAAGATTAAAGCTGAAAAGGCGGTTCAGCTGGATGCCAGCAGTGCCGAGAGTCACCAGTGGTAAGTTTGAGAAAGAGTACATTTTTGCAGAGTTACATGTATTTATAAGATCCAACAAAAAAAGCCCAACTGTCTTTGGCTCTAAGTAGTGCGCACAGCAAGTTACATTTATCATGCTGCAGTTTGACATCAGTTTCCTAAATTAATCATTAATATCTTTTCATAGTTTTATGGAACTCTGTTATCATCAGTTGCAGCTAAAAATTACATTGAAGTATTCTGTGAAGCATTTACTATAGCATGTGAAACAACTCAATAACCATACCTCTGTACGTACCATGAAATGTAGACGTATTTGCTTAAACCAGTATATTATAGCTCAGAGAAGCCATAGTTTTCCATTTACCCTCTCTTTCAACACTTCGCAAAACAAAGTAATGTGACCTAATATTTTGTCCTTTCTTTGACGTGTTATAATCTAAATTCTAATAATTAAAATAGACAGAGAGGACTATGGAAGTTTCAATTAACTTCTCAATTTTTGTTTTATCATATAATTTTTCTCCAAGCTTGGCACTTGGATTAATTTTGTAGACCTTACCGGGACTAACAAACTCTTTGCAAATGTAAATGTTTTTTATCAAATCAACATTAGCAGGTAAAAGACAGTTGTGCTAAGTTCTAGCAGTAGTTCCTCACCTTAATATTTTATTAACCAGTGTTACTGAGCTCCTGGTTTCTTTTCTAATATTGTTAGCTTTTCCTTTCTCTTTTGGTTTCGATGTTCTTCATTAATACTGTCCCTACACGTGCAGGGTGAAATTTCACTTAACTTTTACATATCTAAACCAAATCCTTTTATCCCAGGCTGCCTTCACAATCTAAGAAGAAGTAGCCTTTTCTGGAGTGCAGTTCGTCTATTTTGCCCATCTACATTAGGGTGAGATGAATTTCTCCTGAGGTTCAGTTGAAAACATATCCATTGCCAATAAAGGGAGCGCATGTCAGCTAGCTCAGGTTTAGATACTTGGTTAGACACAGATGTTTTCATTTAATTAGGTGACTCTATGGTTGGTCTCTCTCTCCTAAACTTCAAAGATGGCTCTGTTATTGTTCCACACTGTGTTCCTGTGAGCGTTGCCTTATTTCTATGACTCTTTTTTTCCTTGTGTTTATAAAAACTGGTGATCCAAACATCCACTTTGTAACAATGGGGTGCTAGAAGTGGTGTGCTGTGGGAATCTTGACTAAGCTTCACCATCACAGACAGATTTGCGTTTGCTCTTTCCGATGTCTTAGAAGTAATGATGGTGCCTGCCTGGAGGTGAAGCCTAGGCCACAGGTGGCTATAACGTGGCAGTTTCAGATAGGAGCCTTTGCTTTTGGCCTTACCCAACTGCTGCTTTATTCCTATCAACTGGAGTTTGCCACCGTGACAGCAAAACTAACAGAAGGGTATCATCTCAGCATCACTCCTCAGTGCACGGTGATTTGAAGGCCATATAGCTTGAATGGCGGCTGAAAACAATTCACAGGCATTTCTGCTTTTGCCTGACCATAACCATGGTCACATCTTCAGGGTAATGGTGGTGTAGCCCTCTCAGATAGAGCTGTGCATATAAACAACCAAAAGATCACATGCAAGCACAAGTCCTGCCCCTTCATCTCTCCCTTCCTCCCCAGCCCACGAGACTGACAAAATCTCCTAGTATAAATACAAATCCACTGGCAGAAACTCTGCTGATAAAAGCTTACATGTTATTCAGGGAGATGTAGGTGGTCTGCTGGACTTCAGATGTGAGATCCTGCACTGGCAAGCACATCTAGCGAGGGAAGAATTACGAGTGCAAGGGGATGTGTTCCAGAGGTTGGCTCAGAAAGCCAGTTTGAGACGTTTTAAGAGGAAAATCTTACGGTTTTGAAGCTACTGCTTCTCATAACAGGCAATGGATTTCTGTCTGGTTTAGTTTTCATCCTTTTTGTATTTGGATTGCAAGTGAATGTGAGGTTTTATCAGTTACTGTTGAACTAGTGGCTTTCTGGTGATGTAGATGGACACCACAGATTTGAATAGTTTGGTATAATATTTTTTTCTGAGTATTTTATCTGCTTGTCTTTCTTTTCTGAAGACTTTCTGACTTGATGCATAATTTTTAAAGTGTGATGCCCTATACTGGTTATGCCGCTCTAACTGAAGCTCTGAACACTGGGCAGAATGGGCTTCCATGCTCCAGGGAGACATTTGTATGTTTTTTTGTCTAGCCCTCCAACTGTTCTTCAGTCCAGCTGTGGTTCCAATAGATCCTTTTCTGCTGTGCTGCTGCTTAACCAGATGGACTTGTTTTGTAACTGTACTTTTCTTTTTTCTTCCTTGGTGGAGCACTTTACACACGTTTCATTGATTTCGTGTTGATTTTAGACATTTCTCAGGTTTATGAGGCCATTTAGGTTTGTAAATGTTTGCCCCCGCTCCCAGATTACAATTTTAAAAGTGTTTTTTTTTTTTTTAAATCTTTGACTTCATTAATGAAATTGCTGGAAGATAATGGACCTGGCACAAAACTTTGTGGAACACCTGTAATGATGCTCAGGTTCACCTGGACCTGGTTCTGCAACCATGTACAGCTGATTTAATATAAACAATATTTCCTGGTTAGCCTTTGAGGAACATCAGGTAGGACAAAGTCAAACACCACATTAAGATCAAGCTGTATCCCACTTGTTGCATTCCTCTAATATTCCAGGCTTGTTTATCTTGTCAGAAAAAAGAGTATTTTTGTTTGGTACTGTTTGTTCATGACAAACCGTGTTAACTATTTTGTATGCTTCTGTACTTACAGAATAATTTATCCTGGAATGCATTCAGGATAGGCTGATTTGTCCGTAACCTCTGTCCCTTCCTTTCCTTTCCTTTTTTTTGTAGATAGCAGCAATGTTTGCCTTTTTCCCTTCTGCTGGGACTTTATTACCCAGGAGATTTTGGTAGAGAGCTGTATGTCGGATCTGAATTGTTTGAGTCTAGCTGATGCAAATTTATCCAGTTTATCTAAACATTATTTTACATGTTAATCCCCATGAACAGGAAGTAAGACTTCAGAGACTCTGCCCTGTAGAAACTGTGCTCTCAAAGTTGTATGCAAACAGAATTTAGCCTAAAATCATAAATGGGTAAGACTGTGTGTGAAGAGAAAACAGTACAATACAATTAAGCATGAAGAAGTAATATGTGAAAGTAATATAGAATCTGAAGTTAAAAAGGATAAGAGGAGAGAAAACAAAACTTAAAAGAAAAAAATAGAACAAATATTTATACAGAAATACTAGGATCCCTGGCAGGTGGTGACTTAAAGCAGAATGGCGTACCAGTTTTACCTAAGGTCAGAGATGAAGGGCAGTACCCAACTCCAGATTGACACCTAAATGTACTGCCTCCATCAGATGTCTAGGTGTGAGTGAGAGACTTCTCCTCCACATATAGGGGATGGAGAGTTAAGATTTAAGAGGCAATATGTGCCATCTGATGTGTCAGTATATTTGCATGGCATGGCAGATACCACAGAGGACCTTTGGGGGTCTGTATCTTTCCAGGCTGGCAGCTGGAAGTGGTGGGAAACCCTAGGGCATCTCCAGTGGCAGTAGTGACCTGCGTCCAAGCAGGGTGAATTGAACGGGGTCTCCACTGACTGTAACAGGAGATTAGATACACAGATGAGAAGCTCAGCACAAAGGCAAGCTCAGTGTGAAGGCAATGCTCTCTCAGACCAAAATCTTCCTTCTTCATCTCACTGCCATCATAAAATTTTCTGAAGCTGTATGAGATAAATAATCTTAGCCTGTGTCGGGTAAGCCCAGCTGTTCATTGGACAGTTTTCACAGTTTCACATAAGGTTATCTCTTTCCGTATTAGCTACTGATGAGGAGGCTGGCTTTCTGACCCTGCCTAAGGAAAGTTTTGGTTGATTTCTTACTGATCTGTACTTTCTTATTTCTGAGGGGTTTTGATATTTCCTATCAGCACAACTGAGGTTTTAACTCACGTTTGGTATAGTTGCTATCTGTATTGTCAACTCATGCATTATTTGTAATGTTCTCTCAAACTGTTTAATATATTATGGCTTACTAAATGAGTGAGGATTAAATGATAGGCCTGTTCTTTTCCTGGTCCTGTTCCTTGCTCTCTACTTACAGTTAACCCTTGAGGGGTGGGGGAAATACAAGCGAAGAAGAAATTAAATTCAGCCTTCTCGGTTTCATCTTTTGTCATTTTTTCCTCATTGCTAATTGTTTTGTACTTTCATTTATGTTTCTTTTCCCTCTGCTGTATTTATAGAAGCTCTTCTTATTTCCTGGTATATCTCTTGTGAGTTGCAATTCAGTTAAGATTTAGATTTTCTGATATATATGCCATCCAGTTCTGATATATATATATCTTTAATACCCATCCAATATCCCTGGCTTAGCTGTATGCACTTGTTTTCATGTTTAGGGTCAATTACTTGTGGATTTTTAAGTCAATAGAGGACAACTCACTGGAGCTGATTTAGTCTTTAAAACTATTTCCTGCTTTTCCTCTGGATCAAAAAGGGTCATTTGCTGCTGTGCTTTTGAATATCGTCTCTCAATAATTTTTCTCTAGAGCTTTTTATAACCTGGCACTTTTTCTATGGTTTAGTTTTCTTCATTAGAAATGTACACCGTGCCGGTCAAGCCAGGATTAGGGCTGTAGAACTCTTTGACAGTTTCTTCTGGAAGCTTATCCCTGCTGCTTGAAAGCTCCATTTACTACGTAAATATGTTTTTGTCACATCCTGACTGACATAACTCTTCCAGTAAAGCCCTAGTGTAGACAGAATTATACTGGCAAAAACATCCCTTTTCCAGAGCAGGGTTTTTCCTGTTTTGTGGAACTGCTGTAAGCTGTCTGGGACATAGAACCTGTCTTTTGTCTCCACCAAGAGAATTTACTGGAATAGCCTCGTGAGCAAACTCTTGCTAATGTAGGCCGAGAGTTCACCTGTCTTGCCTTACTTTTCATATTTACTTCATTTAAGAATGAAAAAAAATCTTCTTAGTCGGTCATCTGTATTTTTTTATAAAACTGTATCATAAAATGTAACAACAATAAAACTGTCCAACTTACTGATCAGAATACTGACAAGTAACCATTATTCATCCTTAAATTAAAAATTGATAAAATAGATGCAGAAAGAAGAGGCCAAAATACCTTGAAGTAGTGAGTTGGTTTTGGTAATGAACTTTTGCAGCTGCAAATAATTTTCGTATCTGAATTCAGATTTTTGAACATGTGATCATACTTAATATTGTAGTTGCCAGTGAGATCAAAAAACTTTGAGATTTTTTGAATTGTGACCTCTAAAAAACTGAAGTGAATGGAAACACTGGAAAGGAAAAACATAGCTGTAACCTTTTATTATTTGTGCGACCACCCTAAAGACAGGCAGAGTAAATATTCTGAGTGACTTGTTGCTTTGTTCAGCTGGTGACAATTATTCGAGCTGTGAAGGAACTCACATGCAAAAGCTGGCATCAGCCAGTTGCAGGTCGTGTTGTTTTTCCCAAGCCTCAAACAAAACCCTTTTGTGGGTCAGTGATTGCCAAACGATAGCTGTGAATCCTCACAGCTGATCTTTGACCATGGAGCATCTTTACCATCCAGATTTTAGCTGGACGTGCTATGCAATCGATTCAGTGCTATAGTTGCTTCGGATGGCCCAACTTTATGATTATGGAAAACACAAAATGTAGAGGCATGTTAATAGTGCTTTTATTTAAAACCAAACCATCACTTTTCAGTTCTCTTGCGAAACAAGTGAGTTTTTATGTTGGGGGTAGGGTTGTTGCTGTTTTTTCTGTGAGAGTTTGGAAGAGGTCCAGAAGGCTTCTCTGCGGCTGCCCAGAGCCTCGCACCTCCTTTTTTGCTGCCGAGGATTTGTTACAGGTGTTGCAAAGAACCGAAAGGTTACTACATGTGGCCAGTGTTTGTGACATTTGCTTAGATCATTATGTGCACTGAACTTTGGTTTGTTTGCCACAAACTTAGTGCTGCCATTAAGTTTGCATTACTCTGTAGAACTTACCTGCTGCTAGGAGTCATACAGCATGTCTCACTTAGATTTGAGTGGAGTTACCAAGTCAAAACCTGGTTATTTAAAGTGAAGACTCCCCCTTGAACCACAGCTGCCCCCAAGATTTTTCTCTGTTGTATATACGTGAGTTACTCAGAAGCACAGAAACAAGTTTCACAAGCCCAGGGCTGTCCATGGAAGTGGGTTCCAGAGCTGTCAGTCTCTCACTGAGAGGGAACACTATGGAAGAAAATGCATTGACTTCGTTGAGGATATGAATAATTACCACTTGGTGTTTTGGCTGACCTGTGTTAGTAAGCCAGAAAATGGAGAAGCATAATCATAGGAATAGTGTTAGCTTTTGTTAGTTGTACAGATTTGTTATTCACTGCCAGGACTAATTCAAAATATTGGCCCTTGTGTTCACATATAATTTTGTGCTGAGCTTGTGCTTGGGCTAGAATTTTTCACATGCTAGCATGACTTGTACTTCTGAGTGGACTTGCTGTACTTGGTGTACAAAAAATGAAAGAAGTGATAGTCTCAGGTAGAACATATTTCAGTGAGAAAGTCTAGAGGTTGAAAAGATACCGAGAGGCTTTTATGTAAAAGTGGAGTATCTAGCCAGAAGGTGTGTTTTATTACTTGAGAGGTACAAAGTATTCAGAAGTGTAGGGGGTTGTGTTTCTGCACAAAGAAACACAAAGCAAGTATTCGGAAATGTATAGAAACATCTAACTTTGGTGTCCTGTGAACAAAAGGTGGTAAAATCACTCATACTAAGATAAAAAACTACTCAGAAGATGGTTCCTGAGAAAGTCTACTACTATGTTGACCCAACTGGGATTAAGTTTCTCCTGGATTAATTTTTAAGATTAAGTGGTATTACTACCCAGCATGAGAAAGTCAACTTCTTAAACCCATATAACTTGATTATTTTGCAGAAATGTGGGAAGCTGTGCAGAAGCAGGAAAAATGTGATTCTTATGGAAGAAGAACTTTTATGTTAGGTGGGATGTACGTGCAAAGGGATTTTACGCAAACTTCCCACAAAAAAGTCAATGTCATGTACTCTCAGTAGTAGAATTATAACAGATAATTTGCCAGATTTGTGGGGTGCAATGGCATAAAAATATTTCTCTAGTGAAACAAAACTCTTAAAAATTATAGAATATGTTGTAGGATATTACCATATTACAACTTTTAAAATTAAATTCATACCATGTTTGTAACTAAATTCTTGTAACCTTCTGCCCTTAATTATCCCCAATTTAGACTTAGAAGAGACAGATACGTTACAAGCTATAAGCATCTGTTTCTGTCCTGCAGTCTTAATTTTCAGGAGTTGATAGCTTGTCCTGAAATACTACTTTAGTCAAAATTTGGTGTAATATAGTTTCAGGTTAGTGGTTATTTGCCCTGTATTTGATTCATGAGATGACCAAAAAAGTTTTACACCCATCTTTATTGTTTATTATGCATAATCTTGGTCAATTATCTTGAAATTACTTACTATTTTGGCAAAAATAATTTAAAATTTAAAATACAGACAGGCAAAGTCAGAAGCCCTTTCTGACAAGCTGCAACTTGCTCTGTAGTAAGTGGGTCAGAGGGATGTGTAGCTTCTTGGGTATTTCTGGTTAAAGAGCGGGTATTTCTGGCTAAAGAGCAATTTAAATGAGAGAAAGGTGGAAGATCATGCATTAGGACTGTGGTTGCTGGGGTTAGTGATTAGATTTGATAAAAGTCACTTTGTGTGCAAAAAAAGAAATCACACTAGTGAGGGAGGTGTTGTGTTTTGGTTTGTTTTGGTTTTTTTCCATAGGGCAGGTCAGTGGAGTATCTCAGTTCAGAAATGTTCCAATGCCTCAGGGCATTGTGGTCCCCATCCCCAAGTTCTCCATCTGTTGATCTTTCTTCTCAGTGCATGTTTCCCTCCCCGCTGAAGGGAGGTAACAGAAGTTGGTACTCGCATGACAGCAGCCCCTCGCAAGGGACTGAGCTCAGGTCTGCAGTCCAGCCTGTGAGGAGAAGCAGGATGCATCCCCTGGGAAAAAGATCTTGAAATAGCAGTGCATTGGCGAAGCACTGCAGCATCCTCATGCAAGTGCAAAGGAGGTAGGTTTGAGATGTGAAAAGATCTATTTACTGCAAGCTTTTTGCCGGAATGGTCACAGAGGAAACAATACTGGCAACCTAGTGATCCCTATTACATTTCTGTCAAGTGTTAATATCTCTGAAAGCTAATTTTTCACTCTGTTTCCACATTTGTGAAGACTACATCCTGCGACTTTGTTCAAGATTGTGTTTGCAGCTACAACAACTAAAAATATCTGGTAGAAAAGTAAAAGTTAAATTTCTGGAATGCAGAAATTTAACACAGTTGCGGGTTGCACAGCCTCAGAAATGCAGAACACGGCATCCGCATGTTCTGCTGGTGAACTTCTGTGAATATGCATTAATAGCAGCATTTTTCCTTGTTTTGGTATATTGTATGTGTTGCAATAAATTACTAGGCCAGAATTCTTACATGTCCTTACTTTGTTGTTTGGGTTTTTTTTACCAAAATATGGGTTTGTTTCCCATATTTTTTGCAAACGTCACCTACACAAGTGTGTGCTACAGCAGATGTTTCCCTGGAGCTCAGCTTCAGTGCTTTGTTGAATTTGTAATAGAAAAACTGTATTTCTGCCAATTTCTACAGTGTAGACTCAATTGTATTCCAAGAAGAAGAAGAAAAAAAAAAAAGAAAACAAAACAAAACCCAGACAACAACAAAACAAAAACAAGGAACCACCTAAAGCCTTCACTTTGCACCTTGGCGCATTTTACTTTGTGTATTGGCAGTCTTTCACATTCTCAGCCACGGCTTCCATACCCTCACCAGCACCAGGAAAGTGATGTCAAACTGATACTTTACTTTTCCATGGAAACTTAGTGTCAGGTGCATTTTTATAGATGAAATACCATGGTAAGAAACTGATACAATTTTAAGTATGCAAAACTGTGATCTCTGGAAGTGTAATGCAACAGGAGTCATAAACAGTAATACAAGTTGCAAAATCTCCTTACATGGGAATTGATGTTTTATTGAAGTCAGATCAAAAAGGAAGCCTGAGGGTCTGGCTGCGTTGCAGAGGCTGTCAGAATGCGTAAGTGCGTGAAACTGGTGAGCGAGGGAGTCGGTGGCTGAGAAATAAGGTGGGATGCACGGGGCTCGGAGCTGTGCAGAGATGGGGAAGCACACGAACACGTTTAGAGCTGGAATGGAAAGGAGCTTTCTTTTCATGGGCCTCTCTTGTGTTACCCACACATTAGCCTTTACTCATACTACCTTACATGTCAAATTTGTCTTGGGTGAAGGCGAGGAAGTGAAAAATAGGTATGAAACAGATGAATTTAATTATTTGGTATTAGTATCACAAACTCTGCTCCCGTTCACGAAGTCATACCAATTACAGTTAAGAAGAACTTTCATGTGGATACTAGGCTGCGGAGAGGGAGACCAAAACTGCTAAATATAAGTCCTCTACCCACACATTTCCAAAGTCTTCATGAAATAAGAGATTACTGAGGGGTTGGGATATGTGGAAGGGGATATAGAAGAGGGAGGAACAAGTCTGGAAAGGTTTTGGCCCTGTGAAATTTGTCAGGGAAAAGGTAGAACATGCTGTGTTTGACTGTCCTAATGTGGCTTAATCTTGATTTAAGTCTTTAAATCTTTTCTGTAAGTCCATCTCATATGGGATAAGCTGTGGTTGCCAGAGTCTGAGTGTTGGTAGCATCTCTTGGCATTTTTGGCATTAAAATTGAGGTTGCTTGCAGATGTGGTTGATAAAAGCTGGATCAGGCTGCTGTTCCGTCTTTTGCAGCAGGTAAGGTATGCCCCGTACAGTTTTATCTCGCCAGAGTACATACAGAAATTCTGGTGCACCAGAAGGGAAAAAGTGATTTCTCCTGGATCTGGAGCCGTCTGCGTGAGGGCCACGTGGGCGTCCACCTCCGTCAGCTACAGTTTCTTGTGGGTCAGAGCTTCAGCGACATCGTTGGTAGAAAGGGCTGTGGTGCTGGCTTCCTGCCGAGATGATTTGACGGCGTTTGTGCTTACAAAGGGAGTATTAATTGTGGTTCTTTAGTCTCTGTGCTTCTACACTGTTCTCAGTAACTTCTCTCCCACCTGGAAATGACATCGTTGCCGTTAACAGAAGTTCTGCGTCTGTCTCGAGGAGGGGAGTTATCATCATTACGCTTATTGCGATGAACATGTCTGTGGCTGGTTTTTGCAGTACCCAGGAGCGGCGTTAGCCCAGCAGTTCGGTCGCTTGCAGCCCTGCAGCTGGTGCCGTTTTCTCTGTATTTTCCGCTGCGAAGGCACTGCAGGCGGTGCAATCCGGACGTTCGAGGGGCGTACGGCGGGCAGTGGCTGGGAGGAGAACCGGCGCCGCTTGCTCTGACAAACGATAGCTGCGTTCCGCCCGTCCCGTGGGGTACTTGCACATCACTCTGTGATTAGGGTTTTTTGTGTATTTATTTCCCCCGGTAACGTTCGTCACGGCGCGGGAGGCGCGGGCGGGAGGCAGGGCTGCTGTGGCCGAGCGGCGCCGCCAGGGGGCGTGCGGGGGCGGCGCCGCGGGCTGTTCCGCTCCCGCTCGGCTCCCCCCCCGCTC
>Ga0065711_1046095_pt1 | contig 13094 bp, 9 predicted proteins | sample Hoacrofraction12_FD_59098 | JGI IMG/M metagenome (GOLD analysis project Ga0065711, IMG submission 59098) | Hoatzin crop microbial communities from Cojedes, Venezuela - Epithelial fraction 12 v2 (version 2) | ecosystem: Host-associated > Birds > Digestive system > Esophagus > Crop | place... | reverse complement strand
AGAAAGTCCAGCGGAGGGCTACGAGGATGATGAGGGGACTGGAGCATCTGTCCTATGAGGAAAGGCTGAGGGAGCTGGGCTTGTTCAGCCTGAAGAAGAGAAGGCTGAGAGGGGACCTAATAAATGCTTATAAACATCTTAAGGGTGGGTTTCAGGAGGATGGGGCCAGACTCTTCTCAGTGGGTGCCCAGTGACAGGACAAGGGGCAATGGGCACAAACTGAAGGATAGGAAGTTCCGTCTGAACATGAGGAAGAACTTCTTCCCTCTGAGGGTGACGGAGCACTGGCACAGGCTGCCCAGGGAGGTTGTGGAGTCCCCTTCTCTGGAGACATTTAAGACCCGCCTGGACGCGGTCCTGTGCAGCCTGCTGTAGGTGACCCTGCTTCGACAGGGGGGTTGGACTAGATGACCCACAGAGGTCCCTTCCAACCCCTACCATTCTGTGATTCTGTGAACATTCTTACAAAATCTGGTAGTTATTGAAAGTGCACATTACTTTTTGCTTCTGCAGCTGGGAATGGTGTCTTGTCATGCATGCTGTTGTTTTAAACATGTTTTCAAATTTTAGTATTCAACTGACTCTTCTAAACACGAGTGGTGACCTGTAATGTAAGTGTTTATTGTATTTAATTGCCTGTAACTCTTACTTTATATAGATGTCGCTGCCTGGCCTCACTTTTGCTGTTTGGTTGTTCATTTGCTTCTGCATGTCTGTGGAAGGCTATCCAAGTGGAAAAGTAAGAGAAGCCTGCACAAGCATGATACCCTGTCATGGTAGTTCTCCACAACTATCACCTGAACACACCATTACAGTGAATGGGTCTGCATTTAAACCAGGGGACAACATAGAAGGTATTGTGCCAGTTATAGCTGAAGAGTTTAATTTACTGTTGCTTTGCATTTTGACATGTTGATTAGCTATACTAAGCAGCTGAATCTTGTTCAGGTGAATCCATTTAGCAGTCATTCAGTACTTGTAAAATGAGCTTCTGGTGGCCATTGTTGAAATATTTTGTTCTTCCGCTGCAGAATATTTAAATTTCCTTTTATTTTTCTTCTTAATTCAGTTCATTTGTCTGGACCAGATTTTGAAGGATTTTTCATGCAAGCCCGGGATGCAGAACACCTGGATAGCCCTGCAGTTGGTTTTTTCATGCTAGCTGACCGGAGACTTTCTCAGCTTCTGACATGTGGCCGTACCAAGGTATAGTCTAGCATCGTAAAATGAGACATAGAACGAATCATAGAATGCTTTGGGTTGGAAGGGACCTTTAGACGTCATCTAGCCTAATGCCCCTGCAGTGAACAGGGACATCTTCAGCTAGACCAGGTTGCTCAGAGCCCCATCTAACCTGGCCTTGAATGTTTCTAAGGATGGGGCCTCCACTACCTCTCTGGGAAACCCATTCCAGTGTTTCACCACCCTAATTGTAAAAAATTTCTTGCTTATGTCTAGTCTAAATCTACCCTCCCTTAGCTTAAAGCCATTACTCCTTGTCCTGTCACAACAGGCCTTGCTAAAAAGATTTTCCCCATCATCAGGGACTTCTGTGTTTGTACTAGACCGTGTCTGTAATGGGACAGAGCTAAGCTATGTAATCTTCTTTGAGCTCAGCAAGTCTCTCAGGAAATTGGTCTAAATTGCAGTATAGAGGTATGGCTCTCTACAACTTTGTCAGACTATTCTTACAAGCCATTTAAACTATCCTGGTGATAGAATGCTATTGGGTGTTGCAAGAAGATGCAGCATTCATAACAATTTTTACTTGTGCACAATGAATGTTGTGTATTCCTGGTTACTGTACTTAAAAATAGGAGGGTATGCTCTACTTGCCTTGAAGAGGAGAGTTATCAATCATTTTCCATGCTTGTTAAGGATAGAGAAAATGTCTTACAGCAAGGAACGTTTAGGTCAGTTTTTATGGTAAAAAAACTACTGGAACAATCTTTAGTGTTGCTCTGTCAGTAACTTAGTGGAGCCTTCTCGGTGACAGATTAGGTCAGAATCTTCAATACCCATTTTAGATAAATTGAACTTGCCTTATGTGCAAGAGATATGACTCTGACTAGTGTTTTGGCAACCTGCTTGAATTTCATCAACATGTAGAATGTCATCTGAGCTGGAGTGGACAAAGAAGAGCAATGAGGCTGGTGAGGGGTCTAGAGAAAAAGTCTTATGAGGAGCGGTTGAGGGAACTGGGGCTGTTTTGTCTGGAGAAGGGGAGGCTGAGGGGAGACCTTATTGCTCTCTACAACTACCTGAAAGGGGGTCATAGTGAGGCTAGTGTTGGTCTTTTCTTCCGAGTAACTAGTGGTAGGATGAGAGGCAATGGCCTCAAGTTGCGTCAGGGGAGATTTAGATTGGATATTAGGAAAAATTTCTTCGCTGAAAGAGTTGTGAAGCATTGGAATATCTCCCAGGGAAGTGGTGGAGTCACCAAGCCACGGGGATATCTGGGTTGTGCCCTCTCTGCTCTGAGGACTTAGTTCAGTGCTGTATCTGATCTGTTTATCTTGTACAAATAACTCTCTGACCCCAAGACTACTTTTAGTTTTTGTCCTCTAGAATACTAATTTTGTTCTCTTTGTATGGTTATTGCACTGTTTCTTCATGCCTTTACCATCAAAAAATGGAGCGTTATCACGCCATTTCTGCATAAACACTGCAGGGACCTCTGTCACATCACTGGAGTTCTTTTGGATTGAAAGAGCACTAGTTGTTTCTTTTTAGCCTTAATGTTTGTTAGTATGTTAAAGTTTCAGCGGTAGATTTCATCTGAGTTGATCATGACTTAGTGGGGAAAAGCCAGCTTGGCTGGATCTGTGCAGTGTAACAGTGTGGTGTCTGTTTAGGATTTAGCTGCAGCCTGCTATGACTGTGTTAGCTGAATTCTCCTTTAGTGCATATCCACTGTGTAACTCTTGGTATGTATATGTTTTCAGAATTCAGCTGTCAGTCACACAAGTAAAGCAAAAAAGAAATACATAAAAGTTTATTGGATTGCTCCTGGAGATGCACCAAAACATGTACAGTTTCTGTAAGTAAATCTAGTATTAGTTCTAGTTTATTAAAATGCAAATAAGGTAAACGTGTACTATTGTCTGTGTCAAATATTGGCCAACAACTGAAAAGTATCCTTGGACTAAGGGCCTGAAAAGTCGACACCTCTTGCTTGCTACAGTGTCTACATTAATGCAGACACTTCTTCAGGGAAGACTTGGAGATGATTATTTCAATTTTTGCAGAAAGAGTAGAAGGGGGTTTGGAGACTGGTTTCTTTAGTATTTGTGGTTAACTGCTCACTTCTCATGCCTTTAATATACAGGGTTAAAAATCTTTTTCTGTCCTTGTACCTAATAAAAAGATATGTATACCCTCCTGTTACACTGCTAGGTTTTTTGGAAACTAATGGATAAAAGCTATGCAACTCTTCTCTGAGGTTATAATCTGTGCCACAGGCATGAAATTTTTCTTCTCCAGCAGAGCATGCAGTAGTGTATTTTAAAAATTATTTTTCCACTGAGATTTCAGATATTTTCCTACTTTAATCCCTAAAATGCTAAAGGTCTGCATAAAGATGGGGGTTTTACAATAAGTTGTATGAACTATAGAAGCTTTTCCTTTTTTTTTTTTTTTTTAAAAGTAACTATCAGCTTTTGATGTATACAGTAATGACTCTGTGTGTGTTGTGTTTTTTAAGAGCCACAGTTGTGAAGAAATACAAGACTTTCTGGGTGAAGATTCCTGGTCCCATTGTTTCTCAGGCTAATGCGCTGTCCCCAGCAACACCCTTGCATGCAGCATCAGAGGCTGTATCAACTTCATACCCCGTTTCCTACTTATCAAAGCCAGTAAGTAATTATAAGCTTAAATAATGCTATCTTTAATGCTTGTGATCAATGGAATTTAATGAAATCACATTGATACAGCCTATTGACAGAAAGGGAGAGACAGTGGATGAGTAACTGAGATACCAGAGACTAAGAACAATAACCCTGTTGTGTTGGTTGAATTGCCTGAACTTGTGTGGGTTAAGTGTTGTCATGGCGCAGACACAGGTCAAAAGGTTGATAGAACGTTTAGAACTCTGTGCTGAAAAAATATTATGCATACCTGGGAAGAGAATGGGAAAAGACTTGCTCTGGTTTTGACTAATAACTTCCTGTTTAGTAACTGCTGGCTCAGCAGCCTTCTTCTATGGGTTCACGCGTATTACTGACTTCCATTACTGATTCTTGAATGGATTAAGCAAGCATCATTATTTGATCCAGAAAAAGTGTGACTTTTAATCCATGTGTTTTCTCATTGTATATCAGTGGATCTGCTACTTTAAAAAGGAAACAAAAAGCTGGTCTTCCCTTCTTTTTTCCTTCATCCTACAGCTGTTATTACCTCTCTAAAAATTAAACAAATGGAAGTTTCTCTAAAGTTTTTACTTTCTTTTCAAAGTTATTCTATTATAATGTCTTTAAAGTGAAAGTTCAGCTTGAGTAAAAGTACAGTTCGGAGCTCGCCACAATTTCACCTACTAGTCCTGGGGTAGTTGTAGGGATGGGTTGAGAGACTGGTATGTAGACATAGATGGAATTTCGTTGCTGTTCCTTGTACGCTTTATTCTAGAAGCGCCTAGTAAGGGAGGAGGAAGAGGGAAACTCTCATTGCTTACGACATGTTTGTTTGCTTAACTGTCTAGTTTAATGCATCAGGTTGTGGAAGTACGAAGTTCTGCATTAGAAACCCTTCGAAGTGTGATCCTGAAAGTGCTTCCTGTTTTTTTCTATCCTTCCAACAAGAGAAAAGTTCAGTATTTATTGAAATGAGTGGTCCAAGTGAAGGATATTTAGCATTTGCATTGTCCCATGACCAGTGGATGGTGAGTGTCCTATTCTACTTCTTTTGTTGCTTTCGTGATCTTAGTAAAGTTTGAATGGTATTCCAGCAAAACGTGCATATGGAAAAATTAAATGCTGCTAGATGTCACACAAAATAACTTCGCCTGCAGTGCTGAAGCACAGGTTGTCTTTTATAGGTGGATATTCAGTTTTAGGTCAGGAATGGCTGTTTGCCGTAGAATTTCCCTGTGGATATCTGTCTTAGCAGAATCCAACCTGTCTAATTGCACACTAGCTGACTGGAATTCCTGGTTAGATCAATCTTTCTTTGTTACCTAGCAAAAAAACATCACCTGTCAGAAGCTGAGTTGCTATGCTTTCTGAAAACCATTTGCATTTCATCATTGTTTGTATAGGAGTGACTCCATTCAATCTTAAAGTGTTTAGAGATCCTTTTTTCTAATTGGTGTTAAAGTGAAGGGTTGATGTTGTTGACAAATGCATAATCCATAAAGTAGCTGTTGCACAAAGAAGATGCTGTTTATACTCATGTCCCTAGTGCAAGAACACTTGGTTTTTAACAATACTTTGACTTTACAGCTATGATGAAAATCAACTTTTAACTAAAGACGGTTTCTGAATAACATCAACATCCATCTCTGTCTTGACTGGTTAATTTAGTAAATTCTAGATAATTAAAGGAATAATATGGTTGTGACCGTGGGAGGCGGGGAGGAGGGTAATTCATAATGTGCCTTACTATGTGTCATCTGTCTGACTTAATGGGGTTCCCCTGTAATCCTAAAGTGTTTGAAAGCTGGGAAATAATAGCTTGACAGCTAGAGAATTCTGTATCAGGTCTTGTTCCATATATTAAATCAAAGAGCTTTTGGAGATTACCAGAAATGGTTTTTATTGGGCTATAAATACTTTTTTCTTTTAAAATCTCCAGGGTGGTGATGATGCATATCTGTGTGTTAATGAGGACCACCGTGTTCATGTAAGCACTGCCTATCTGAAGGGACAAAGTCGTCCTCTTTTGGATTCAGAGGTACATTTGAAAACAACTAAGACACTTCCACAAATATAGGTTTGAAGTAATGAATGGTGTACTGCTGCTTTGTGCTTTTTTGCACAACATCTGTAAATAGTAAGATGGATCCATTAATTCTCTAAGATGAGATTGGTTGGGCTCTTTCTTCCTAGTAAATGTTACCTTTGGAAGTCTAAATTTAAATTTTTAAAAAATAAGTTGCATGGTGCGAGGTTACTGTGAGGAACTTTGTGCCCATTATTACCCTGTCCCTTTGCTAGAGCTGCAGTTGCAATTGATGTGTCTTGGGTTAAAGGTTGGAAGGGAAGAGGAGATTGTTATGAGCTAGAGAAATTGATGGTAAAAGGTCTAACCTCTGTGTTGCTGTGTTGATTTACTGACATACCTTCTGAGTTGGTATGCTTGAGGTTTTTATCACTCCCCTCCTCCCACCATCATTGCCACTCTTTCTTTGTGCACCAGGGAGCTTTTAAGCCAATTCCTCTCAGTCTGAAAAGACTGGGTGTTGAATGTCTCCTGTTTCACAGAGTGCCCTTAAAGACATATCATGGAGGATTGTGGATGGTGTTCTTCAGTGTTCTTTCAGAAGGAGTATTATTCTTCCTGCTTATAAAGGGAGATTTAATCTGGATGCCAGTTACTACATCTTTCTCGCAGATGGGGAAGCTAGTGAAGGTAAACCTCACTTGCATATGGTTGTTTTTATTTGAACAGCTCCAAATGAGCTAGGAACCCTTAAGTAAGATATGGCTTAACTGACACTTCTTACCTGAACTAAGGACTCTGATTTCCAAGTTTGGGGCACTTAGTTCAGACATCTTTACTGCCTCTCTGGATCATGGATTTGCTTTTGGAAGTCAGACTTACTCATATATGTGTGTTGCATGCCCACTTGATGCTAGGAAGTGTTAGCTTCTTGAGAGCTGGCCATGTCTTTTTGAAATGGAGATTAGCATCAGAGGGAATTATTCTTCACATCTTGTGTATGTAGTGGAGAAAGATATTTTCTGTGGAGGGATGAGTTTGTTCTTGTACATAAGGTATGCAAGACAGCTCAGCTGACATCTTAGGTTTAAATTTTGATTCTCAGACTGACTTCTTACCATGTTGCATGTCAGAAATGTAGTTTGTATGATTATGATTGGTGGTCACAATGGGCTTGCATTCATAAATAAGGAGTGGGCATGCTTACAAGTTCAGTGTCTTTCATTAGCCATAAATAAATCACTTAATGTCACTGCTTAGGTGGACTAATATACAAACATGGTCGTCAGCCTCTGATCACCAATGGAATATACAATGTCACAGGCCTCCCTCAGGATATTGGAGGTTCCCGCTCCCCACGACTTATCAAGGCTCATGGTAAGCTGCAACTTCTAGTTTTGTCTTCCAGCTCTAGACTTGCTGAGACCGAAGAGGTAAGTTTTCCTCATTGTTGCAGAGCAAGTATTTCCTCTTTCTTTCTGGTACTTGTGTCATATATATACCCTTGGCTAGCAAGATCTGAGACTGTGAAGACAGAGTAGAATTATTAATAGTTACTGATTTCAAGAATAGCGTTACAAGATTCTTTTTGCCCAGGAAAATGAACCTGCATTTGCCTATTGCTTAAACAGAAACCAGTCCTAATTATAAACTTACATCTTTCTGGTTTGATTTGTTCTAGTTACATTATTGGTTTAATTCTATTTGAAATGAGAAAACCCCTCAACTGACAGTCCAGAGCCATTGAAGTTAATGAGAATTTTTTTCTCACACAGTACTGGACTTTAAAACAGGCTCAGGAGAGAACTATCACTCATTTTTTGTCAAAGATATTGTCACCTTTCATCTTCTGATGGCTAAGTTGGTGACAGAACAGCATCTCTCACCAGTATGTACTGACTGCGTGGAATCTGCAGTAGCCAAGAGCTGCTCTGTTGTGCCGTGTGGGCATAGTATGATTATCTTTTATATGGATGTTTCTGCCCTCTAGCAAAATAAAAGCTATAAAGTTGTAGTCTCAACCAGGTGATTAAAAACTATAACTGGTAAACTCTGACTGTATGTGTACAGACTGAACTACTATACAGTCTTTGAAGCTGGATTCATATGCAGCTAAATTACTCATGTTTACCTCATATTTTTTCAATTTGCAGGAGCACTAATGTTTGTTGCTTGGATTACCACAGTTAGTATTGGCATTATTGTTGCACGATTCTTCAAACCTGTCTGGTCTCATTCATTCATGTTTGGAAAGGAGATGTGGTTTCAGGTAGGCAAAATCTCACCATATTTCCAGCTGTATTTTCTAGCTTTATTGTAAGCATATAAACCTCTGAGATCCAAGAAATAGGAGGTTAAACTTGGTGTGATTTTTATCTTTCTTTATTCTCATCAAATAGAACAATTACAGATGAGAAGTTCACCTACTTACTAGTAAAAGCAAACTCTAAAGAGGACACTAAGAACATTTTTAACTGTACATCTGTTAAATGTATTTTAATGGCATATTAAGAAAGCTGGAGAGTTTCTAAAAGCAGACTTAACTTTTCTAGGTGCATCGTATGCTTATGTTGACCACAGTCATGCTTACAGGCATTTCTTTTGTGTTGCCCTTTGTATATCGAGGTGGTTGGAGCCAAGTAAGTGTGTGCTTTTGTTTTGTTTGTGAACTGAAATGTAGAGGACGGACCAAATGAATGAGAAGGAGGTCCACTGACAACTCTAACTGATTACAGCTGTTGCTGGGGTAATTGCTGTGAAAGCTGTGCTTAAGCAGGACTCCTTTAAGCACAATTTAAAAACTTCAGTACTTTCCTTCCTTCCTTCTTTCTCCCACATAAAGTAATTGCTCTAAGTTTCTTTATTTACTAAATCATTCTTCTTCCCTTTTCCTTAGAGAACTTGAATTTGGGAGGGGTATGAGCATGGGATGGCCGACTTATTGACGTGGTAAACCTGCTGGGAATAAGTGTTGTTATGAACTTGGACTTGGGTAACTGTATCCAGTTAGTCTGGAATGTTAGATAGAGATTGTATACATGTTGCTGTTGCTTGTATAATATTTGGTGCAAGATGATACCATAAACTGGAAAGTCTAGAGAGTATCTGAATTAAAGGTGGGAGAAGAATGTGGTCACAGGTATGAGCTAGGAACTGTGGAAAGGGAATAAAATGTTTTAGGGTTAAGATTAGAACAGATAGGGTGAAAGTGGTGACCAGTGCTGGGAGGAGTTACAAAATAGGCCTCTTCTGAAGACACATGATTGAGAACGAAGAGCTTAGAGCATAGCTTCTACAGTTCTACTGCTCTCTGCTCTTCAGCTGGTAGAATTTCTCAATGCAGCAAAAAGGTGGGACAAAGCCTGGGCAGACTTACCAGTTCCTCATGCTGCCAAGGAGAAGCACTTCCATCCAGCTGCGGGGCAGCTTACTGTAGCCTGTAGCTTCTGCTGGTCTAAACGTATTGCTGCTCCACCATTGTAACTTACTAACACAAGCATAAAACTATCCACTTTTTGATATTTTTTTCCTTTATCTTTATATGGATGTGATACTAAAGAAAAATGTCCTGTGTTTTAGCATGCAGGTTTTCATCCCTATCTCGGCTGTACTGTGATGGCTCTGACAGTTTTTCAAGCTCTTATGGCAGGTTTGAGACCACCTCGTCATGCGCCAAGGTACTCACAACTAAATCACTAAGTTACAGCCACAAGAATTAAATATGCCTGTTTCTTTAGAAATTCTTTTTACATAGAAAAGATAGCTTTAAAGTAGGTAAAAATGTCTGCTCATTTCATTATTTTTCCCCCAAACTATGTAATCAATACAATGCTTTTTGTTGTTTTGTAGGAGGCAATTGTTTAACTGGTTTCACTGGAGTGCTGGTACAACAGCTAGAATACTAGCTGGTGAGTAGGAGTAGTAGTTGTAATTCTCTTTAAAGTGATTTAAAGGAACTTTGTTCATTGTCTGGGCTATTGCTTGTCTAAAACATCTATGGAAATCCAGTCCAGGCATCTCTGAACATTCTTTTTCTTGCTGGCCATTTTCTGTGTGAGTTTAAGTGGCTGTCACATACAGCTTTAGGGAGAAAAAGTTACTGTGTAAAACTAAAGAGATTACAGAAAACTTGGAAGGATCTCTGTAATGAGGCCCTGTTCTTATCTTGAGTAATATCTTTTTGTCTTGGAAGGTTTGAGGAAAGTCTACTTACAGTAACATAGTTCAATGTTATTTAATGGGAGAGCAAACCACTTACAGAACCAGAAGCTGGGCTTAATTCTGTTAATTGTGAAAAGTTTCCACAGGCAGCTTAAGCACAAAAGTTGCGGTGACTGTGGCCTTGTTGGTAGAGTCACAAATGCTAGTATTTGTGGGACTGAGATGTGATAGCACCGTGAGCAGGATGAAGACTATCTTGGCCTTCCCCTTTCCTCCCTGCCTTCCCACTCACACTGTTTAAAAAAACCCCCAAACAAACAACTTTTACCTGCATGGTCTCCTTTAACCTCATTCCCCAAGCAGCTGTAGGCAGTTCATGGGAGATCTATTGCCAAAGGTGTTGAGAGACCTGACACAGCACTCCTAGTGTCTTTTTATCTTATTTTTACTGACTAGTGGTGACTATGTACTTGGGAATGGATCTACCAGCACTTGACCTACCAGACCCATGGGACACCTATACAATGATTGGTTTTGTAGCTTGGCATGTTGGTATTGATGTTCTTCTGGAAATACACAGCTACTGTCTCGTATGTAAAGGTACAAACCCAACAAAACTCCTGTTGTTAACCTTGCTTGCTGAGAGTTGTGGTGTACAAAAACTGTAACTGAGTAGATTGAATTTCAGGAGGTGTTCTTTGGCTTCTAGCTTGCAAGCTGAAAGAAATAACTCTCAAGTAATGTTGTCATATCTTCTGTACAAACTAAATGGGAGTAAACCAGTTTTCAAGACCAAAGTGTTCTAGAAAAATTGGTTTTGTCCCATTTTAATTAGTAACCTCTTATTTCTCAAACCACAGTTGATAAGGGCAGACTGAAATGTGTAAGTATTTTCCAAGAATGTATCACTTTGCTGTGATTTTGGTCACAGCTGGGTAGCTAAAGTCCAGGTTAATTCATGCAGATTTAGTCTGCGTTTTATTGTGACAAATTGCTGGTGTGATTGTCTGTTGTTGCATGAGCAGAATAATCAGAAACTTGAGCACAAACGCATGCAATTTTGAGTTAACAAGGGAATGAAGGTGAAATCCTGACTCTGTTATGTCTAGTGGGGAGACTGGTTGTAACTTCATAGGAAATTCTTAGCTTCATTGCCTGGTGTCACTGAGAGGAGATGACTGTGCATGTGTAAATGACCTGTATCTAAGGGAGAGATGAGACATCTGCAGAACTGAAGAAGCATTAGTTAAGAAGTGACATAAGGCAGCACGTGGAGGAGGAGTGATTTAAAAATATGTGAATTTAGATTTAACTGTAGTAATTACTTCCCAGAAATAAAGAAATGACCCTGAAATGTTTGAACAGTGAATGTTCTGATTTTGGCTAATGGAAAATACTTAATGAAGTCTATTTGTCTTAAAATGATAAGGAAAAGGTTTCAGATCAAACACATGTTTTGTTCAGCTCAAACATCACTGTTTTGATGATTCACTTCAGCAAAAGAGATGAAATTCTTGGGCACTTCAGTGTCCAGAATTTACTTTTTGTAGGTCAGCTCTAGAACAATTTTTCAAATTTGGTGCTGTTTAAGACTTAGTTACTTAGTCACAGGATCAAAAATTCTGCAACATAAAAATGAAACCCCACTTCCTTGTAAGAGCAAACAACTTTTTTTTTTTTTCTTCCTACTAACAGTTGAAGTGATAGAGGATGACAGAGTACAGATACTGCAGTCACTCACATCTGCAGAAGCAGAGGTAAGTCACAATTTTGTAAATAACTACTATGAAAGGGGGTGATTCTTTGCTTAAACCAATAAAAAGACTGACACTTCTATGGCTTTTCTCCCCCTTCTCTTGCAGGGTCGTCTGTTTAAACAGATTGTGTTAACCGTCTATGTCTGTGGAAATATAGTATTCCTCATTGCCTTCCTGACAGTAATCAACCAAATGTGAAAGAAGTCATTGAGAATTTTGTGATGAAATATTATGCAATTGAAAAACCTGCAAGGAATGCTTTCTATTACAAATTTTCCTCAACACTTCCCTGAAGATGTAATTGAAGAGTAATAGCACATGTGTGTCACGCTCGGTGTTAGGGAGAACCCGAACTCAAGTCTATAGAGGATGCTGGAGTCCTGCAAAAGCTGTCTTCTGATGGGACTTTTAATGGGAGTCTTTGCCTGAGTAAGGAATGAAGTCCCTATGTTTTAAGTGCAGTAATTAACTTGATTGAAGCTTATAGGTTAAGATGACTTGAAAGATGTGCTGAAAATGCTGTTTTGATAGTCAGTTCCCTAAACCTTTTGTGAATATTATTGGGAAATCTGGAAAGGTTGATGCTGAACCTATCATATCTGTTCACTTTTTACTGTGTTTATGGCACGTGATGTGACATCTTCCTGCTCATGACAGTTTTATGCATTAAAAAAAAACCTTAGTGAAAAACTGTCACAAATGCAAGTTGATGCATGAGCTAAATGCTGTTGTCTATCTCTGCAGTCAAATGCAAAAATTATTCTCTCTGCTCTAAGAGCAATACACTTACACAAGCATGTGGGTTTGGGAACTTGAGTCCTTTAGTAAAACCACCATTTGCCTTGTTCAAAATAGTGTTCTGTCTCATCCACCTCAGTGCTTCTAAACCACAAAGAAAATATGTTTGCAATTCTTCTGGTTTTGGTTGCGGCAAAAAGCAACAAAAAGCGCCACGCGGCTGCCCCTCCCCCTGCCGGGGTGCGAAGGAGAATGGAAAGAAACAGGCAGAAACTGGTGGGTCGGGATAAGGGCAGTTTAAGAGAACAGCAAACAAAGGGAACAGGAACAACAACGATACAGATGAGGAGAAAAACACAACAAGAACCGCACGACCCAGAGAGCCGTTCTCCCGGACCGGACCGGTGCCCGCACTCCCGAGACGCGAGTGAGTTCCCACCATGCCGCACCCCCCACCGGAACCCAGCATGACGGCACATGGTATGGAATACCCGGCTCTGTTTGGCCAGGTTGGGGTTGGGTCAGCCCACCCGGCTGTGCCCCTTCCTGGATTCTGGTGAAACT
>Ga0065711_1009382_pt1 | contig 13094 bp, 7 predicted proteins | sample Hoacrofraction12_FD_59098 | JGI IMG/M metagenome (GOLD analysis project Ga0065711, IMG submission 59098) | Hoatzin crop microbial communities from Cojedes, Venezuela - Epithelial fraction 12 v2 (version 2) | ecosystem: Host-associated > Birds > Digestive system > Esophagus > Crop | place... | reverse complement strand
CAGCTGAATCTTCTGCTCTAATTTCTCTATGTTTGTTCAACAGCCTGGTGTGCACTAAGAAAGAGGATGCTGCTGTGTTTCCCAGATGAACTTGATTTCGGTTCACCCAGCCAAAGGGGCATCCAGCACACGCAGCAGGTAAAGCACTCTGGGAGCTTTGGTGTCTCTGTGCATGAGAATTTTATGGCCCCTGCAAATGCAATATTCTTCCTGCAGCAATCTTGGCTGAATTTTGCAGAGCAAGGAGAGGAGCTCCTCGCGCTTGTCCCCAGCTTTCTGCTGTTCTTCTAACCAGTGGTCCAGGGGTGCAAACATCTGCAGCCCCCGATCGGGCCCAGAGATTCACGGCTGCCCTGGGAAGAGTTATTCCTGAGGCTGCTGCCTGGGACCTGGCTGTAAGGAAGGGCTTAGCACTTTTTAGGCTCCCATGACATCAAGAGGAAAGTCAGAGCTAATAGCAGCTAGCACAGCTAATACCAGTCCCTGCGTTCTGGCCCCTTTCAAGTGAGAGAAGTAAATGCATTTCGGCTCACAAATCTCCCATTTCTTCTTGCCCTGTGCTTTGAAGGTTGTTTTGAACAGGGTAAGCGGAGGTAGTCAGTCATGAGGAAACTTGTTTGGGACTGGTGGTGCATTTGTAAGAAAGCCAAGGAGAGAAGATCTCTTCTGCGTCCTTCCATGGGGCTGTTCTGTCTCTCTCGATGACCTGTTTCTCGTAAAGCTATAAATAGGATTCAAGGGGTCACCGTCATCGAATTGCTCCAGCCTGGCTGGAAGAACACAAAATATTTCTGTCTCCCGCCCTCCCCCGTGACCTTCTCCAGGCATTGCATGGAGACCTGTGTGCTGGAGCCAAACGTGACTGCAGACAAGGCTGAATTGTTTCCCTGTAAACAGCCTGCTCTCTGTCTCCACTGCCTCTGCGGACTCCAGCCCTGATGCCTCGTGCCAAAGTGCAGCGGGATGGGGGGTGCGTGAGCCTGGGTGTTCCTGGAAGCCACAAGAAGGTGGAAGACCTCCTCTGAGGGGATGCTCTGCTCCCTCTCTGCTGTAGGTGAGTGTTTCTGGGCACAGAATGGCTCTCTGACTGCTCTGCAGCTCCTCGACCTGAAGAACTGGAGTGGGAATCGTGCAGTGCTTGACGGTCCCAGCGGTGGAAGGGAGATGTTGGGGTATGGGGTGTGCAGAGGTGTGAGTCAAGTGGGTGGGTTTCAGTAGGAATCAGGCACCCCGAAACTGAGGATCTGAAGTCAGCTTCCCCAGTGTGGTTGAATNAATATAACANTGCATTAGCACATGGCAGGTAGGAGTTTGATCCCTAGCCCATTCCTCCTTCCCGTAACTGCCTGCTGCTGGATTATGAGGAGCCAGAAGAACCAGTGATGGTGTTCATAGAGGGCCAGGTCCTCCTCTAAGCACTGTCCCACAATTATTCACAAATGTGAAATGTCGGCATGTTCCCTGGTGTGGTTTTGACTCAAGCAAACAAGCACTGTCAAAAGAAAACCAGGTAGAGGTCAGGAGATTTCCAGAGCCATGGTCTGCTCCCACTGGGAATGACCACAGCAACCCTGTTGGTGGAGAGACGAATTTGTGTTTGTGGCATGAGTCCTCGGTCATTTAATGCAATCATATTGGTGTAAACAAGGCCTCTCCAATAGGCTAGACTATGTCACAGTTTGAGAAGATACACTGTGCTACAAAGAACACTTAGTGTGTCCCAGTGTGGCCATTCTTGTTTCCTTGGTTTGCTGTGAGCCCCTGGGGAAACCACTTCCCTGCCACTTCCCACCTGATGACAGTGACTTCCTTCAAAACACTCTTTGAGCTACGTATACATACATATATATGTAAAACATCTCAAGTGGTCATGCTGTTATCAAGCCTTCTTTACTTTTTGAGGTTATATCACAGGCTCTCAGAGGCTGAAACTGCCTTTCAGCAGCTGGTTTGCAGCATCAAGGCACTCTGACCTGGACGGCGGCTTCTGATTCTGTGTTCTGCTGTGGTTGAGATGATCAGACAACTTGCAGAGTGCTGAGATTTGGTCAAGGAAATCTGCAGCCAGCTTAGAGTTCAGGACAAAAATAATATTGTAAAATATTACAGTAAAAAGGCTCCAGTTCTGCATAGCTGGTCTTTGCAGGGCAATGTGGCTTTTCCTATTATTTTTATTATTTAAACTTTGATGGAATTCACTCTTTCCCAACCAGACCTGACAGCTATTGACACTTACTTGGCAGCCAATCCAGGGGCAGAAAAGGTGGTGAAAATCTCTCAAGCCAAATATTCCCTGGAACGACTTTCGCAGCCCTGGCTGTGCTGCTTTATCACACCCACGCTTGCATTACCTAAGAGGACAGTTAGGCTTGTGGTATACCAAAGCCACAAAAAGCAGTCAATTAACTTGTTAGCTTGAGTCAATAGATCAGATTGTAATTAGAATTTGGCAAATGGGCCACGTTAACATAATAGCACTCCTCCCCTGCTGTAAACCTTCAGCCAGAGCTAGAATAGGAGAAGGGGGACCTATCTGTCTGTCTGCCTAACTGCTGTCCTCCAGCTTCTCCACTCACTGCCCTCATTCTTTGAAGGCCAAATTGGTCTGTTTTTATGATTCCCTGTCCTGTTCAGCAAGGCTGTCAGGTGCTAATGCAGGTCTGTGGGGTGAGAGGTCCTCGGTTGCCACCTCTGCACAAGGTGGGGGTAAGCTCTGGGCTGCGACCTCGGGATGATGGCAGACCCATGACCACCAATCCACGTGGTATGGACCATGTTAGGCACCAGTCTATTCTCTGGATCATTTTTTTCCTTTACTTTTTTGCTATGGAAAGTGAGGAGGATGCAGATTAAAACTATAAGAAGTCCAGTTGAAATAACTTCAGGGAGTACCTCACAGACGGGTGGTGATATTCCAGTGCCTGGACATCTCTTCAGGTGCTCTTCTGGGGGACAAGAAGGAAAGAATGAACTGGGATGAGATTACTACAACTGTGGATTCAGTGTCAAAATCACAGCGAGTGGAATTGATTTCTGATAAAAACTCCTTTTCCCTTGAAAAGGTAAGGAAAAAAAAAATCTTTGATGTGTTTTAGAGAAATATAAAATTCAATGATATTTTTTCTTGTGTGGGAGGAAGTCGTCATTCATTTTAAAAATCGTGCCTTTTCCTCCACCATTTTCTGTCTTGTTGAGCTGCCACCAGCAGAAAACTATTCCAAAGCTGTGGACAACAGGAAGATGAAAAGTCATCATTTTAGGTGTGCTTCTCATCGCTAAGAAAACAAATTTGCTGTCTGTTTCACCTCTACTTTTTTCCAAGGGAAAGGAGAAACTCTATAACAATTAAAAATTCCTTATTGGGGAAGCAAGTGAAATGCTACTCCTCCATGAGCTCCATTTCTGTGGAGTTTATGAGTGAAGTCTAACCATCGCCATTTCAGGTGAGACTAAGAGAGTCCCTTTGCTCAATGGACTCAGTAAACCAATGGGACAATCCAAAAATTCGGGACGAGTAACCTGCTCTAACAATGAGGCACTGTTCACGCTTCCAGCTGAAGAATCTCTTGCTCTGATCACTAAACCCCATGCTCTTCTTTTAGCTCTATGGGATGAGGCGCCTTTTACCTGTGATGTCTTGCTGAAGGTTAACTTCAAGTTGCATCACTTACTGCAGGTAATTTGAAGACAATGGCATAAAAATGTCTCTCTGAGATGAATCAAGTATATAATCCTCCTGGGTCATGTATTTTGCAGGGAAAAGACTACTTCCCTGTGATTAAAGTAACTCGTGACACTATTTCCCCATCTCCCGCCACCACCTCCTGTGACCGCAAAGAGTCTGGGATTATGCTAACCCACTATTAAGCACTCGGTGGTGTCAGATGTCTCGAAATATTGTGCACAAACATAGCCCAGAACATTACCCTGACAGGAGCACATTCCACGGGAACCCCATCTGTCTGGTACGCTGGGGTTTCTCCCGGTCCAGGGAAAGTGTGTGGCTCTCCTCCCTTCCTCTCCTGCATTTGCCACCCCCTCCCCAGATGTCTTCTAGCTCCTTCTCCTCTCCCTTTGGTGATCAGCCTTGTGAACACTGGGTTTTCTTATCATTTGACCAGGTTTATGTCATGCAAAGACATAGGATCGTCATGAGGCTGGAAGTTGTTCAATCGTTAGCGTGGCTCTTCTTTTCATACATTTTAATGCCATCTATTCTCATTTTCCCAGCTCTTGTTTCAGGATACTCACAGAGGAGGGAATTCCTCTTCCCAATGCTATGCCAATGCTCTCGAGCATCACCGCTTCAACAGGGATAAGGAGCTTCAAGTCCCCCCCCAAAGCAAAATGTAAAAATTGCCAAAGGGAAAGTGGGACTGGATCCCATCTACCAAGATTGGGGGAGGACATTGAAGAAATGAATCCCCTTCCAAAGCCAGCAAGCACATCCACACCTTCCTGCTGCCTGGAACACAGAGTGACCAGAAGATCTTCTTCAAGCATTGTGCTGTAGGTCTGGATGCTGTGGGTTTAATGGACACAGCACCTCTGGTTTTCCAGCCCCAGACACCATAGCATCAAGGCCTGGCCTCCGTCCTTCAGGTGGGATTGAACTTCCTAGTTTTAGCCCTTGAAAATCAGGTTGCTCATTCAAGCTGGTTTTCTAGGCTCCTTCACAAGACCCCAGACTGGACTTGAAGCCTAATCGGTGGAGAGTTTGTCTGACAACCTGTGGACAGCTACAGCATAAACCTCTCTCCCAGAGGTAAGCACCATGCAAGATTTGTTTTCTGTGTTATCCAAGAGATAGATCATTGCCTGCTCCATTATGGAGAACAAAGTGATCTCCTGGAGGTGTCTGTGCTCTGGCCAAGTGAAGTCAGGGAAATTGCATCTGGCTCCCAGTCACCTTCAAGAAGCAATGGCTCAGCAGAAACAAGTGAAAAGCTTCTCAGTTCCCAATACTAAAATCTCATCTTCTTGCGATGTCCACTTCTCCCTCCCAAGGTCCTGCTCACGCTTCATCAGGGAGTCCAGGACTGGCCTCCTCACTTGGTGGTCGCCCTGTTTCCACACAATCCTCTGATGTGAAATGCACCTTCGTTTCACTTTATTTGTCCTACTCCTCTGATTCAAACCTTCCCTTTGCAGATCAAACTGGCATGAACCCAGTGATACTTTGCAATAGTGGGACTCACCGGATGGCCCCATACCTGTCACCTGAAATGGTTCAAGTGTGCACAGAGCGCTTGTTCTTGTGGTCTGTAACAACAACAATGATGACGACAACTAATATTGAATACACAAAAACCCCCAGTAAACAATAATAAAAATAAGCAATGCTGGGAAGCTCTGAACATGGGATCTATCTGCATTCGAATCACATAGTGTCGTTTGCTCCAAGTATCCTCATAAGTTTCCCAAGAAAAAAAAAGCAGAAGGCACAGAGGTTTTTTTTCCATCTCAGCTGCAAAGAGAATCTCCTGAACACGACCTGGACAAGAGTGTTTTACTGTTCAGCAGTTCACACAGTACCTGTGTGGATCAAATCTTCCGTAGATGTAACTGGGGATGCCCACTGCTTGCGGGCATGGACATAGTTTATGAGTAACGACATTCCTCTTAGTGAACAGTGTGGCAGGAGTAGGGGGAGGAGGCTCTGCCACCACTCCGACTTCCTCCGTGGTGTGTTTCATCTCCAAAGCATGAGATGGCAGCTGTGAGCAGGGCTGTTATCACTTGATACTAATTTATAGCTGAGGGTTGATCCCTAAATTCCTAAAAGCAAGGGGTTAAGATGATTTATTTGCTGGAAACAGTTGCAGGCTTGCGCTGAGAGCTTTTATCATAATTACAGGTGTAAAATGTCAGTGTCCATAATTTTTCAAAGAAATTGCACAGATTATGTTTCTCTTCAAAACATGCCATGCGTTTTATGTGTGAATTTAGTACTTTAAAAATGGAGCTGACTGACAGCGCTGCAAGCTCTGTATGCTGAAAAACACAGTTGCTCAACACCAGTATGGCCAGACCACTCCCAAGGCAGGATTTTGGTTGCCGTTATTCCTGAATGGCTCCATCTGGCTCTCCCAAAACAGTGCCCCACCAGCCTTGGTGAACTTTCCCGGTGGGAATAACCACACAGCAGATTAGGAACTCACATACCACGTGCCAGTGAGTGAATCAACTCCTGGACCAAAGCTGAAATGGGACCTCATCATCGAGAACTAAGGCATCCAGGTCCTCAGGGTGTCTACACTAGATCCTTTGAAGCAGACTGCGAGTCAGGAACCAGCAGGGACTTAAAAACTGCAAAGTAGCATGGTCAAATCCATCAAGGGTCACATGCCTTTGGCTAGAAGACAGCCAGAAGCATGTCAGTTCAATTTGGAGATATATCACGGACAGATGAGCTGATTCCTTTCTTTGGCTGTGGATTGCTTTGCCAAATGACAGTGACCTACCCTGCATGGTTCACTTTCCCATGTCAGACAACAGTTTCCAGACAAAACTGGTCCCTCCTCCAGAGACCAGAGTCCCTCCTCTTCCATTCATCTCTACTGGTGGATGCAGAATAGAGTGATAATGGATAGGAGGAGAGCCGTATTTGAGGTTTCTTCTAGGTACTGGAAGACTGTTGAGGTGGAGCAGCGGTGGAGGTTTGATTCTCCATCACAGAGAAGTTGTCTCCAGCAGGGCCATGCTAAAGTCCACGAAAGGATTCCATAGACCACATGTAGAAATCAAAAACTCTGCAGGGAAAATCAACAGCGGGCATTCCCAGGGGAATTAATAAGAGTAGCAAAGACTTTTCTCCCTGCTGAACTTGTTAAGCTCTTGCCTGTCACATTTGTAAAACCCTGTAACACACTTTTACCTTTCTCTTTAGACCACCACAACATCTTCACAAATCCGAGTCTCTGGATTCATCGCTTTTTTAGGCAACTCCTCAGCAAAGCCTTAGATATTTGCACTATCAAGAACTCTACCCTGTCCTACCACTTTGTCTAACTCAGGACTCTACAATGATGCATTTGGAGTGCTTGGTGTCCTCCAGTTTGATACATTGGCATGTACGCCACGAGACATAAGAGAGTTGAAATTTGCCTGAGAGCCAGCCTGCATTTTCCCTGCTCCAACCTGTCCCTCTTCTATCCTTTTTTCTCCTTGTTTTCATCCTGTGGAGACCTAGATAAGAAACAAGCAATAAAGCAAAAATCAGAGAGCTTGGAAAAGAAAGCCTCGAAACCTCTGCACCAAAGTGGACATGGGACTTTAATCCAGAGAGGCTGGTATAGACCAGGGTTTACATTTAGAAGGAAACTAAACCCTTTTCAAGCTATAGTAAAGATCGTGGGACAATGTAACCGCTGAAAGACTCATTTGCCACCCATAGTAAAATGACATAATACTAGAGGCATTGGCCACCAGACCATGTGGAGTCTTGGGTAAGACCTTGGTTGAGAGATGCTGTGGAAGGCCAAGGAAATTGGTTTTGCTCTTTATGCCCATGTGGGAGAGTTGGAGAGCTCACAGTTTACTCAGGTTTTGGATAGTCCTGGTCCCTGCAACACAGCAGCTCTGTTGCTGTAGTGTTGTTGACCATGCCAGTTCATTTTCCCACGTTTCAACTCACCCACCATCTGGGAAAATAGGGCAGAAATAACAAACCACTTCCAGGGGTCTGATGAATTCATCCCACTTTGCGAAGAGTTTTCAAATCCTCAGGAGTGGGTGGCTGAAGACGCGGTGTTAGATGGGAGTTGATTTTCATCACGAATCTCCTCTGGGAAAACGGTGAAGTTCCTTACCCTCTTTTGCTACTGTTTACTTTTGAAAATGGGTATTTCTCTACCTCACAGAATAGATATGTGTAAGACATTGATATTCTGGAGCTAAGGACCATGCCTACGCTCACAGCAGATAGCTATTCCACTCCTGGCTCTGTTAGCAAGGATTACAACCTCATCTGTAGCAGTCCTGAAGTCATATAAAACGTCATAAAATAAAAATGTTAAAAGCCCCAAAGAAAGCCCTTTATTTATTGTTTGTGTGCAATTAGGTCCCTGGCAGTGATAATAAGCATTACTCCTCAGGAAATTACCTTATGAAAATCAGGTTAAAACCGGACAACTTGCTGAGAGCTTGTGAATTGATGGTTTCCAAATTCCATCTTCCCTGCCACAGTATTTCATTCCTGATGCAAGGGAGAGCAGTGCTTGACAGAGCTGAGGGTGGGGAGGAGGTATCCATCGATCAATATTATAATGCTGATGCATTATCTCAGTGACTGTAGGGGCCTCTAGAGTGATAAATAGTGATTTATAGGTCGCCAAGGGACATTTTCCATTAAAGTGCTGTTAGGTCCTGAATAGGGAACCTGTAAAAATGGCATTGTGGCTGTCCATAGTTGTCCTCTTTGGGTGGCTTTCAGGTGGGGAGGGAGTTTCTCGGTAGCCTGAGATCAGCCAGGTCCCATTGCCATTGCCACTAATTCAGCTTTGTGCATCCAGGTTGGAGGAGGCTTGTGAGTTACACACGAGCTGGAGCAGAAGACTGTTCATTTGGCCAGAGCTGGGCTTTGTGAGCCTGCGTCGCTCCATAAAAGCTGGGCAGGTCCTGAGAGTCTGTTAAGCAGCTAGTTGTGTGCCCAGCCCCGTTTAAAATAGAAATTATCTTTTCTGGTTTCTCTGAGGCTTCATGAAGGGTAAGTTTTGATCTTTTCTATTAGCTGATGCAGTATATTATCTTTGTCCTCACCTACTGCTAGTTTCATGACTCTGACATGAACAGCATGCTCTGGAGACACCCCAAAGATCTGGCTGAGATTGGACAAGAAATACATTAGAAATCACTGACAGGGACAGAGACATAGACATACACACGACAGTGTGTTCACATAAGCTCTGCATCCCTGCAAGGCTGAGCTAAAGGCATTTGGGCCCATCAAGTCCTGTTATAAACATTTCAACCTAGGTCTATCGTCCTAAGCCAGGTTCACCTGGTTCTAATAGATCCTAAATTTCTTTCGCTCTATTTTACAAAATATTTCCATCCTGATGTTCCTAGTGCATTTAGCATTTTTTAGTGTTCCTCCTGGGCCGATGTCTTTGCATTAATTTGAAGAAAACAATATCCTCTTACACTCTTCATTTTTGCCTTCTCCCTTACCACATACAAGCATGCCATTTCCATTATCTGCCCTTGCAAACTGCATGTGTGCTAATCCATCTTCAGCAGTTTTTTTGTAGCTTTTCCCTGAAATCCTTGATGAAAAGTCCTGGTCTTCGTGTGAACCAGATACCAACATCCTCAGATGGCAGTAGGACATACAGGGGCCCTGGTGAGTTAATGGTGGGAGGGCCATGGAGTAGCTCATGGGCAGATGAAGGTGACAGATCCTGACACTGGTGGTCCCAGTGTGGGGCTGGGACACCAATGGGTCCAGGTTAGCCCCATTGGGCTGGCCTCAGTGGTCCCAAGACTTGCTGTTTCCTCCAGTGAAGAATGCATGCATTCCTCACTGGAGGAAACAGCAAGTTTCAGAGCCCTGCTCTGGCCACCCCACTGTGAAAGCCACAGTTGAACGATCTGAGGAACGACAGAAGCACCAGCCCCATCATCTAGACACCATGGCCCAGACAATATTGGCAGCATCTGTTTTTTGGTGGCAAAGGCAGTCTGTATAGGTGGCAAGGCTACATAACCAGCCCAAATGGGGATGGTATTGACTAGATCCAGACTCCAGAGTTGTGGTTTGTTCCATTTTCTTCCAAGCTACCGTGTGACCTTGGGCTTGTCATTTCTACTCTACATGCCTTTCCAGCTTTTGCTCCTATCATTGCAGTTGTAAGCAAAGATGACTCCTGAACTCTGCAGAATTTCAGACACTTGCTCCCAGATTGTGACTGATGTATGTGAGTCCTACTTTAAATATATTAAGCCTGCTCACATAAGTACCCTCAGGGTTTACAGTAGCTACGCTATGTTCCTTTAATTATAAGATTCTGGGTTGCAGCATTGGTTAGAAATTCTTGGAATAAAAATCTGTTCAGCTGCCTGGTCTTGCATAATTACAGTATCCTGTTAATAGCCAGTTCTTTGGATTTATTAAAAAACAAAAATCCAAAGAAAAACCCCCAAAATATGTTCAATATTTTCCTTTTACAAGAGCAGACAGTATTCCAACACAGATGTTTCTCAGAATCGATCTGAGTGGCTTTCAACTGTTTCCACCCTGGAAGTTCATGCTGCAAAATAAAAAAAAGAAATAATAGAAGAAAAAAAAAAAAGAAAAAAAGAAGGAAAGAAATAAAACTAAAACTTTTGGGAATCTTTTCGCATCAGCGTTGTGAAATCCTGTGCTCATCTACCACTACAGAAGTCTACAGCTGGCTGGAAAATGTTTGGGTCTTTTCTTTGCCCTTGTACAATCTTAGCTTTTTGTTGTTAAAAACCTGTCAAATATTGAGAGGAAAGCTTTTGTATTTTTAACAAAAATTATTCTGTTTTTCCCACGAAGAGATACAACATAGCCCACAAACTGCCTGATTTAATTAGAAACCCTAATTATTTTAACCGATTAACACATCTACTGGGAAATTCAACCAACTTTAGATTTGTCCCAAAAGATCTTTATTATTTTAATGCTGCCATTCACCTCTGGCTGAGAACCTGTGATCAAACATAATTTAGGATCCCGCTGTGGAAACAGCTACTCTCCCAACTATCATTTTTTGGTGACCACTCCTTGGAGGCAGGAGAAAAAAACGCAGCTGGTGCTTTTTGATTATACTCAAGTGAAGTGGAAAATGCCTTCATTTCCTACAAAAGACTTCCCTCACTGGGGCAAAACCAGGATTTTAAAGTGCGCAGTGTTTATATGGGGGTAAGACTCAGATTTCCTATCACATTCATATCCCAGTGTTGCCAATTTGTGACTAAGGGCTCAGGTGGTTGGGCGGTAAATTGCATTTATTCTCGAGACCATCCCTGAAAACCTTCCTTGGGACGAACCTGCTTCCTTTCTCCTAGCTCCAGGTCACGTCAGGTCCTGCTGAGACATGACGCGTCATCTGTCCAAGACCATAGTGGGCCTGCATGATGGACATGCAGCCAAAACTGCAGAATGACATCACTGATCTGTGCTGATAAGGAAGAGGATGCAGAATACAAACTAAGAAGTCATGTGGAGGAAGGCATCCAGAAAGTATTCTCTTGTAGCAAGGGGGCAAAGCGTCAGTCAATAAAAGGGACTAAGGGAAGAAAATGACTTCCATTCAATACAATATAATTGGCCTGTGCAGCTTGGAGTAAACGTTTGTCCCTGGGACCCAGAGCAGTTAAGAGGCTGAGAGCAAGATGAGGAGGGTGTTCACCTAAGCAACAAGAAATCCAGTGCTCTGGAAGGACCAAACTCCTTTAGAAACTAATTCAGATGGTACTCAGTATGATGGAGGTAACAAGACCCTGCCCTCCATCTGCTCAGGGAATGTGAGTGCTGGATTGCATTTCCCAACACCATGGCCCACCTCAAGGCACCAGATTTCTGAAAGAACTGAAAAAAGACAAAAATGAAGGCCAGGGTGAGTAACTCCTCTCCTCAGGTCCAGAGAGCTTCCTAATGTAATGGGACTATAATCTGTCCCTGTAAACAAGCCGATGACCTTTTTGCTCTTTTTGGAACTAAGAAACTACGTCCCTCCCCTGCCTGAGCCATCCATGTCCCTGGAACATTCTTGTTTAGTCTCCTGAAATGTTATTAACAACCCCAGCAACAGAGTGCCATAAATCCCTGCATCCCCTGAACTTTACTGCACTCCAAACTGTTTTGATATTCAGTATCAACAAATCATCCAGATAAATATGATTTCTTTGACGGCATTTCATCAAAATAGTTTACGGCTCTGACATTTTGAGCTTGGATTTACAGCAGCTGCATCTTGTGCGAGACTGGCGGTCACCTTATTGAAATTCACCTAAGGGAAAAAAAAAAGAAAGAAGAAAACCTTGCAGCAGTTCCTACCACACTAACTTTAAAGAGATACTTTTCCCTTCCCACACTTGCAAAAGGCAGGAGTTTGGGGATCTATGAAACAAAGATTAGCTTTGGCTTATCAATACTGCGATGGGTCAGGCCTCCAACTCCAAGTTCTTCAGCACACGCAGGGAGAGGTTTCCAGATTTACTCTGGCTTCACCTTACTCTAACTCAGTGGTGGCAAAAGGTGTTCTACCACTTGCTTCCATGGGGAAAAGNCTGGTTTAGTTATTACATATCTCTTGCTGTACTGAACNGNTCNTTCACTGGGAAGATTTCAAAANTCCTGGGACACCAGAGGAAAGTCTTGCGTNGGAAAACGTGTCTCTGCTAGAGAGAGGGATTTAGTGCCCTTGAAAAAAGCACTCTTGAAAATATGTAAAGTCTTGATGACCCATGTTCAAAACTAGCTCTGACTAGATAAGGAGGAAGGCAGGAAAATGAATATCTGGCCATGAAAGAAGAGAAGAAAGTAGCCTTGCTTAAACTTTGAAGCAAGTCCTAACCTTGCTTAAACTTTGAAGCAAGTCATAAGAAGGAAGGTAGTCTATGCACGACTGCTGAAAGCAATTTCAGGGAGAGAATAGCTGTTATGTTCAAAGGCAAAAGGACACTTGGGGTAGACTGGCCATGAACAAATTGCCATAGCAGTGAAACTCTGGAATAGCCTCCCTTTAGGAAACACAGGGACAGCAGAAGGACACCTCTCTGTTTATGAAGGTAGGTGGCTGGCTTTGTGAAGTAGACAGTGACCGGACTTCATGACCTGGCCAGTCTCTGCCCAGTTTTGAAAGGTTCAGTTTAAAAAATAATTGGATAAGGCTCCTCACGCCCAGACGAGAGGGAACTGAGACACAGTGATGCACATCTTCAAGGACAGAATGCCTCTAATTTCAAATTCCAGATAGTTTTGAGTGATCAGGTGGCCAAGGCCATGTAGGCAAACCACAGCACCAGCCAGAACTGAGGCGTTGGGACCTTCAGAAATGTACAGTTCAGCAGAAAATTAGCCCTCTACTTAAAACAAATCCAGGACAACTAAATCTGACACTAGA
>Ga0065711_1046094_pt1 | contig 13095 bp, 14 predicted proteins | sample Hoacrofraction12_FD_59098 | JGI IMG/M metagenome (GOLD analysis project Ga0065711, IMG submission 59098) | Hoatzin crop microbial communities from Cojedes, Venezuela - Epithelial fraction 12 v2 (version 2) | ecosystem: Host-associated > Birds > Digestive system > Esophagus > Crop | place... | reverse complement strand
CTAGACACCTGCCCATGCTGTCCCACACACCCAGCCACTCACAGCTATCCGGCCCCGGGGCAGGTCTCTGCACGATGTTCTTAACTACTTGTTTAACCCTAAACAAAACCTGCAACCCATTCAGGAGGCAGAACAGTAGGAGAGTGCTGGCCTGAGCATCCCACGGGTACTCGAAATTCTCAAAAGCAGTTAGAAACAGCCTGAGGGAGAGAGGGGGGGTGAAACAGTGGGGGAAGGTATCCCCTTCGGTTTTCCCCACAGACTGGGTTTGATTATTAACAAAATCTCTAAGACATAGGATCCGAGGTACGGAAATGACCGCAGTGCTGCATGCAAATACAAGCCTAATTTCATGCACAGTGATGTTATCATATCATAAGTCAATATCATACAGTACAGTAAAATCATCATCCTAATCCTTTTTCCAGTGATGATGAACAGCATGGCAGTAAACACATACTGCAAATAAGGATTCAAAAACCACAGCCATCTGAGCAAAGTCAGCAACATTTTTTACCGGCGATTATTTAACTAACACAGTAAATACGTACAACAAGTTATAACAAAATCTAGAAAGCAGTTTTAACACCCGCTGCTCAGCCCTGCCGTTATCCCCGCCCCACGCTTGGGCACCAAATTTAATGTTTTGGTTTCGGCTGCCGCCGGCAACAAAAGCGCCACGTGGCCGCCCCTCCCCCCGCCAGCGTGCAGAAGAGAATGAGAAGAAACAGGCAGAAAACTGGTGGGTCGGGATAAGGGCAGTTTAACAGAACAGCAGACAAAGGGAACAGTAACAACAACGATACAGATAAGGGGAATACACAAAACAAACCAGCAGAACAGAGCCCGCAGAACAGACCCGCTCTCTCAGACCGCACCGCCGCTGTGCCCTCCCGAGCCGCGAGAGCGTTCCTGCCCCCTCAGCTGCCCCCCACCAGAACCCAGCATGAGGGCACATGGTATGGAATACCCTGCTCTGTTTGGCCAGGTTGGGTCAGCCCCCCCAGCTGTGCCCCTTCCTGGAGTCCGGTGAAAATTAACCCTGTCCTGGCCAAACCCAGGACAGTTACGTCCAGATTTTGTCGTTCTTGGACTCAGCACTCCACTACTAAAAGGAGTCCATTCAGCTGCTATGGATGGGGACTATCTCGTACCAAGCTTTTTTAACAGGGGTAACATGCTTGGTTTTCTCAGGTGGATGGATAATGGCTGTAGGGGAAGAAATGGTGTTCCATGTGTAAGAAAGAATCTGGGAGGAAAAAAGGTGGCAAGTACTGGTGGAGGTTGACTGTTCTTCAGCCAACGTTTTTAGATTGCTTTAACTGAAGTTCAAAATCCCCTTTTTTTTTCTCCTATTTTCTTTTATTTCTAGCTTTCTTGGCTGTAGAGGAAAACATTAAATGCGACCAGAAGGTACTCAAAAGTTTCAAAAAATAGAAGTCTAAATAAAAGAAAAGTTTTTAGCGAACTGATGTGATGATTTTTTTTTTTTTTCTTTTTAATTAGGTTAGTGTTGGGAGTTGGGGGCAGAGGGGTTAATATTTTTCACTGGTGACACGGTAGCACATGAGAGTTCAATTTCCAGAAGATGCATATGAGGAGACAACAATTAGTAAAAATGTTCCTATCCTAGTTAGGGATATTAGCACATACTTTGTTTTTGAAGTGGTTGCTAATGACATTTTCAGTTGGGAAGAGGAGGAAAGCTTATTTGAAGCATGCACTTTCTTTTAATTTTGGTAGGCCAGTGGGTAAAGTGAAATAGTTCAAAAAATAAATATTCCTCTGAGATACTTAAATGTTGCTACATTTTTCACCAGATTGTATTACTGAAAAACTCATTTATAGTTTTAATTATATTCGAGTGGAAAAGTTGAAGCACTCAAAAAGTTGTGCTCTTTACAGGCTGCTGCTGGTAGACATTATGCTGGTAGCCAGTAGTCCTAGCATACCAGGAGGATCATCAGAAAACAGCTGTAGGCCCAACTGCTTCTCGTTAAAGCTACCAGATAAAACTCCTGTTTCAGTAGGCTTTGAATCAGTGTGTTGAAAGATTTGGACAAAGAGAGATACATCTCCATCCTGCTGCATAAATGAGCATGCAAGAGAAATCACAGGTTCTGAGATATTGAGATGCTCTAAATACACAGTTCAAAAGTGGCATAACTGCCTGTCTGTAGATTATTTCAGCGTGTAATTTTCATATTGCTTCACATTGGAAACGTCTTGGGCTTGCCCAGGGCTGCCAAATATACTGACACTTTTGCTGGTGTGGAGACATTTCAGTTGGCAGCAATTTGACTTCCTTTCAGCTGAGGAGTGATAACAGAGTAACCTTCACAGAAGCATGATGAGGAGGACTTAGGAAGACAGGCATGTTGGCGTGCCACATTCAGGGAAAATTTCAGCCCCTGGTAGAGGGAGGAGTACAGCCACCTTTCCAGTCAAGTTGTGTAGCCTGTGTGCCACAATTCAGTCTGCCGGTAGACTGGCAGGCAGCCTGGGTGAGAAGGAGCTTGCGGGGGGGGGAATGATAAATTTGTGCATTAATGGTATTTGCAATGTCCTGTTGCAAGACAGACAGTATTTGACACTACAGGTGCATTACTGTTGATGAAAAAGATATGTGCTGATTAATGGTATCCCAACAGGTTTTCATATTGGGTAAAAGAGCTGAGTGGGGCTTGCCACATCATCAGAACAATGTCATTGAGCTGTAAAGTTGGTGGAGAGGTACTTGAAAATGCTGTAAAAATAAAACAGGATGCTTTTCTCTCCACAGTTACACAAAACTTAAGCTGCAGGTGACTCCAGAAGGGCGCATTCCTCTGAAGAAGTAAGTTTTGTTCCCCTTCCTTGCCACATTCTTCTCTGACTTTTTAGTGTGAATATATGTTTGAGATGTCAGAGACATGTTGTGAGGATAAATGTGTTCAAATTGTGTATCACTGGGGTAATATGAAGCCAGCAGTGATGACTTTTTCAAATAACTATTTCCTGTAACAGGGACTTGTCTGGGTAGAGTTAAACTCATTGTGGGCATCATTAAACTTGCTTGTGTTACTGAGCAGTCAGCCAAAGGGAAATAAATAGCTAAAGATGTGATAGTCTGGGAAGTGATATTCAGTCTGTACGCCACTTGGGCCATCACGGTGTGTCTTTAAGCCAATTCGCTCTGGTTTGTCTTCATTTTGCAGCGTATACCGCTTGTTTTCCGCTGACAGAAAACGAGTAGAGACCGCATTAGAAGCTTGTAATCTTCCATCTTCCAGGGTAAGCATCTGAATTTATTCTTGGCCCTTACAGAGTGTTGCTTGTATTCAGCAGTGTTTTCTCTCTATTGAGGACAATTTGTTCAAGGCTGATCATGCTGTGCTGGCTTGGCTTCTGGATAGGTCCTCAGCAGCAGGTCTTTCTTTCCCACACAGAAGTTCCCGATACCCATTTGCAAATCTGAGTACCTTTGATTTGAAGTTGTGTAGGGAACAGGAGTGCCTGGAAGAAGTGTGAATGGATTAAAGGAAAGGGCAGGAGGTTGTGTGACCTCTCCTGGAGGAATCCTGGGAGAATATTTTCAGAATTGGTGACTGTTACACAATTTTCAAGGCATTTCAGAGCAGTGTTAGCTTGAGGTGTAGCTAATGGTGTAATCTGTTTCCTTCTCAAAAAAGGAAAAAGAAAAAAACCCTATAGCTTGAGTTAAGTGACAGTTTAAACTTTCTGTAGCTTATCTAAAAGGTGCATGGAGTAAATGTTGAAATGCTGTATTAATGCTACAGGGATGCAGCCATTGTATTGCCAGAAGCTCTCCTCAACCCAGAGCATTTGAGGGCTGGTATCTCACCCTGAGGAAGGCTTTTTTCAAGAGGAATGAGCTCGAGTGGGCAGTTCTAGTTAATACTGGAGTGAAGATGTCCTTTTAGTCTTTCCACCCAGGTGGAGATTCTCCTCCAGGAAGCTTCTTGCAGGATAAATCCTACCTTTGGAGGTCCAAGAGGTGGGGCAGAACCGACCTGCAGCAGAGGAGAGACTGCATCTCCTCTACTACAACACCCTGTGCTGTGATACTTGCTCAACCTTTGCTACCCCAATGGTTTCTTAATAGATCCAGTTCCTACGGCTCCAGAAGAATAGTGGGGCAAAAGCTTCATGAGCCAAACCTCAGATACCCCTTACCAGTGAGACCTTTCTTTGTAGATTTGGGAGCTTAATTCCTTGCAATTCCAAAGAATGTCTGTAAAGTTAGGTATAAAAGAGTATAACAATCTCAACTGAAGTAAGATTGTGAGGTTTTCATTTAATTGTTAGCAAACAAGGTAAGATGTGGAGAAAATCATGGAAGCATTGCTTTTTAAATCAGTTGATTTATTGCTTCTCTTTACTACATATCTCAGGAAAAAAAGATCTAAACATCACTGGAGTCCCTCAAAGAAACTGCGATGTTTTTCTGCAATTTACTTGAGTACAGTCAATTTTACAGAGACCTTGCTGTATACTTGTTGCTGGGATACCATCTTGAAAATTATTCATAGTACGAAGTAAAGCCTTTCTCTGGTTGGGACAAAAGAGAAATGTGCTTCATGCAATAAAGACAACTGTGTTGATCATCTTGCAAAAAATATTTTAGAAGCTAAGTGCTTAAGAAGCATGAAACTCTGAATCTGGTAGAGGTAATGGAGTAGAAGAAAATCAATTTTTCAACTACAGCTCTTTTCCTTTGTGTTCCTGTTTATTTGAACAAGTAAGATTCTTAACTTCAACTTCCAGCTTTTCTGCCCCATTGTACTGCAGGAGAAGTGGTGTTCTGGTAGAGCCTTGAAGAGCACTGGACTCCAAGCAGCATGCAAGACATGAATATCGGGGAATTGTCCTCAGTAAAACCACACCAAATTATTCAGAGAACTCGTGAAAGTCTCTCGTGGACATTAACAGCTTAGGCTTTTTGGTTTTTCGTATTCATACCTCATGAAGATCCCTCTAAAGTTTTGCTCCCCAAGTTTCCATACTTCTCATTGCTCTAGGAAGATACGGGGCTTGTTGGCCAAGAGTTTCATGGGATGTTTTGCTGCACCTCCCAGAACCTGTGGATGACCCTAAAACACAAAATGAAATTCGCAGTCATGCGTAAGAGGATGCCAAATCAGCATTTCTCACTCTTTCTGATTCATAGCTTCAAAGCTGGGACAGTCCATCATGCATCTTACACAGTGACCTGAGCGTAGGGCAGCTGGAGCTGTGCTGCCAGGGGATAGTATCACTGCATGGACTTGTCTGTGACAGTACAAACTTCAGCATCTGCTAGCCCTGCTCTTTAGCAATTTCCCTCTGTGTGTGCTTGCCAGGAGATCTCATGGGACAATGTGTAGGCTCTGCATTTAGTACGAGAGGAGGAAGAGTTCTCATTGCCTGGATAATTGTCTTCATCCTGCTATAGAAGAATAGCCCCAGAGAGGCTCCCCAGAAGTGCCAAAAATAAACTATTTCATATTTAGAGACCTTAATAAGGGATGGAGACTCTAGAGCGCTGAGCGCTCCAGCCCAGATTCGGCTGAGCAGTTGAGTGTGGCTGCAGGGGGATGACCCATGGACCTCAAGTCAAGCACATTTTCAAAGCATGGATTTATTTATTTATTTATGTATTTTTGGGTTGGACCTGGCACATGTAGGGTCTTGCAAGGCCAAACCCTGTGTGATCTGATTTTTGGCATCATTTAGCACCTAGTGGATCTCAAAGCAGGCGAATGTTGAAATAAATATTGAAATGAAGTTTTAAAATACGCCAGTGAGGTTTTGAGTTTGGCATGTATTTCACCTATGTTGGTTTTTTTTTTAAGTCTTGGCTACTTTTGGGGAAGGCAGGGTGCTTTTTGTTATTGTTGGGTGTTTTTATTTGTTTTAGTTTTAGTCAAAGGTGCCTAAAATAGAGTTTGAAGAGCTTTATTTTAGTCGACTGTCTGTGAAGACTGGTTTCTGCCTTCCAGTTAATGTAGAGGTTCACAATGAAGCACCAGTGAGTTTGACTGTTAACTTAAAATAAAACAACCAGCTATTGAGTCCCATCTGTGCAAATAATCTGTATTAGCTGTTGTGCTGCCGAATATATAACAGACTAGATACAGATGTTATAAAAGCAGACAGGTTACCAGACATAAATCAACAGTGCTTGAAATTAGTAGAGAGTCTTAAACACAGAATAAAGTTGAATGCCAATATTCAGCAAAGCTGGAAATGAGGGATGCTCTTATGTGGTACAGAAAGTTTGTGATTTGTTCTTTGGTCTCAAAAAAGAGATGAGAACATAAGGTGTGTGGGTGGTTCCACTGAAATGTGGATGGCTCAGACCAGGCTGAGGAAGGGGGCAGTGTATTTTAATCCCTTTCGGCAGACAGGCTTTTGGAGTCCAAATATAGTTGTCTGAGTTTGGCAAATGCTTGCAGCAAGGCTTTCGTCTCTCATCTAAATCTTTGTGTTTCATAGCCCACCGATTATGTTACTGGTAGGTAATAATTTATTAAAAGGTTCTGTACTTATGCCTGAAGACTTGTGTTGGTTATCTCCTTTGTAGACAGGCGTTTGGAGATACATGTTGGGAAACCGCGGTATGTTTTCTTAATTGGAGTGGCAAATAAAAGCCTGCATCTCAGGTTATTGGAAAAGACCCACATTCTGTTCAGTATTTTCAAATCCCCTGTGAAGGAAAAAATATATTAGGTCAATGGGAGACTGTAATTCTGTGGTAATTACAGAATCAACGTTTAAAATGCCCTTAGGAGAAGTGCTGGCTGAGAGGCAGTAGCCTGCTGAATAAGGGTTATAGGTACAGGGAGCAGAGGTGACTGGGGTCCTGGCTGTAACAAGAAAATTCACAAGCTTTATGAATCCCAGCCTTTAGGAAAATGCAAGTATCAGCAGTTCTACTCTCAACAGAAAGCACCGCATGTGCAAATTTATCAGTGTAGTAGGTGCAGTTTCACATGTAGTTCTGTGTCGCCAACGGCTGTTGCCGAAAAGAGCTATTTCCATCCTTGAACTTCAGGTTTATGGCTATTTCCATCCCTGAAATTCAGGAAACTTCAGGTGGGTTCTCCACCCACCCTTGCACTGGATTTAGCAGTTGTGCCATTGTCGAGTTACATGGCTTAGCGAACTGATCCCACGGTGAAGTGCACAGGGTTGTTTTGGCTGGGTGTGTTTGGAACCAGTTCACCCTGCAGCTGCTTGCATAGTCTGCCAAAAAAAAAGGAAGGCACAAGGGTCTAAGGACTGGTGACCTCAGACCACTGAAGCTTGGAGCTGGATACCCAGGCGGAGCAGGGAAATGGTCCAGCTCAGTTTGAGTGTGAGCTGGGTCAGGTTCAATCCACGCTTGTGGACAGAAACACTGAACAATGGTCACAATACGAAACCCTCTCTGGCCTCTGCGAGTTTCATAGATTAAAAGGAGAGATAAAGTGACGCCTGTGGCATTTATTTATTTATTTTAACCTAAAGCAGGAAAAATACACAGAAGTTTCCTTCCGTCTAACAAAGGCTTGAATCGACACTGCCAGTTCCCTTGGCAACGGTGTTAAACAGGCGGAATAAATAAAAGCAATGATTTGCGCTGTTAGCATCTTGCTTCTGAGATGACCAGGTTCAACGGCGTTAAAAGCAAATGGCTTTGTTTCCAAGTTACAATTTTCCTTCTCCAGTTCATCAGATTTGGGCATTATTTTGGAGCTGTGGAGAGGCATCACACGTGTCCATGGTGCTCCCAGAGACTATGTGTTACAGCTTTTGACAAAGGTAGCTTGTGTGAAAGAAACAAAAAAATCAGATTTTCAGTGTTTGCATTTCATGCTTTTTGTGTTTTCCTTTTTCTTGTTCCTTTATAAGGTTTTCTCTGCACAAAATACAAGCTTCTGTGCCGTTTTCCTTTCTCAGTGCACTAATGCAAAGGCAGAAGCCAGTGAGCACACTGTTACTGTTCTGTGTGGAAAAAAACTTTGCACCTTTGTTGGGGTCCTCATTTCTTCCCAGCCCCACTAAAGAAGCAGCTCTTGCTGCAAAAACTCAGGAGCTTGAAGGCAGCACGTGCAAGTGGGAGGAGGGCTCTTGAGCTTTCATGCAAAGGACTGTTTTCCTTATCCAGTCCACTAATTCGCTCCAGTTAAAAACAGTAATTCTATTTTTTTCAGAGAAAAGCCAGCAAGTATAATAGGGATGAGGAAGGCGTCATCTAGAAGGAGGATTAAATGTAAATTGTTCTAAATTTTATAAAATGTAAGAAAAAAATGCTGGTATCTCTTCTATAGGAGAGCATTTTTATCAATTTCTGTAAAAGAAATTGAGTTGCCAAATGCATTACACTGAGTGTTTGGGGCAAAGAGGTATGGAAGAGCTACATTGCATGAGGCTTGCCCAGAATTGTGGTATCTTGAACATGTATCTTCAGGAAAGAAAAGGAAACATTGCTGCTGCTGTCACAGAACAAGTGTATTAATGATGAGTCGGTGACCCAATTTGTTCCCTGGTTCTTTGAAAGCTTTGGAAAGATGAGTGATGTGCTCGTGCAATAGAACGCTGCCATTTTGCTTGCTGGAGCGTGCAGGCCTGGCACCACTGGTCAGCCACGCTGCTGCGATTGGGCTCGGAGGCTTCATCAGGATTGCTATACCTATTTATGCTATAGGTAATGGGGTTAGATGGAGAGATGCCCTCTCTTTCTTCTTCACAGGTGCTCAGAGAAAGAAATAAATTTGCCTTGTGGAAACTAATATGATGAACATATTTGTATTTTTGTTGAAGAGGTATTCTTTAAGCTACTCTGTTGTCCAGGGGAATTCATTATTCTTCAAAATTTGGGCTCCTTTAGGTTGCAGGAAGCAAATCAAAAGCAGCACAGTAGCAAGCGATCTGTTTACAAAGAGCGTACGAAAGTACTGTGTTGTTCTTTTACTATTTTTTCCCATTTTGCAGAATGATTCGATCCCTCAAGACGACTTCACACCAGACGTGTACAGGGTGTTCTTAAACAACCTCTGCCCTCGGCCTGAGATCGACCACATCTTTTCTGAGTTGTAAGAAAATACGCTCATTTATTTATTTCTTTATTTTCCACCCTGCACTGATTTTCTGGGATGGGGATGGCAAAGTAGGTTATTTAGACTACAGCACCATGCAGTGATTGCCAAGAACAGATTTCAATGTCAAGCAGAGCTGTTATTTAACCTCAGATCAAGGGTTCGTTCTCTCCCAAGCTTTTGCGTCCCTGTTTCTAATGGCCAGAGTTTTAAAGTGATTTGTTCCTACAGGAGCAGAACTGCTGGGTCTTGTTTTTCTGTATGGATTAGGATAGTTTAGGCTTCCAGGAAGGCAAAGGAAGAAGAGTGATAAGCAGTAACAGCGTGCAATAGGCGTAAGAATATGTATAATCACCCCAAAAGTTTAATTAGGAGTTCCGAAAAATGCAGCAACTTTTAGGATTTGTGCATCATGAATTCACACTGTGAAACTGAATTAGCAGCCCGCTACAACGGATTTCATACGTTCAGTTACAAACTGCATAACTCATGTTGATTCTACCCCTTGCAGCAAGTCCTTCTGCTTCCCACTTTCAGCAGAGCCTGATCAATGGAGTCAGAACATGAAGCAATATGAAAGCAAAGTAATTTCCAAAATACATCCCAAGACTGCCAAAGCAATTAGTGAATTTATCTTTGCAACATGGATGTGCTCACATACTCCTTTTGTGCTTATTTTCTCTAAGGTTGAGGTTTTGGTGGCACTCAGCTGTGACCTAGTTTGCTCCCATTGAACCCAGGGGTAGACTTTCTGTCACTCTCTTGCAGAGTAGGAGGAGGCCAGTCCCAAGTGCTGTAGACAGCCCTGAGCACATCACCTGGCTTGGAGGCTTCCTGGAGCTCCATCTGGGTACAAATTGTACCCAAACTCTGCTCTAGATAGACATCTTTTTGCTTGCTTTGCAGAGTGCCTAGCATTTTTTATCAGGTTTATTAAAAAAAAAAAAAACAAAAACTCAGGCAAATACTGGAATAATGAAGCCAGGGATGCTGTTATTCAGCAGCAAAAGCAAATAGTTGGGCCAGGAATGCCAGCAGAGTGTTTGTGGCAAGCTCAGGATGGAATTCCGCATCGTTTTCTCTTTTACTTCTTTTAATTGCTTAGTTCCAGGAATTCGGAGGAGTGAAAAGCTTTTAGCATTGCTCTGACTCTTCCCATTGATGCCAATAATGCTGAATGCTTTTAAAAATCGTACTCCTAGATATTTGATGAAGAAAGTTTGTTGTTACATGCAGGCAAAGTAAATTAGTCTAGAGACACAGTAGGACAATGTTTTTGTTATACGCTAGCTTGAATCTTGTTTCGATTTCCCTGGGAAATTACAGAACATTGAACAAGACATCAAGGAAACATATTTTAATGGCTTTGCTGTTGCTTTAATTTTTCTCTAGTGGTGCCAAGAGCAAACCATACCTTACTGTTGATCAGATGATGGAATTTATAAATTTTAAGCAACGTGATCCACGATTAAATGAAATCCTCTATCCACCATTAAAACAAGAACAAGTTCAACAACTGATTGAGAAGTATGAACCCAACAATAATCTAGCAAAGAAAGGTCAGTGGTTTTTATATTCTCACTGCACTCTGTTTCTAATTTGAAACAATGACTCAGTCATCCTTTATCTGCATGCTAGAGCTAAGTTTGGTTCAGAATCAAACGGCATTTCCAGCTACCTGCTTTTGGACTGTACAAGCCTGCGAGAGATCGTGTGGTTCATTTTTAGATGTATTTGGTTGGGATCAACTCAGGAAGGATGGGGCTGGTTTCAGCATTTAGTTTTCAGTATGTGTAATTGATAGTTTAGAACAGTTGCTCTGGTATGTAAACTTCAGCTAACACAATGGCTATTTACCGGCATCTGAAATGTGAAATTTAAAGAAACAATTGGTGGCATTGACACTAATATGATGATAATTGTGTCATTTAATAATAGTGATAGTCCAGCCCTCTGCTTTCTGATAAAGTAGTACACCTAGTAAGATGTGAGAGTAGCTGAGTGTGTTTCATGCCATAATCACAGACAATCCCTTTTGAATATCTCCACTGTTGTCAGGGCTTAACTGGGCATTTTGCCAAAACCAGCGAGAGAACTCCTGCTCAAATCTCTGCAGATTTTTGCTACCACCACAAGTCTTAAAATAGTATTGAACTTGTGTCTGGATCATGTTTTATTCCAATCCACATATCCTAATGATTACCCCACCTTTTAATGTGTTTATACCTTAGAAATTTTAGGGGCATGGGAATATCCTGAAAAACAGAACTGATACAAAAAAAATTGGTTTGGCCCAGAGACTTCAGATCCAGAGGAAACACAAAGGCATCTTTCCCAAAAGTCTGGAGGTTAACTGAAGGCACTCCTGCCCATCTCCCTGGAAACCTTCTGACCTAGATGACTTCCTGACGGAAACTGGTGGCTCTTCATGCCATGATTGATGTTATCTCAAGGCAAACACTAATTTTTCTCATAAGGCTTTTGTTTTTCTAGTCAAATCAAATTTTGTGTTTCCAGAGGTTCTGATGGAGAGTTAAATCCTGCTTCTTTGTCATGCTTATGCAAACTGTCTTTTGATGTCAGTGAGAATACTAGCACAAGTAGATGAAAACATGTTGTGACCTCCTCTCTCATCTGTGCAAAGATATTGCTCTGTGCTTACCTAATTTCACATCAGCAACAGGGAAGTCTGGTACCGTAAAGATCATTCTTATTACGCAAATATTGGCACTTCATATAAACCAAGTAGCGGATTTATTAGAAGGGGGTGTGCTAGCAGAACACCAAAGTCAAAATGAAATCGCGTTCTGACTAGCAATAAGAAGGAAGCATGAAAGAAACCTCAGAAAGAAGGGAGCTGTAATGCTGTTTGCTAGCAACCTCCAGGTAGGATTTGTGGGAAACCTCCAGCTTACCCTAACTTATGTTGATGCACACATTTGCTGCAGGCACTTGCCCTTCTGTGGGTGTCCCTCTTCCTGGATGTGATCTTATGGAATCAGTTCTCACAGAAAATGCTGAGTTTCAGAAGGGAAAGGCGGGTCATAGAGAGTAAATTCCTTTCATGTGGTTGGTTTGTTGTTTTTTCTGATTCCAACCTGTGCACTGGGGTCCAGCAAATTCTGACAAAGCTGGCACAACCTGCAGGTCACCTCCATGCTGCAGACACCAGCTCTTATATAGCACTCTGTCTGGTGGCTGAGCTGCGGTAACTGGCCCATTCTGCTAATCAGACCCCAGTGCAGATCCCAAGCTTACTGCCTTAAAATTACAGGAATTGGCTAATCAGGAATGACATGGGGACACAGTATTTTCTGTACATCTGCTCCGAGCTGGGAATGCAATTCACTGTATATTAAATGAAGTGTAGGTGTGGCTCAATCCTACACTCATAGAATAATTGCAAACAAATGCTGCGTGTCTGTAAAATGTCACCAAAATATAACAGTGCATATTCAAAATAATGATTTAACCTTTTAATATGGTATTTCATAAAAGGGATTGTTGCGCAGGCTTGCTGATGTTGGAAAGGACTGTTCGTAGGCTGAATTGCAGGGATGGCAGGCCAAAGTGCAAAGCTTCAGAGACGCTTTCCCTGCCACTCACTTGGGCCACTGAGCAGAGATGTTATTTTCTGTAGACCTGTGGATGTTCAAACCACAGTTAGATGTGGTGCGCTGTTACACACCCATGAACTTGTTGGCCTTAACTTGCCACCTCTGCTGCTCTGTTATTCTGCTATATTTCTTGTGGTGGCATTGCTTATGTCCCCTTATTTGCTGGGGACAAAGTCAGTGGAGAGGTAGGGATGGGAGTAGGATGTTTGGAATGGCCCCGGTGCTGTCAGTTAAAAGAGCCGGTGGAAACTGTAGGGCACCCAGGCCAGCAGCTAAAATAGATGAGAGGGTAGCAGAATCACAGAATCACAGAATAGTAGGGGTTGGAAGGGACCTCTGTGGGTCATCTAGTCCAACCCTCCTGCCAAAGCAGGGTCACCTACAGCAAGCTGCACAGGAACTTGTCCAGGCGGGTC
>Ga0065711_1046093_pt1 | contig 13095 bp, 8 predicted proteins | sample Hoacrofraction12_FD_59098 | JGI IMG/M metagenome (GOLD analysis project Ga0065711, IMG submission 59098) | Hoatzin crop microbial communities from Cojedes, Venezuela - Epithelial fraction 12 v2 (version 2) | ecosystem: Host-associated > Birds > Digestive system > Esophagus > Crop | place... | reverse complement strand
GGCACAGGAAGTTCCGTCTGAACATGAGGAAGAACTTCTTCCCTCTGAGGGTGACGGAGCCCTGGAACAGGCTGCCCAGGGAGGTTGTGGAGTCTCCTTCTCTGGAGATATTCAAGACCTTTCCTGTGCAGCCTGCTGTAGGTGACCCTGCTTCGGCAGGGGGGTTGGACTAGATGACCCACAGAGGTCCCTTCCAACCCCTACTATTCTGTGATTCTGTGATTCTGAGAAAGTGATTGGAGCCATTTGCACAGCCTAATCCTAGAATAGTATAGGTTGTTTGTTTTAAATTGAGTGGGCTAGACAGATGCTTTCCAGTGAGAGACTTCACACTTGCTGTCTCCTGCTTATTAAAAATATTGTAAACTACAGCATATACATACCAAAACCACTGTTTTCTGCTTGTGAAGTTAATTGTGAAAAAAACACATCAGGGACTAATGTGTGAGAGTTCAAGCTAGGAGTAAGGCAGTGTTCTTACACAATCTTGCTAGCAGCAAGCTAGCAAATGAGTTGTAGAATATGGACAAAAACCGTTTAAGTGTTGGAGGTTAGCCTTGGTAAGCTTCCTAATTACTTGAAATATGAAGGAAGATGCTTCTCCAGTAGTCCATTAAGTTTTGTCTGAGCATACACAGTTCTGGACATCATTTTGCTTGTGCCTGTTTTAAGATTTGGTCTCTGAATGTTGAAAACAGAACTTGAAGCAGCTGCTAAGCTATGAACTGTGATACATGATGGAATCAAAATCTGTTGCAGAACGAGCTTAATAGCATACATATGAAACGTATTAGCTGAACTGTATGCCCTTTTACTCCGGAGTAGTCAGCAGTGTAAGTTCCCATCATGTTCTTCTGAAGTCTGTGTTGTCTTGAGTGTACCACTGTAGCTGGAGCAGGTGCTGGCAGAGGCGTCTGTGGGGTGGCCTCTATGAGGAGAGGCCGGGACTGCCCAATGTGGGACACAAGACGGCTCCAGTGGGCCCACTGCAGGGTGGTGCTGTTGCGAAAGGGTAAAAAAAATGCTGCACAGGAGAGAGTGAGAGAGTAGTGAGGATGGTGTGAGAGAAACAACCCTGCAGACACCAAGGTCACAGTAGAAGGGGGAGGAGGTACTGCAGGTGCTGGAGGAGAGATTCCTCTGGAGCCCCTGGAAAAGACCACAGAGGAGCAGGTAGGTGTTTGCTGAAGGAACTGTGCCTATGGAAAGCCCACACTGGAGCAGTTGGTCAAGGACTGCAGCTTCTGGGAAGGACCCATGCAGGAGCAAGCTTATGCTGAAGGATTGCAGCCTGTGGAGGGACCCCACACTGGAGTATGGGAAAGGTGTAAGGAGGGAGGAGAGTAGCAGGGAGGAGCAGCAGGGAGGAGCTGCCATGGATGAACCACAGCTCCAATTCCCCATCCTTCTACAGTGCTTGGGGTAGGGAGACATAGAGGAGTTGGGAATGAAGGAGTGAAGTTGAGTCTTGGAAGAAAGGAAGGGCCAGGGGGAAGGAGTTTTAGGTTTTTTTTCTCACTGTCCAAATCCATTTTTACTGGCAATAAATTTGTAGAACAACCCAGATTGGAAGGGACCTCAGAAGATCACTGGATTCAACCTTCCAGTTACGTTAAGGTTCCCCCTTATGTTGATTCTGTGCCAGTGGTGGTGATTGAGTTGAGGTGAGGGAGTGAGAGAGCAACTTGGGTATCTGGCAGCCAGCCAAGGTCAACCCAACACAACCCTCTCATGAGAGTATATGCACACAGTTGTTAACAGGTGATATGCAGTAATTTGATGTACCCAGTGCTTTTGTTGTTACTATTTCCTTTGAAATGAAGACCATGTTTTCTAACTCATGTTTTTCAGACTACTCGATGAGTTTGGTGATGGCCTAGGACTTGCTCAGGCCATTCCTTCTGTCAGTACTCAGTTTCTTACGTCTATGGCACTAGAGGCACGCTTACAACAAGCTATGGAGGTATTAAAATACTCTTGATGTTATGTCAGTGATGTTGTGACATAAGTTTTTATTACTGAATCCTTTTTCAGCATAATCTGCAAATCAGGGGAAAATTACTTTTCTGTTTTAGCTCAAACTTTCAGGACTGCAAGCTTGAAAATGAATGCTGGAAGTTCTTTTAAATGATGTAGTGCGAGAAGTCATTGATCAGTGCTACTTCTTTTAGAATACATATTTTCTCTTAAAGCAAGGAAAGATACTGATTTCTACCAGTATAAACATACGCTATTTAAATTATTCTAAAGAATGTTGCTAAATTCCCTGCATAACAAAGGGAAGTCTATACTTGAATCTGTGCCTATGAGTTGTCCCAGCTTTTTTTTGCAAGAGTACAATTGAACGGCTTATATTTTTATTCCTCAGTTGAAGATTTTTCTGTTAGGGTCTTATCTCCATGTATTTTAAATTTAAAAAATACCAACACAAAAAACCCCACCCAAAAGCAAAAAAGTATTTTATCTTTACCTTGTTCTAATCTTGTTTCATCTGTCTAACTTTGAATCAATCAGAGCATTTGTTATTGAGAACCAGCACGGTTACGATATCTCTTTTCTGTGTTACGTGACATTGGTTATTGTCAGAGTGAATACAGAGCTAGCTGAAATTCACTTTGTAATATGACATTCTGGCACTGCCAGAAATGTCCCCTGCAGGGTATTTGTCTAAGCGTTAAATGATGTGTAGCTATATAATATGGTGTTACAACAATTAAATTGAATGCTTTGTGTGACGTAAGTTTAGGGGCATCAAGGGGCAGTTTGACTACTAGCTCTTGGTTAAAAGGGGTGAGCAGGGCAGACTATATGTCATAGTGTGCTTGCAGACAAAATACCAAGGATACTTTAAAATGCTTTCTAAAGCTGACAGTAAGTGGAACAATCACAGACAATTTTTTCCATGGATGTGTGCAAAATCAATGAATTTGTCAATAAACTTCATGGGGATTTTCCAAGGAGGTTGAAGCATTGTTCCCTGAAGTTGGCAGTCATTCAATTTCCAGGTATTGGGCATCCCCAAGGTGTATGGGAGGACAGCATTGTTCATGATCAAGTACGACAGGGTCTTCTCCAGCTATGGAAGATCTTGTTAGCATTACTCATCTGGAAACTCTTCAGAACTGCTTATTAATGTGTAGGAGGTCTGATATCCTTACTATAAAAGCAGTATTTTGAAGTTGTATAGAGAAGACTCCTTGTCTCTTTCATAGCTGCCAGTTCTCACTACATCAAAAAGGACAGAACTACAGAAGCAGTTGACCTCCTCCTTCACACCAAAGCCAGAGGATCTGTGTAGAGAGGGGAAACTAATCACATCTCCTTTTGTTAGTCTATATGTTAACATTTGAAGAGGGGACTGAAGTGGTTATGGCTCGGAGTTTTTTTCTTTCTCATTACTGTGTAACAGTATTTCCCTAGTTACTCTGTCAGAAGAAACCTGTGCACTCTTGACAGGCTGACCTGTAAAAGCAATCCTAGGTGGCTGTGTGCATGGCTGGCTGAGAAGGTGCTGTAATTATGTTAATGTCAGCAGGAATGGAGTGTTATTGAACATACTTGGCGAGCAGGTAGATGACTACAAAGGTAGTTATTCTATGGTACCTCTGGTACAGGCTAATGTGGATATTGAACAAGAGGGAAGGCAATTCTTTTAAATAGTATTTGTGCTTGAAGTTAACTTTTAAGTGTCTGAAACTTTACAGTGGGTGTAAAAGGCTGGTGTAACTGGATTTAGTCAGCAGAAGATGGTAACTGAGTAATAAAAGGAACAGCTGTATTGACTGTGACTAAATGGACAACACAGGTTTTGAGTAAGAATTGAGTAGTTCCTCCAAATCTTGAGTAGAATATAGAGCACCTCTCTTTCCAGTATGAAGATGGTTACTAAAACACTTCAGAAAATAAGATCAAGGATTACCTAAATCTGTTCAACATCTCTTAAGCAATATTGCAAGTATTTCTGGAAGTTGACACAGTGAAGAAAAAAAGACTCTATAATGTCTGTCTATCCAGAATTAATTTAAATTGCTTGAGATCCTGTCTTTTAATGACCACAGAAAGATGTAGACAGGATCAGGATATAATATATTCTCCATTCTAGAAATATAGGACTTGCAAATGTCTAGTCCAGTGTAATCTCTTAAGAAAATACGATGTGACCCTGTCCCTGACAGGATTAACATAGACTAGAAACTTGAGTTCCTGGAAGGTGTTTAAAGGGTGCTCTTTATATCAGCTTTCCTGTTGTGGAGTGTGCTCCACAAATCAAAAATGTAAAATCTTCCACTGGAATAGTACAAATCTGTGTTACAAAGCCTTTTCCTTATCTTTGGTACAGTGGCACAGTGCTTGCTCAGATATCCAAAATGTGGCATACAGCATTTTCAGGGGAAGAAAACAAATTTTAAAAATTGATCTTAACAACACAAAAGAAAACTGAACTATCTTTTCAAATTTGGGTAAGAGATTGCTGAAAATGTCTTTGCTTTCTGCTAGAAAAAGCAATTTCTGGTTTTCCATTTGTAGGGTGTTTAGAAAACATCTGTAATGTGACAATTTTTGTTCTGTAGTTTGTTGCACTGTGTATATATATGTCAAGTGGAGAGTTAGAGATCACTGTGAGGGGTATCAGTAACAAAGGTCAGGGTCATCAGGCTTGAGAGCTCTTTGAGGAAAGTGAAAATTGAAGCTAGTTGCCTTGCTTCCTTATGATTGGTATTTTATGCTCCTCATCCTTCTGCCCAAGAGTGAAGCGAGTGATTTCATCCATTCTTGACATAGGTCATGATATTTCGGGGATCAGGACTTGTTCTAGTTTTGATAGGCATTTTTCTGCAGGGTGATTAGGTTTCAGTTTCACTCCATACTTTTTCTGCTTGTTTTGCAACTTGTTCTCAACTTCCAGATCTTACTGGTTGCATGCATGTTTTCTTTCTCTGAATGACTATACCCCAAGCTGGTTTGCCACTTTGAGTGTGAGTATATGGATAATATGTAACTGCAGCTTTCTAACAGGCTACTTGTTGCCAGTTATGCTATTTTAGTATTATTTAGATATGGCTTTAGGGCAAACAGCTACTAATTAAATCTTGCTTGGGCTGGTTCTACCTTATGGATGCAACATACCCCTACTGTTTCAGGTTTAAAAAGTAACCCATCTTCTTCCTGATAATAAGTATTTTTGCACCAGAGGTTTTGTAATGGAGAAGTCTGAGTTTTGACTAGCTTTAACTATTATTCTGATGAGCAGATTAAGTGGAGTTTAATTATAAGATCATTAATAATATGTCTAATGATTGACTTTATTGAACCTGTTCCTGATTTACATCATATACCTCAAGTTTCCCAAAATTCTCTTATCTAAAACAGTAGATTCATTAACCAGATCTTTTTCACCTATAACAACATAATTTATTACAAGAGTCTATATAGCTCAAATTTCTGAAAAATTTTCTATCAGCAAACTAATTTGGTGTAGCCATGAAACACTTGAAAGGGATGTGACATGGTAATGCATCCAAAATTCAAGTGTATATTAACTAGGGTGGGGGACATCTGTCACAATTGTGACATTTGGAGGGGAGAAGTGGTGAATACATTCAATTTTTTTTTCTAAAAAGCTATATTCTGTGAACACTCTGGGATCATGAAATGTAATAAACTGTATGTGATTTATTTTTGTTACTTGCATTTGTTTTCAAGAAATTACTTAGCTGGGAGTGTTTGGTTTACTTCATTAGCAGTATAGAACAGGTTTGGTGTCTCTGCACTGTTGGTGACTTCATTTATGAATATTTCCTGTGCTGTTTCACAGACGGGAGGAACTCAAACCCCTGTAGGCTATAGCACTGCTGGTTTTAGCAGTGTCCAGCATTTGGTTTATAGTACATGGAGCAGTAAGCAGTTGCGCAAGTAATAAGAGGAAGGAAATAAAGGTATCTTTGAAATTGTAAAGGTATCTTATAAAAGTTGTAAAACAGACACTTTGCTCTGCTCTGGTTTTGAATATGTGGTTTTAAGCATGGGAGTCATTGTGAGGCTTTCTGTCTGTGATGTTTCTTTTGTGTAGCTTTTGAAAGCAAACAATACAATGCTTTTGTAAATAGTTTTCTGTTTGAGAGTACTGATACTGGATATAGACAGAGAGGTTTGACACATAGGCAATATTGCATCCTTTTGTTTGCCTGTGATCTTACCTGTTTTTTCCAGCTTAATGAAGTTAAGCACAGTATTTTTACCAATAAATGATTCTCAGACCATTGCAGCTGTGTGTTGAATGACTTCACGGGCCCTAGTCGTGTGCTCAATCAGAATCATTTTATTGCTCATACAATACAATAGTTACTAGAACCAGTCGGCTTTGGATTTGTGGCTTTGCAAATGCCAGTTCACGGTTGCTGTTTTCCAGGATCTTTTGCAGCTGGATGTGTGAAAACAGCTTATCTCATGAGAAGAGCAAAGGGAGGCACAGGATGCGCTGATCCTTCAGGGTCATGAGACAGTGCTGTTCTGTCTCAAGTAATACGGTTTCCCACAGCTGTACCAAAATACCATTACAGATACTAAAATCATCTTAATTTTAGTAAGGCTGTATTGTCTGCTGTAGCAGAATTGAATGTTTTTAAGCTGTTAAACTGGATGAGTGTACCTGTTTTGCAGGTGGACTTTCACACTGCACTAGAAATAACTGTCCCAGGATTTCCTTGGAATTTAACAGATTTCTAGATAAGAATACATGTGACAGTAGGGGCTGTAAATATATGTCTGTTAGCTCATGCTGATCTCTCTGCCACAAGCATTTGACTGTAGGTATAAACCTGGTAGTTTAGGTCTGTGTGGGTTGGTTGCCTGAGCGCCCTTGCCTAAGTGCAGGCATGTTTCCAGGCTGTAGCTCTAGTAACTTTCTCTGAAGCTTAAAGACTACTGAAGATGTTTGTGCATAATCCAAAGTTCCTCTGGTATATTTTTAGTTCTTTAGTTGTGTACCCCCAACACTACAAAACTGTCAGGTTATCTTAAACTTCTTATCAAGGGAGTTTTGTGACCATTACAATCAGTGATTTTCATGCTGATTAGAGCAGTGAGTAGTTGTACTTGAGGGGTGTGACTAGTTCGTTCAGGATATGAACTCAGTGCTGCTGTGTTTTTGGCTCTTCAGTTTGTTCTGCTGTTCAGACAGGTATATCTAGTACATTTCTTAGTGAATATAACTAATCTGAGTTCTGTATTGCATTTTTTCTACTGGAGATCCTTTCAATGTCTCATGGGGTTGAATGTATGACATTAACATCAAATCTGCCTGCTGTAGCATCCGTCTTAAAGATTTTGTATGGTGAAAAATTGAAGTTTCAAACAAGATCACTTCAGAGCACTATGTCTGTATTAAGTCATTATACAGATGAGAAACATCTGTGTGGATCCTGTTTTTTCTGAAAGCTTTCATTGGTAGTGTAGCTGAGGTCCTTAATATTTTTGTTTGTAGCTGAGTAATTAAATAGTTAACGCCAGAAAACACATCAATGGGGCTTTTATTTTCAGAAAGTGAAATGTAATGGCAATTTTGTATTAGCAAGCTTTACATTTTTAACTTGCTGCCTTTTTTGGTACTTTAAAATGAGCAAATGTTCATTAGAGGGTAAGTTGTGACTCTGTCCTGATACTTTCAGAAGGCTTGAATAACAACCTGTTACTGTTTTGACCTTCAGTTTCAACTCGCTCATTACAATAATAAAAAGAATGTAATGGTTAGTTTGGCAGACATAACTTCCATTTAAGAAAGTAATACTATTAGAATTGGATTCCTTTTCTTGCTTATTTGTTTTTATGTGGAATGTTACATTTGTGAGTAAGAGAACTCGGTCTCTGCTCACCCTTTTCAGGCTGCTCTGGCACATTTGCAGTCTATTGGATTTGATGTTGAACAAGCTCATCCACCAGCTACAAAAGAAACCATAGATTGTCTGCCACAGATTATCGTCACAGATGACCATGATGGTATGGAAAAATAATTAAGAATTAATTTCCATAAAGTTTATAAGAACGAAGTTAGCTGTAATACCATAGATGCAGTACTTCAACATACTGTTTAGCTGATAATGCTGTTCTAAGAGCATTTGGTTCTTGAGTCAAACTGAGCAGAACTTTGGTCAGTTTGGAAAACTCATCTTTACTGGAGTAAGTGTGATTGTATTTTGTGATCATTAGTGATGCTGTTGATAATATGTGTATTTTAATTTTAGCTCGTCTTAGTTGTAAAACAAGGTAATAATAATGCTTTTTCTTCATCATGGGTGTAGGTGAAGAGCAGTGTTGCACCATCTGTTGCTGTGACTATGTAAAAGATGAAGTCATAACAGAGCTACCCTGCCATCATTTATTTCACAAACAATGTGTGTCTCTTTGGTTACTGGAGGTAAGTACTACAGGGTTGGTGGGGGTTTTGTGGGTTTTTGAGTGTTTGCTTTTGGGGAGGAACAGTTGCTAACTTCTTGAAAATGTGGGATGATGTACTGAGAAATAACTGGCTGTTAATTTTATGCATTATGGAACCAAATTCTAGTCCAAGTGAGGAACACAATTTATGTCTGTACCCACCTGAAGGCGATTTCTTGAATGGAGGAGGTATTTTTGTGAGGAAAAACATGGCCTGCTTTTAGTAGGAATGAGAGATGGATGAGTTAACTTGTTTTGGTATGGGAAAAGCTTTTTTAACTGTACTCATACCTTGAAGAAGGTGGCTTGGTTTTCTCTGCGAAGAGTAAAGGATCTGATCTGTCTTGCCAGAATGTCAGGCCCATTTATGGTGACAGCTAAGGTTGGCAGGAGAATTACTGAAATGCTTGTAGATTAATTTAAAAAAGTTACCTTTGGCAAATCTATATTGTATTCGATTTCACTTTCATAATCTGTAATCAGCTTCCTTCCAAATGTCTGCCAAAAGCTTACATTGTATTGAGGCTAGCCTAAAAGAACTGAATTAACAAATTGTTTTTTTTCCTTGCACTTGCACTCTGCTTTATGCACAGTATGAGCCTGGGCTTGCTAGTTCGCAGAGAGCCTACAGTGTAACACCTCGTTTACTCAAGAGGTACGAAGGAGAATTAATTGATTTAGGCTAGAGAGATCAGATCAGAACACCTCTAGCATGGCTTGTTACCTTAATAGTGATTGCCACATTGAAATTGCTTGTATTATGTCTTGCCTTGTTCTGCTGTCATAGTAAACTGCTCTTTCTGAAAACTAGGCCAAAGTACTTACTACTACATTTGGGCTGTACCTACTTTACTTTTAATCCTTGCCTCAAAAAAAATTCCCATCTGTGAAATCAATCCTTTGAAGAAGTTCTTGCAGAGAGCCTGATGTATCTGCTGTGTAACTGGTCTAAAAGCAAAACAAAAATTTCTTTTGAGATTGTTAGCTGTCTCTTCGCTCCAGGTAGCCATCCAGCCAAATTTGACTTTGACACAGTGCTGTTGTGAAGATACTTCATAAAAAATAACCTTTAGTTTTTCAGTGGAATTGAATGCAAACTGTGCAAATGACCTGGGATTTTTCTTCTTTTTTGTAGTCAGGAACATGCCCGATTTGTCGTCACGTGCTTGCACCCATGTGTCCTGAAGCAACTGCTGCCACTAATTCCTTTCTGTCTGATCATGATTCAACATCTTCTGTTCATGGTGCTACAGGAGCTTCAAACTAGGGTCTGAAATTAAATCTTTGCAACCAAAAATGTAGATTTTGCCTGTCTAATTACAATGTGAAAAAAGATGTATAAAATTAATTGTAAAATACTGTCTGTATTATATGTTTCAGTTTTGAAAGACGCTGCAAGCCTTTCTAAACTCTTTACGTTTGCAATAATACTTTAAATTTCCAAACTTTTAAGTTAGAAGTATGTGCAGCCTTTTTTCTTTGCAGAATCTTGCTGATAAGTGTAATGTCTAAACTTTGTATTATGATATTTTTTCCAGAAAGATAATTTGGTACTTTGTTTGGGGTCTTGCAGCTGCAGTGCAGTTGCAGCTTGTTAAAGTTATGTTTACGGTCAGTTTTATGTAATCTGAACTATTAATTTTATCTAAGTTAGTGCCACCAAGAGACTTTGTAATCGATCTCTCATATTTGCATCAAATGTGAAGATGTTCTGTGATAACAGCAGTGGTAGAACTTGATTTCACTGGAAAAAACTGCATAACTGAACAATATTTCTTACCAGTTTATTCAATAATAAAGTCTTTCCTAATGTCAGAACTGCTATTAAATTTCTGCTGTCTGTGGTTTTTTTATAAATTCTACCACCATTTTTAAGCCTGTGTTTTGAATAAGTGTAAGAACTATGGAACTTCACCTGAAGAATCTGAAGTTCTAAGTTTCTACGAATTTGCATCTATAAGAGCTGGGCGGCTGGTTCCTTCAATTTCTATTCAAATTCCATTCTACTGAATAGGTCTCCTGCATGCATGCTCTCTCTTTTTAGGATGTATTTATTTTTATAAATATTGGAGCTGGGGTTGCTTTCAAATGCAGATATAGTTAAAATATTTTTGGCTCTTGGTGTCTTGAGTCTGAAAAACATAGTAGAAACTTCACACACTTAATTGAAAAATACATTTGAATACTTGGCTATTAGTATAATTGTTGTAAAGTTCTTTCACAAATTTAAACACTATTGAAGTTTCTGGTATTTGCACAGGTTGCAGTGGGTTATGCTACACTTAATATTATAAAGGAGAAAAGACTGGTTTCTAAGATGCATTTCTATAAATAATACGCCAGTATATGTGAAAACTTTGAAGGACATGGAGTTAGTCATTATGGGACAGAAAGATAATGTTTGGATGTGTATGTACTAATGGCTGCACAAGAACTTTTCTGTACCCATTGGATAGACGCATGATTTTTAAAATGTTGGTGCAGGGGAATAATATATGAGGGGGTCTGCTCCTTGGGTTTTCACTTATGTAAATCCAAAGTGTCAAGTTATAAGGAAGCCAAAACAATAGGATACTAGTGAAAAGTGGGAGATGCCTAGCTCCTTTCCAGCTTATTCTCCTGTATTAAAAGTCTGTATTTGCTGAAGGAGGCATCAGTAGGATTTGGGCAGACAGACAAGGAATGTGTATGTCTAGGCATACTCACCAGCAGAATTCATACCAATCCAGGAAGTGCTGTAATCTTTGGCATCTCCATTGCAGACTAGTGCTGTGAAGAGTGGTTCACCCATGGCTACCAACTGCCCCAGACAATAAAATAGTAACACAGCCTTTAAAGCTCATTTAAGATGTGTATGAGATGTTTGTAGATGGAAGAGAAAGTAGGGATTAAGGCATCTGTATTGTTTGCAGGGGAAAACACCAGAATGATGGACTTGCTATCAAAATTGTTCTTTGGGGCCTTTTGTTCTTCATTAGCTCCCCCTGGAGCAGATGTTACAGGTATTTTTAACCAGCCTGTGCATTGTTTCTCTCTGGAATGGCACTGTATGTTGACCTTCATTTAATCTCTTAAGCACAGTGTTTTATAAAGAGATTTACTTCAAATTCTGTGACAAGGTTTGAAAATCCTCTTGCTAGAAGCTTTTGACTCCAGACTTAACCAGCAGTGTCAAGAGCTAAGCTAGAAGCTTTCCTTTGTTATCTGTTGCTGGCCTCAGCTCTGACTTGTTCCTATTTCTAAACAGCTGCCTAATAAGAAGAGGGTTCATGTTCTCTTTTTTCTTTTTTTAATGTGAATGGAGGGATCTTATTTGCAGATTTTTTCTGGCTCCTCATCTGAGGAAACAACAGATGAAAAGTCTTTCTAACAAAGTGTCTGAAAAAGCATATGCTAGGTCACATTCAAGAGGTTACCAGTAGAAGTGTTTTCACACGAAACAGAAAGTAAAAAAATCCAAACCTTTGGATCATGTCCAAATGTTTGTTGCAATGATTTTTTTTTTTTTTGGTAAATGAAGTCAGAACATATTGCTGTTTCAAATATAAAATTTGTTTGGTTAAAAAGGGTCTAGTTCTTGAAAAGGCCCTGCAAAGTATAATGTTTTTCTAGAATTAAAAAAATTTATTTTCTTTATGCTCAAAGAAAATATTCTAGACATTTTTAAGTAAAAACTTTTAGCTGCAAGGAAGAAAATATTTTTGCCCCATGTTAGGCAAAACCAAGCATTGCACAACAATGTGAAAGCAAATATGAGAAATAAGCTTGTTTGTTAAAGGTTCATGTTGTCTATACATGCACTAGTACGTTGGAAGCATCTAATTTCACTATGTAAACTGCATTCATTGTAACATTTCCATAAAACGTTTCCATTCCACAGTTAAAATGGGTTTTGTTTGTTCTTAAAAAACCCAACAACAGAGCCTTTCTTGTGTTCTGTTTCCTCCTTTCACATTCTGGTAGGTTTTGAAAGGATAAATTATATGTTTTGGTTATCAGATTCAGGTAACAGATTTTTCTTAAATAGCCATAATTAAAGAAATGAAGGTAGTGTGAAAAAAAACTTCAAGTCACAGGGGAAGTTCCCTCAGTTCTTGTGCCTGCATATATCTCGATTTTGGTTAAGGTTACTTGGGGAGCAGTCTGGTAGCAGTCACAGCTCTGCAGCCACCTTCCTTGTTAAACAATGCAGAAGGCTCCTAGTTCCCCCCACGTTTCCTTATTCTTTAATTATCTCCCAGATTATCTCCCAGATTTCATTTGCCTTTTTGCATCTGAGGGCAGTTTCCTAAGGGATCCCATGCACTAGTGCTTGAAACAGCCAAAAGTTTGCACTTTGAGGTTTAGGGTCCTGACTCTACTTTTTATCTGTCCACCCTCCTGGCTACTCAAGTAGTGGGCATCGCCCTTCCAGGAGATATCCTAGCTATGGTTTCCACCCATGGGAAAGCTGTTGCCAGAAGGAGTGTGGGGACCCAGACGGGGGCCCCACGCAAGAACGCAGGTGTCCAGGTCCCTGGCTGCAGGGAGTGCCTGAGCCTGGCGCTCGTACCGGAGGACAGCAGAGACAACGGCTGTGTTCGGTGCGAGCAGGTGAATGACCTGCTCAGCCTGGTGGCAGAGCTGAAGGAGGAAGTGGAGAGGTTAAGGAGTATCTGGGAG
>Ga0065711_1010245_pt1 | contig 13095 bp, 8 predicted proteins | sample Hoacrofraction12_FD_59098 | JGI IMG/M metagenome (GOLD analysis project Ga0065711, IMG submission 59098) | Hoatzin crop microbial communities from Cojedes, Venezuela - Epithelial fraction 12 v2 (version 2) | ecosystem: Host-associated > Birds > Digestive system > Esophagus > Crop | place... | reverse complement strand
CGGCCGCCCACGTAGCGCCCCCTGGCGGCCGCGGGGGCAGGCGCCTCCTGGCCCCCGCCCGTCGCCGTACCACGGGGGTGGGGGCGGGGGGACAGCCTCACCCTTTCGGGCATCCTTTGTTGAGCTGGAACGTTATGGTACACGAGAGAGCTGCTGATGTGAAAGCAAGAGCCTCGAAGCACAAGTTTACTTTTTCTGTCTATGCAGCAGCTGTCCCTTAAAGCAGCTGCATAGGAGAATCAACATAAAGTAAGGGTTAGAGAACTAAAATAAGCAATTTTCTCCATTTTAATATTGTCCAAATTTATAATCCCCATTTTTGCTCACTTCATCTTCACTTTTTTATGCAACAGTGAAGAGCAGTAAGTTATACTGCCCCACAAAACAGTATTTCAAACAGCATCTTCTTATTTTGAAAAACAAGTCATTTATTTTGGAGGCATAAGGGAGACCATTACAGTTACTTAATTTGATGACTCAGAACAGATGACGGAATTTTACCAAGCATTTCATTCATTGAGCTATTCTGCTCTGGCTTAGCCTGAAGTTACCTCATTTCAAGATCAAGCTTTCAATTAGCAGAGAATCCACCAACACCCCTAATATGTTGTTGCTCCAGTGATTAGTAAAAAATTTTACCCTTCTTCTAGGCTCAGCTTTGAAAGGTGAAACTGGACTGACCCTGTTTATGAAATCCTACCTTTAGCCTTTGTCCTGAAAGTTGGAAACATGTCTTTGGGGTGAGGTGACTTTGGTTAGAGCCACGCAGAGCGAGCTTCGTCCCACGATCGCACAAAAAGTCTGATGGTAAGCAGCATGAAGATAAGTAGAGGTATCCCCTTCTGAAGACACACTGCTGAATAAATGGGGTGTATCTGTTATCTCCTGAGCCAGATTCCCAATCAAACCAGATCCTGGCATCCCAATTTACTTTGTTCTCTGCTCTTTATTCCAGCTGTGGGAGCTGAGGTTTTTCCAGCACAGCTCATGTTAGGATTCTCATAAATTGTCTATAGCCACCCAAATGGGTGGATGCCCACATATTTCTCCCTCTATTCACCAAAAATATTTCCATGTAAATATTAAAAACACAAAACAACTTTCCCCAGTTCCCAGTGGAGGGCAGTAATGGGAACTTAGTCTGTGATTTGCCAGGGGAAAAACAAAAACCAAAACACCCCCAAAAAACTCACAAAAACCCAAAACCACCCCAAAACCAAACCCTTGCCTTTTAATTCAGTCCTGCTCGGCGAGACAGACTGAGGATAGCCAAGTCATTTCCACATAAAGCACAACACATCTTCTGTACCTTTGATCGATTTCTTCTTCACACAAAGCAGCACAGCCCAACACCACCTGTGTCAGATAAAAAGACACAACTGAGTGAAAGGGAAACACCTGAGGAGGATCCCCTCTGAAGCTGCAGATCCAGTTCAAAGTCACAGGCATCAAACAGTGTCACCAATGCTTTAGACAGAGAAGTCTAAATGAGTCTTGTTTTCTAAACCACCGCATGCTTGGGATGTTCAGAAAGCTCTGGGTCAGGTTTTAATCATGCAGAACCCATTCCAACTGGAAATACAGAAAAGCCTGTGTGATAGTCACCTTGTTGTTTAAATGGGCAACACAGATGATGCTCGTTTCAATCAGCAGGGATATATCCTTTCCAAAGTAAGAATGGAGTAAAGCCTTTCTTCAATGAAAGCAGTAAGTGTAGCCCATGATAATAACCTTCGCTGAAGGCAGATTTGTTAGTGTTTAAAAGGACGTATAGGAGGTTACCTGAGATATCTTGTCTAACATCATTTTTCCTGCATTTTTGTTACATGGGTTCAGATTTTTCACATCCTTCCAATGCAGGCTGGAAACCAGACTGATTTCCAAGCATAAAATCAAGAGGGCTCATTGAGATTCCCATGCTAAAGCAAACTGCTCACAGGGCAAATCATTCTTCTGTTTCACCAGCATTATTTTGCAAGTTTTCTGTAATTTTTTGATGCTTTAGGGCTTGAGACTTAGAACTACCACAAAAATCACACCATAGTAATGGCAGTAAATTCTAATATGAACCCCCTTCCCTGAACCATCCTGTGCATTTAAAACAAGGTAGTAACCACTCATAACCACTTCATAGTTACTAGAAAAGGCAAAACTCACCTTGAAGTGTAACAAACAGAGGTTTAATCTGCTAGTTCAGGTTACTGAACTAGCTACTTCAAAATCACTAGCCATACTTTGATTTGCTGTCTCCAGAACAGAGCTCAGCTTGAGCTTTGGAATAAAAACAAGGATAATGATGTCCACCTTCTATTACAGAGTTCTACTCCAGTGCAGACTGAGCACGTGCTGGAACAGAGCCCTATTCAAACCCAGGCAGCGGGGATCTGAAACAGAACTGACCAGCATACAAAGTTTAAAGCTTACTGGGGACAAAGATGTGTAGAAGTGACCTGATTAGAAACCCTGTCACTTCCCTCATCCCTCCAAAAAAGTGAAATTCTCAGCAAGAGAGCTCAAATCCCTCCCACAATAACAGCGTGTTAGCAACGGAAATCCAAGGTGACCAACATGTCCACAGAAGCAATTCCATTGCAACCCCCGCTCTTACACTTGCCAGCAAGTCATTTCCCAAATATGTTCCTCATTCTTTCAAAACTAGTATTGGATACAAAAACACAACCTGGTTTGTTTGTTTAAAATATAATTTTGGTAGCGAAAGCATGAAATATTTTTCAGAAACAAACCAGACTGATTTAGCAGAGGCTTTAAAACCATCCAACTGAAACACTTGAGTAACACCTGCTCTCTTATCACAAGTTTTACAGCCTACATTTTAAAGTTACTTATTTTGAAGATCGACGTATACAAGAATGAATGCCATGTGCATTTAGGACTTCCCACCTATAAAGAATGCAAATTCTATTTCTGTTCCTCTCACACAAATTCAACGTACGCAATTTCTATCTTTCTTCTAGCCTTTTTTGAAAGCAGAGCTGCAACACCAAATCACACTTCCAATACTGAAGATGCCTTAAATTCTCACTTAGGAATTCACAAGTGTACCAACCATATTGTTTTAATTTAGTCATTAGTATATACATTAACACTCAAAAGTGTGATAAAAACCAAACAAAAGTAGTTTTTTTTAATAAACAGCATGTGATACAGACCGCAAAGATAAATAAAAAGCAAGACTTTTTACAGTTTCCCATGAACATGAACTACAATAAGTATCATAGGCCGAACTTTTGTTACTTGAGTAGCACAGCAGAAGGGGGGAAAAGGGGAAAAATGTTTGTGTTTTTTTTTTTTTTTTAAGTAAAAAGTACTGCAAGACTATTCTCAGTATGACAACACATGCATCTTGCTGCATCTTAAATATTGTTTTGGCCCATTATTACTAAAAATGTCTTGCTGTCTAACTACTTTACCACAGGACCTTTATTACAGAATGACACACACACGGCAACATCCCTCCCACCCCCCCATAGTGGTTATTTAAAAGATAATTGTCTCATTTTTAAAAGACATTTCAAGCACTGGTGGGTGTTTATACTCTCCTTTTGATGAAGATGTGTAACTGCTACCAGCTTCACCACAGTTACGCAAAAGCATCAAGAGCGTACACCCTCCTGGGCTCTATTTATCCAAAATGCCAAGGGGATCATGGGCTGCCTCAGGAAGAGCACAGCCAGCAGGTCGAGGGAGGTGAGCCTTCCTCCTCCTGCCCTCTGCTCAGGTCCAGTGCTGGGCTCCCCAGGGCTGAGCCAGGCATGGACGTACTGGAGTGGGTCCACCAAGGGGCCACGAAGATGAAGGGATAGGAAGCAAGGCTGAGAGCACTGGGATTGTTTAGCCTGGTGAAGGGAAAGCTCAAGGGGCATCTTGTCAATGTATGTAAATGCTTGATGGAGAGGAATAAAGACAACAGTCAAGGCTTTTCTCAGTCCTGCCCACTGAAAGGATATTAGGCAATGAAACAGAAGAAATTTCATATAAACATTAAGAAAAAACTTTTACTGTGGACACTCTTAGATAGGCTCTAAACCCAACTGGACGATGTCCTGGGCAACCTGCTCTAGCTGACCCTGCTTCAAACAAGGCAGCTGGACTAGCCGATTGCCACAGCTCCCTGCCAATCTCAACGGTTCTGTGCAAGTCTGTGAAAGTTCTTGCAATTGTGTTGCCAGTTGCAATTACATCCATACTGTCAAAATTTCAAGCCTGAGAATCCAGGACATCACACTGCAGCTGTATCTATTTTAAATCCTTTTCTCCACCAGGGAAGTGGATTTTGATAGCGTATGTTGATATTCATGGTTAAAACTTGCAGAGGTGCAAGAGGAAAGGATGATACTTCCAGATGATGAATTACACATTTATCTTCACAAGAGAAGATGAAGAATTTGGACCACAGTGGCTGTAAGACAAGAAAGAATAGGATTCATCTCTGCCTCCCTTCCTCTTCTTTCCTCTGCCCCAAATGAAACAGTAAGACAACCTTGGACAGCCTAGGGCAGTTGATAACTCAGGATACAGAACACTTAATAAGGCTTGGGAATAGATTAAATGCACTTAAACCAAAGAAACAAACCAGAATGAGATTGCAGCTCTGTATATCCATGTTTTGGCTCTTACGGATTAACTAAACTGCAGCAGACGTAAGATTCTTATGAGAAACAGCTTCTGCTTGAATCAGGCTTTCTATAACTTCAGCAATATAATTAGGTCAGGTTTAACTGTGATTAATTTAATACTGGAACAAATTCCTAACAAAATTGATGCAGTTACACGGAACTAAGTGGTTCCTAAACCAGTTTTATAGCTACTGGGGAACTGGCACTAGAATTTCAGAAAAAGTCATGACAGAATAAGTGTATTTTAGCCTTCTTTATGCTGAAGGAATATTGCAGCACATACAGAAGTGACAGTAAGGACACTTAAGACATTTATGCAAACCAATGGGGATGCTAGCTTCAAAGAACAGGCAGAGTATTTCTTCAGTTGATCTCTTACCAATATTTTATGTTGTTAGGCTATGGGCATGTCCCTTTTTTAGGAGAGGTGCTGGAGAGAGAATGACAGAGGGATCCACCTCTGGCTTAGAGTCAGGAGTGCTAACACAGTAAGACCTCATACTTTTAAAAAAGTCTATGCCATAAAGCTCAGAAATCAAGAACACTGCACTGCAAATTAAGAACAGCTATTTTTCCTGAGTGTGGGTTCAATGAGTCTTTACGAAAGAGTAGGAAGATGAAACATTTAAGTTAGTGAGCAACAAAAATCCTGGAAGTCTCAAGAATGAAAGTAACTATAGACAATGTGACAGTAGTGATGGAGAGCTGAAAAGGCTAGTTAATAAAGACTATTTCAAAGTAAAATTGTGAAGTGTTTAACTGGGCTGTAGTAAACGTTCCTCTCATTAAGAGAACACCTTTCATACCGAATCATAAGTAATCTGGAACTTTAATATACATATAGTCTAATTCTGATTTCATATGCTGTTGTAAATCCAGAGTGATTCTGATAAAGTCAGTGTTATATCAGCATAAAGTGAAATCAGAATTTCTCAAAGACCAGAGCACCTATAGATTTGATTAGCGTATGCAAATAGAGAACTTCTATATTCAGTTTCCAGTTGGCTTCCCTTCATTAACACAGATGTCAAAAATAAAACAAAACCACCACCCCACCCCCAAAACCCACATCAACTGCAGGGGTGGTGAGCTACACATCATTTTGGACAGATAGAGCCTTACCTAAATGTGCTTTCAGCACAAAAAAACCATACAAATTCATTATGTGTATGAAACATATATTGCAAAATTAAATTGGGATGCAATAATCTGCAACAACATCCACAACTATATAGTATTTAAAAAAAAAACCCAAGTGTGGTTCTTCTTCCATTCAAGTAAAACTAAAACAAGTTAAAAATAATCTTCGAAGCAGCAAGTTACAATTCTTGCTGTAATACCACACCATTTTCATTAACTTGAAGCATTTTCAAGATGTCAAAGACATCAACAAAATAGTGATTTCAAGTGGCCTTTCTGATAATTGTTTTTTTGAATGGGTCCAGCCCAGGTCTGCAACCTGTACAGACATGCAAAACAGGAGGAATTCACAATTATTAAGAACAGATGCTGGAACATGGCAGTTACAAAGTGACAAAGCAAAGAAAATACCTTAAAATTGTCACCAAACATGGGCTACTGACCACTAACGGGCATTTAATATTTTACATAAACAGGAAAGTTGGAAAAAACCCAAAACAGCTCTCCAAACCACCAACAGCAGGGTCATCACATACAAAGTTCTCTATAGCTTGGTAATTTCTATATTGCCTTTAATATGTAGGCTTATATCTTCTTCACAAGATGCCAAACCACTAACAATTTTGGTTTTGTTTAAATGCTTTTTTAAATTTTAAAAGTTACACTGAAAGTCTGTTTCACCTATGAAAAAAGCTACTAATGCACCCCTTCAGAATAGAAAAGTGTGCATATGTAAGTCAGTACAGGTGCTTTTTCTGCTACCTTTAGGAAAGTAAAGAATATATTTTTATGGCAAACTAATCATCAGCAGCCTGCTCTGTCATTAAATCAAACATAGTTTCACAGTTGAAAATGTTACTGTTTTTAAACTTCTGTTTCACTAAATCACCATTTCCTAATGCTTTGCAATAAAACATATGGCCCAGTCCTGGGCTCCTTGCTCCGGTAGTATTACTACAACGTTTTGCAGGAGCAAGGTGTTCAGATTCAACTCAAGCTCTCAATAAGCTACTTAGTGTTTTGTGCAGCTGACTCAGAACAAAGGGAACGTTTTCAAATGTCCATGAAGTGGGAACAGTTAAAGAAAAATCCAAATTCCAAGTGATCTCTAAAAATCTAGAGCTCAGTTACAGGTGCTTTCACAGTCTGTAAGCAGATCTTATTTCCGATACTGAGGACAGATAACATCCTCTCATTTACAACAATGTAAGTCAATAGTACTTCCACTATTTTCAGTGACGTTACATCAGCACAAAACTGGCATAACAGGATAAGGTAATTAGGGCTGAATGCTTTGAAGCTTAGAAAATGATTTTTTTTTTTTCCTGAAACACTGACAAATGTTTTTCAAATGCCCATCCTGGCTATGGTAAGAACAACTGCTTAAAGCCCATGAGCTTCTCCTACTTTAAAAAAAATTATTTAAATGCTATAATTATCCCAAATCATATTATGCCTGTATCACTATGAAGTTTCCTTTCTTTTACTATTTGATGTTCATAACAACTTCTACAGCTTGTGCACAGCATTTAGTTGCAGTAACTTTTGGAAACAGAGCCTGATTCCTCATACCTTTCTGTTTGTGCAAAAAGGGTGAAGAACACTGTATGCTTGAACTGAAAGACGTTTATACTCATATTTGCAGAAGTAAATGGCTAGGAAGGGGCAAAGCACAAAAGAAGTTGGGCTCATAACATCCCATCAGTTTGAGCTGATCTTTTCGTCCAGGCTGGAAAAGGCTGACCATCTCTTACATAAACGAGGTAAAGCATTGTTTCAATACCAGATAAATAAGGATAATATAGCACCTGATGTGGCATTTGTGCAAGTTTTACCCACTTAAATTAAGAGTTACAGCCAACAGGTTTCAGATTTTGTGAACTAAATTTAAATTGAAACTAAGCCTTATTTTAAAAGAGCTAAGCCATTAGAGTGCATTGACTGCAAAGTAATACATACAAGGGTAATTTTGCTCTAGAAAATATGACCGTGGTTAGGAAGAATCAAAATATTCATATGAACAAAGAGGAATATGTAACAGTCAATAAAGAGTAATGGGAAATCTATTGGACTACTCAAAAATATTTAGTAGAACTAAGGAAATAAAACTTCACATTCCCATACTATTCTTGGAACTTCTGTACTTTTCATAAAAACAGGTTTCCACCCACAACATCAAGTATTCCTGTGTGCAGTAATCAACTGCAGGATCTTGACTATGAAAGTGTCTTGAAAGACCAAAGTCTTGGCTTTACAATCCCCAAAGTCTTTCATCTTGTAATTGATTGCACATTTTTAATATACTACAATTTGCTAAATGAAGCCAACCACTCATTACCTCATCAGTACAGCCTGCACAAAGTACAGTTTATTTATATACTTATATTCTAATCTAACACCAGCTGTCAGCATATTTTATATTACATGTGGTATTGCACTTTCTGAGTGGCACCTCGGTGCGTGTTTGCAAGTGAACGAGCTGAACCCCCAAAAGCCCCAAACCTTTGGAATTCACTCCAAGTGCTGCAAATCTAGCAACTGTAAAATGTTAGGGTGAACATCACCCTCAATCATGGGCTTCACTAATTAAAAAATCCTGTTTAAGAATTAGAAAAACAGTCCTACCTGAAGTTGTGCATAAGGGCATTCCGAAATCCTCGGCACTTTGAACAGTTTCAAAAAGTGGTGCCGATTTAGTTGATTGCACACATCGTAATCGTGTTAGAGGACAACAACTAGATTTACAAATATATATTACACACGCACACACACAAAACAGACAAAGCTATAAAATGTTTGGTAACTCCACATGCTTTGAGCTAGCCAGCATATCCTGCTGTATGTTGAACTTCTTATTATTGATCATACTGAAAATCTAAATTGCCGTTTCTGATGTATCTGTTATTGGATTAAACCACTTCCAAAGGAGGAAGAAAGAAGAGAAATGGTGGACCCAAAGATTGAGGGTTTACATGTACGTTCCTTGAATAGCCAGCGTATCACTTTAGTAATGTGAAGAGCGATGCCCAAAAATTTTTGAAGAGACTTAGGCCAAGTTCACCTCTGGCATTAGTGGGTGTATCTCCCACTACTTCAGTGGTACTTGTGTCCTCTTTCACCAGGGTTGAATTTGGTCCTAGGAGTATATCTGGTCACCTTCAGTGACATTAATGGAAACTGAAGTCTTGGACAGATAGAACTGGGCTGCAAAATTAAAAGAGTGAATATTGGACAAATCATGTAAATAAAGAATATATATTAATAATAGTTCCTATTATATAAATAGCCTTTATAAAAAAATAATCTTTCAATAATTTTAATAACTCACCTTTCTTTAGGTTCTGGAAAACATGTATGAAAAAAATCTATTCAGTTCAAGTTAGATTAAAGCAAACCTAAGATGAACACTACAACTCTCTGTTGCACTAAACCCAATTCTGACCATTCAACTTCCAGGTTAGTCAGTTTTTGGGGATGATAGGGAGTTTCTTTGTGAAGGTATGAATTGCACCCCTAGAAATACTGAGCAGAAGAAACACCATACTGAATGGGCCTATTTCCTGCTGCTTTCAGAAACTGTGCAGATGACGGACCCAGAAACCAAAGGGTCATCTAAATCCCATAAATGTTAATGCCTCTGAGCACATTTAAAAGGCACTGTCCTCTCAATTGTTTTTAGATCTTTGAGTTTAAAACTCCTTCCCTTCAAACTATGCTGCATTTAAATATTCGCTATCACTTGAACTCTCTTTCTACTCTTCTCAATCCAGCATAGTCTCCACCGGCTGTACCAGATCTAAGGTAATATCTGATGGACTCTATGTTCATGCTAGCACTATCTTCTTTTTCCTTCTAATTTATCCTATCAAATGAAAAAAGGAAACATTCTTCCAAGTTTTTGGAAGCTTTTTGGGCTTAAGGCATAACATGAAACCACATATCATACTAAAGCTTAATTTTTTGAAGTGTACAACTTCAGTGCTATCTGAAACCCTGTTTTACATTATTTTTTGACAGTTGTCTGAACAGTTCGTCTCCTTTCTCGCCATAAATTCTAACGTTTTTTGTTGTTTGTGCAATTCCTATGCAACCAGTCTTTGCTGCTAACGGGTATGAACAGTGCAGTACCCACAAAGCGGGCTATCAGTTCTTGTTTTCTTCGCTTTCATTTCAGTTCAAAGCATGCTGTTTTATTGTGTGGAAGATCCAGTCCATTTTTGTTGTCCAGCCACCATGGTGAGCATCATTCATTTGCTTCATGAAATACTCAAGAGCTTCCTGTTCTGTTTTGTCCAATGCAAGGGTCTTGCGAATGTATGCAATATCGTCAAAGGACTGCAGTTCTGGCATTCCTGAGCCAAGCATCATGGAGAAAAGATTTATGAAGAGATTGGCATGCTGCCGAATTGCTAGATAAGCCTTATAACACATCTCCTGAAACCTGAAAAAGACAGGTGAAAAAAGCTCAGTGTATTTCCCTAGTAGACGCATGTTACTACTTCACCTCCAAAACAGTTTTCAGGTAATTGGACACTAAAAAAGTAGATAGTCTTAGTCTAGTAAGAACACCATAATGTTGCTGACGAAATATCCTCATCTTCCTGCTTAGGTTATCTTCATTTCTCTACGAATTAGTAGCAGTCAGACTAACACAACAGCCAAACTGCAGACAGGCTTTCTAACCTTAAACCTCGTTTGCAATTCCACAAGCGTTCCACATGAGTTTATGCGAGTTCAGAGCCATTTTAAGTCATTGCTACTGACATTTCAGATTTCAAAGCACATTTCCTGATATACTGCTGCAAACAGCTCTTTCTTGGCTATCATCAGAGACCCACTTCTCCCCTCTAGTTTTATGGGGGCAGTAGCTGTTGCCTCTCAGACTCTGGAGAACGCATTGAAGACAGGGGCATTTGCTGTATCACAACATTTGGTGAGAAATGCCCATTTATGCTGAAATCACCAGTTTAAGTCAGGTTAAGAAAAAAAAACGCAAGTGCTTCACTGCAGCATTCAGACACTGTAACTTAAAATCTGTCTTCCCTGCCCCAAACATAATGCAATTAAGAATAAAATTGAAAGCTGTCAAAGACTGGATCTCTGGAAACACAGATGTTAGGAATGGCTACAGCAACAGTACTTATTTACTTAATTATTCTTTTAAAGTTCTCCTTTCTTAGTAGGTTCTGCAGAATGTCACAAACTACACAGGCCAGCTGAAGAGCTGATATCACAGCAGCTATAGGAGAGAGATGTATTGCTGAGTAACCAGCAAGGCTCTTAACGTGCCCTATACCTGTCATTTAAGGATCCTTTAAGGATTCTCAGGTTTTGCAGTCAAAACAAATCCTCTTGGGATTGCGTAAGTGTTCAAAAAAATCAGATATTTAAAAATTTATCATTATTAACATGTGTGCTGACACTGCAAAGCTAAAGTGACACTTCATGAACTGAATGCCATGTAAGCACTAAGATCACCTACTGATTTACAACTGGATGGCTGATCTTCAACTAAAGAATTAGAACATACTCACTGCAAGCCAAGTAAAATACTACTTTTCAATTTAAAAAGCTAATTATTAAAGGTCACTGGTATTAAGGTGCATTTTAGGTACAAAATACTCTGGAAGTTAAATGTTTAAAAAGGCTCACCTCTCAAATTCCCTTGTTTTGGTACATTCTTGGGCTCCTTTACTAATCACTATTAAAAAGTCTTGTGTTAAGACAAATGGCACACGCTCTCTTTTATAACCAAATTTTTTCTTCTTGTGATCGAGGAAGTGCCCAAAGTCAATGTGAAACAGCTTGGAAAGACAGAAAGGTATTTTAAGATTAGTAATTCCTTGTTTAAATGATGTCATAGTAAAATTGATCATTTGCTTATAGTTCAGGTGGATTTTTTTAAAAATAAACTCATATCAAAGTGAGAGATGACATTAGGCTATGTTTTTAGAAAAACAGATCTTACTTGTCCATCATCTTTTACCATGATGTTACTATTGTGGCGATCACCAATGCCCAGTATAAAGGTAGCAACACAGTAGCCAGCACAAGAACGTGTAAACAAGTCAATAGCCGCATCATACCTATTGAAAACAAAGGAGACATTTTCCTATAGATCTTCTAATACAAAAGTGCAGATTTCCCACCCCCATTAAGGAAGAACCAACTTCTGTCTTCTCTCAATGAAGCAGAGTTCCTGAACTTTATCACTTTATCAGAGTAAAGAAGAAATTCAGCATACTCTGAGAACAGAAGTACTTAGTTAGATCACAGAACAGTAAACTAGCTATTAAAATGACTGTCCCTCTTTTGAAGGCTAGCAGTTTTCACTTTGCTGAGCTACTGTTAAAGACTTAAGCCACATCTTCATAGTTCTACCTCCAACTTAGCTTTATTGCTGAGAAGTCACACAACCACCTCAACTCATTAAAAGAGAGACAAGCACAAATACTAGGCAAAAGAGGGCAAAGAAAAAAAGCAAATCAGAAGGACATAATTTTCCACTTGATGAACTTTAATTCTCTTGAAGTTTCATCAAAAAGAGCACGTGAACAAGAAAAACAAGCAACAGGAAATCTCACATTTCTCCTTTGTTCTTGTCCTTGAGCCACTGATGCAATGTATGGCTGTTAAACTGCAACGCTCCTTTTAAGCCTCCTTTGCACTGAATCTGCATGATTGTATGAGAGCTCCTGACTACCTCGATGAGTCCCACACAGTCACCAATAGACAAACAACCATAAGGCAACATCCTGAAAGACAAAGGTTTTTACAGAGTTAAGTTTTAAGATAGCAAGCAACAGGTTAAAAGCCCAGAGAAAACAATCTATCATGGCTTCCTATTAGACCTAAGAATCTATGGAACATCAGTGCAATGTGAGGCCAGTGGCAGAGACGACCGCTGGCATTGCTGTGGAGGTGGGCTTCTCCTCTCTGGATTAACAGCACTTTATTTGCAGGTAATAAAAGTATACTTACATTTGTCTATCTACATGTGCATTTTTAGATAAAAGTCTGATTTAGGTGAAAGAAAAACAGTGAGACTCACCTATTTTCTTACAGATGCGGCATAAACTTTGGACTGTTATACTTTCTGTACCATAGAGACATACAGTTTAGTGACCTTAGCGGGATGAGTTGCAGTTTCTAGATCCTCAGAAAATTTCTTTTTCGTCCCCTAGTGTTATGTGTAGCTTGCTTTTTTATGCAGAGTCCATCAGCTGCCTCATCTTGCATGCTCATTTCAGTCTTTCACTACAGCAGATGGACTGCTAGGTGTTATTTGATTTTTTTTTTTTTTTTTTTTTTTTTTTTA
>Ga0065711_1046092_pt1 | contig 13096 bp, 6 predicted proteins | sample Hoacrofraction12_FD_59098 | JGI IMG/M metagenome (GOLD analysis project Ga0065711, IMG submission 59098) | Hoatzin crop microbial communities from Cojedes, Venezuela - Epithelial fraction 12 v2 (version 2) | ecosystem: Host-associated > Birds > Digestive system > Esophagus > Crop | place... | reverse complement strand
CAACGGGCACAAACTGAAGCAGAGGAAGTTCCATCTGAACATGAGGAAGAACTTCTTCCCTCTGAGGGTGACGGAGCACTGGAACAGGCTGCCCAGGGAGGTTGTGGAGTCCTTCTCTGGAGATATTCAAGACCCGCCTGGACAAGGTCCACTGCAGCCTGCTGTAGGCGACCCTGCTTCAGCAGGGGGTTGGACTAGATGACCCACAGAGGTCCCTTCCAACCCCGACCATTCTGTGATTCTGTGATAAGCTCCTTTTTGATGCTCCCTTCCGAGCTTTCTAGGCAGAGCAGGTGTATTTGTAGAGGAAAACTAAGGCATTGTGACACCCAGTCACCCCAGGTGATAATCTTTCAAGCCATTTTGCGCACTGATTTTAAAAAGCAAATAAACTGACAGAGGTAGCAATGCATTTTATAGATTCAATGACCAAGGCACAGATAAATCTTAAATTGTTATGAGCAACAGGTTTCTTAGCTTAGGGAACTCAAAAATTCATTATGTTAGTTTCTGAAAGAAAACACGATTTTCACAATTATTAATTTTTTTTTTTCCTGAGGTTAGACAATCTAGGTTTTGCTCATTCTAGTTAGAAGAAAGCTCAGTCCCTGTTGAGGACCCTCTTCCTGAGGAGCCGGAGCCTTGACATGACCACATCCCAGTCTGCATAGGCACCCTCCAGGTGACGAGTCACTTCTGATCCCGACGGGTAGCTTTGGCGACCGTGAAGCACGCGCCAGTTATCAAACGTCACTATGTCTCCTATAAAGAGATTGCACGAAGTTTAACATTTGGTATGTTATAGCTGGTTCCTTCAAACAGACAACATGGAGGTAGATTTATATCAGCAGTTAGGGAGCAATGACTTCAAGAAGCTCAGCTGGAGATATACAGCAACACCACAGTAATTTTAATTTAGCTGGTCATTCTCAACCATAGAGGGCAGGTCCCTTTCGACCTCTGCATCTTTTCTTGTATAACCAGGAGTCAGCAGGCCTTGAGGGGAAAGGTGACTACAGCAAATGCACACGAAGGATAAAAAGGGTGAAAGCCACTGGGATGATTTTTGTTTGATCCGTCTGGTACTATTTGTACTATCCACATCCTGCTTTACAACCCCTGTTACAAGAATTTTATGAGAACAAAGTCAAGCCATTGAAAGTTAGGAAATCACATAAAATGCCATGCTCGCCTTAATTAATTTTTATCCCTTGTGTGGCAGTGTTACGATAAATCTCTAATTAACCTTCTAGTCTTTCTTTCCTTCTTCCCCTCCCCTCTACCACCATTTTGGTGCTTAATTGATGGGATGGATGGTACTAATGTAACGTGAGGTACTTTGTTTTACCATTTATTATGTGATCTTATAAATTATTTTGTTGCATGTTTCCAAAAGAGAGAGATTCATTTGCTCGTAGACATTTTAAAGACACTTAGTACACGAGGCAGTCAGATACACTAATGAATTTACTTTTGTAACATCTCTTGAGAGATGAGGGACTATCCATATCTTTATTTTATAGCTGGGGAATGAAAGAACAGAGAATAAGGCCAAAGTAGTTAAATAGATGCATGGACTGACTTTTAAAAAGTAAAGTGCATTTCTTTAGCATGTTTTATGTTCAAAAAACAGCCCTGTACAACTCTAGCTGAAATTTAGAGCATCCAGCACTTCTGCAAATCTGCCTCCAGATGTCTTGCATAGGCCACCCAGAAAAGCAGCACAGCAGCAGCGGCCTTCGGTAATTCATCCAGCGTTACGCTGGCATTCGGTGTGTAAGCAAAGACGATAACTGAATTCCCCAAGGTGCTGCTCAGCTTCCTTCGGTGTTATGCACTTTATGTATCTGTATCATCTTCTAGATGTTGTGCAACTCCTGCAGCCATTGGGAAGGTGTCCCACTAATATTGTTTTAAAGCCCAAAGCATCAAATGAAGCAGAGGAAAAAAGTATGTGATCATGTATCATTTAACGAACAGACGCTGAAGTGGGATGGCACAGCAGTCTTACACACGGCGTGTCTCAACTGGGCTGCTACCGATATGACAAGTTACGATTTCCTATGTGGGATGGGGTTTTGGTGTAATATAAAGATACATTGGACTGATCAATAGCCAGGCTCTACCCCTCCTGCCTTTTTTTTTTTCTTTATAGTGTAACAATGGCAAAAGAAATCTGAGATGAATGTAAGGAAGCAGTATGAAATAAAACAGGTGACAGAAGGACTGGAATTTCCTCTGAATACCAGTGCTAACAATGCTTAAGTGTTTTGACTGTTAGCAAAAACATGTGAAAAATGATTGCAAGGAGAAGCAACTTACTGACCTGGTTTCAGCTTGTAAGTAAACTTATTTTCAGCACTGTTCAATAAATTATCAAATTCCTTTAGAGCTGCATAAAATGGCCTCACTTTTTCAGCTGGTATGTCAAACACTGTGTCTCTTGTTGCATTATTATAATTGATGCGAACTGCTTGGCCTCTGGAATCCACACTGTAAAACAGAGAAGGAAAGGAAAAGGAATGTATTAAGTTGTTACAGAAACATTTTAACATGGTTAAACAACAGCTGAACTCTCCTGCTGAAATTTCAGTATGTTCCCGTAGTGAAATTCAGATTGTTATTGGGTTGGCTTTTGATAATTAAGATGAACTAGGAAAAGGGATAATCAGGAGAAGGCGTAGACACTTAATTTGCTCAGAAATCTATATTCTATACTCTTGAATTGTAGAATAATAAACTTTTTAAATTCAGAAGCAATTATGAAAACTTGCTTTTGATCTTTTTTATAGTATGAATGCTTCAGATTATGACCTTTCATTGGCACGATACAGATGTACATTGGCTGGAATTTAGTAACGGATCTAGCTGCTACTAACCTGTGTCTGTACCCAGGAGCTGCTCTAATTACCATCACTCCTTGCTAGTGCAAGGAAAACTACACTGTGGTGGTACAAAGCACAGAACAAGTCATACGCTGGCAAAAATTCCAAACAAAGAAAAAAACCCCAAACCCCAAACAATAAGAAGAACAAATAAAAAAACAAAACAAACAAACAAACAAACAAAAACCAAAAACAACCCCCCCAAAAAAAAACCCAAACCCCAAATAGCTACAGACCAAGTTAAACCAGTGTTTCCCCACGAGGTGGCAGGAGCAGACCGTCTCCTACCAACATGTAATCTGCCATGCAACAGGGTCTTGATTTTTCGATGTTGTTGGAACTACTCACTCTATAATCCTTTGTTTACATTGCACAGCAAAATCACAGTAGTCAACCCCAACATCTGTATAGTCTACAGTGGTAGACGACAGGATCTGGTACGCCTGAGGGTTTTGTTTCTTCAGCTTGTTGGATACGTGAAATCCATCTACAACTTCACTTTCACCTCCTGCAGGTGCTTGCTTTATACAGTGGAGAAACTGAACCTGGAATGAATTAACATCTCATTATGAGAAGCAGCAGCTTGCATATTTAACAATTCTTTAGTATCAGTTCCCTCATACCTGTGTTTCTGGTTTTTTTTGTTTGTTTTTCTTTTTTTTTTTTTTTTTGTTTTTCAGCAAAAGACTGAGTTCCCATTACTGCAGCTTCACAGCCCTCTGCCACCACTATCACACAGGCAGAAAATTAAAGTAGCGTGTTCATAAATCCACCCCATTTGGGGTATCTTCTAATGCTTGTAACCTGTGAGTCAACTGCAAAGCTCTGGTCTCGCTTCTTTCCTTTGAGTCCCCCTTTGCGGCAGTCGTATAATTTTAAATGCACTGCAGTCTTATCCCAACAAGGAGGATTAGTTTTCTCTTGCAGACAAAGCTTACTGTGACCTGCCTGCTCACAGAGGGGAGAAGGTGGCTCTGGTAGAAGTCAACAGGCCCAGTGTCTCTATCATAAAGTAGGATTAAGACAGTTTCATTTCTCTTCCCAGTGAAATTGCCAAGGCGTAAGACAGAGCAGAAATCCTAACCTCGGCTCTTGGTTGCACCGGTGTAAATCTGAGCTGCTGACAGAGGCAGTAAAAGTGCCCTTGGCATTAGGCAGCCCAGCATCCCACAAAGTGTGACCGTTCATCTCAGCCCAACTACACAAAATACGTCTGTCATACCAATGGTAACAGTGTTCACTTTTCTGTTCCATGATGGTGAATTATTTCTAGGACTGTTAGGAGAAAAAACAAACACAAAAAAAAAACAGGAGAAGAAAGAGGAGCAGAGAACAGGGTTTGTCCCAGAATCCCCTCATGAGCTGGATCCCACAGACCTTGATAATGGTCACGAAGGGGGAAACTGAAATCTATTAATGAAGCCCTGTTCCATTCTTACTCCTCATTAATGAACAGCATCTAAATTATTTTCATAGGTGATGTTAATGTGAAGTATTTGATGTGCTTACTTGTGGATAACTCACATTGGGTTTTTGTTTAATTATAGAAACAACTGATACAAAGTACTCCACAACGCAAGAAGAGGAAGTTGTAGGTACGAAGCTTGTAGATGCAAACTTTGCCAGGGTTACGCTTCTCTTACCCATTAATCTGGACAGCTAGCCCCTGGAGTTCTGTATTCCTCCTGGTCATAAACACATTGAACTCATGAAACAGCATCCTCACTCTCTGTGGTTGATGCAGTGCTTCTGGAAGGCTGTTCTTTGGGGGTTTTCGGGGTGTTTTTCCTTGCTCTTTCCAGCCCCAGAGTCTTGTAATGCCTGATGATGGCCAATGCTGTTCTATTACTGTTGCTCACATTCACTTGAGGACTGATGTCGGTTTCAAAAACCATGGAGGGAAGCGTGGTCCCTGGTGCCTTGGGCAAGGTCTGCTGATGGCTTGGACACTGAGACTCACATAGTTTTCAGGGCTGGTTTGCACTCCCTGCCGTAAGTGAAATCTTTCTGTTGACACTGACCCTGGCCCATTACTTCTGGGGATCACCTGACGTCGTGCTGGCTGGGAAGAGCGAGACACCTTGCAGTCCAAAGAGTGTAGTGATGAAGGAGTCTAGGGGAAGATGCCCCTGGACTGGGGGACCTGCTGGAAAAATGTCTTTCAGTGCAGCTCACAAAGCTCAGGCTGCTCAGCTTATCGTGAAGGCAGCTGAGAGCTGATTTAATGGGAGGGCATAAGTACTTCCACAGTGGTGGGGGTTAACTGCTGGAAGGAAGGTCCAAGGAAAGAGGCATATGCTCCAAACCGACATCTTCAGACCGAGATTAACGCTTCTCTGAAAGGTGTCTTGGCCAGAGAAGCTATTTGGCTCAATACAGGGCAAAGTGGCTAAAAAAGAAAAGCCTGTGGTGTATTGAAAATGAGACGGTATGATCTACTGATGCCTTCTGGCATAAATTTCTAGGAGCCTATGAAAGCACATAGAATCATATATCTTTGTTCCTTTGTACCTGTCCATACTACTTTTCAGTTCTCTGGTGAATTATGTGGATTAGGCTTTGATATGACAGAGACTAGGTGAAAATGTATTTTCTGTGGTTGTTGGACAGCTTTACAAAATGCCCTTTTTTTGTCCAGTTATGAAAGGGCAGATAAGAGTCTAAATTAAATCAAATTATAGAAACCAGAACATAACATCTTAATTATATTTCTCCAAATACGGTCTCCTCCTGAGGACAACAGGCATGTCCTATGATGCCACAACTTGACTACAGCATGTAGACACCTAACTTCTTCAACATAATGAAGGCAGCATTAAAAGCACATACAGGACCTTAACGCTTTCTCATATGGTAATACTGTCAATACTTTGTGAGTTTCCATCTGAAAATTATGGCATACATAATGGGCTTGTTATGCAGAACTTATAATGTATATATTGCATACCCATATGTCTGTAGATTGTTATATGCAGATTAATATGTTGTTATTTTACATTGCTCTTTTAAGTCAGAATTCGGAGTCACTGAACACTAATTATATTTCACACTATAGGAACATTTCCCTTTCCCCTTTTATGTTGTGAAAAAGTCAGTAGATTCACCTTACCCCAGGTGGATGCTGCAGAACAGGATAATCGGTGTGAAAACATAGTTTCCCGGTTGTATAAGCCACGTTGTTAGCATCTGCTTTGTCTTGCACTTGCCAAGTTGGTCTTCATAATGAAAGGGAAAAGAGAAAACACGTTAAAACAGCCAGCCAGCATGCCAGACAGTACACATGAAAACTGTGAAATCACAGTACAAAAGAGTCATTCTGTCTTCGAACATGGAAATATTGTAAAATTACAAGGAAATAATGATCTAGCAGTGTCCTCCCACCCCAGCAAAGAAGGCTTATTTCAGCAGTCCTAGATTCCCGCTAGAAACTTAGGTGCGCCAAGGGGCATCTGCCCCCAGTGTAGTATCCAGAAGAATGATGGCTGTCCCACGGCAGTACTTTGCTGAAGGCAAAGATCAGTTGAAGACAGTAAGCAAGAGGTATTGGCTGGGATAAATCATCATCTTATTACTGAGGCTTCAGAAATAAGAGAGTGGAAATTGGCCCACTTCTTTTCATCAACCTTCCATTTTCCCCTGCCTGCTGGAGAACATGATCGATGAAATATGAAGTTGTTAAAGCCTATGTAACTTTCCCCCAAAATTATTTTTAAATTTTTATGATCTTGGAAAATACAGAGTATCCTTTGCAGGGGTATCTTCCCTGTAACTTGAAGACTTGCTGCTAAAGGAAAATGTCTTGAAGAAAGACCTTGTATCTTCTTCCCTTTCTCTGACGCTTTTTCTGAGAAGTACCCCCATTTATTTTGCTACACAGTTTCTGTCTTGAAATTTGACAAAATTCAAGAAGAAAGTTTACTGACAACTGCAGGGGGAAAAAAAAAAGGTCTTAGTTATATGACAAAGACATGAATACATCACGTTGCAGCACAATCAAAATCTGGTTTGATGCAGGAGAATTTAAGAGCAAGACCCACACTTTTTTTTTTTTACAGCGTTTACATGATTGAAGACAGTCCTCAGCAGATGCATGTTACAGATCCAGACGTTTGTCTGGAAAAGTGTAACTCGCCATATGCAGTCCATGTAATCACAGGAACACAAGTGATTTGAAAGAAAATATGAAACTCATTTTCCCGTGTGAAATACTGTAGACCAAATATATTGTGTTTCAGATGGTGTGTGTCTAGCATTACTTCTTAATAATAGTTTAAAAAGCAAATAGGCTAAAGGCCATGCAGACCAAAATGATTTATATACAGTATACAAACACTTTTGTTCTAGGAGTGGTATTTAGTATAGAAACTATGCAAAATGCTAAAGCTAAATTTCTGATATTGCCGGGGGGAAAACCCCCTTGAATATTTGCAAATGTGTTTAACTGCCTGGGAGAAATCATTTTTACCATTTAGTACAGCACATATTCATCAGTACATTACTTCAGTACACAAGTATGATAATTTTAACCACGTTTCTGTAGTTGCCAATTTTACATCCAAAAAATAGCCCATTATATCATCCTTGTCATTAGTGTTGAAGGTTCACTGTATCTTTAATTTAGAAAGCTCCAGTGTCACTTGATGGTTCTAAAACAATTTAATACATTTTAATTGTCTCATTTATATGCAATACATACAATTGCTGGAATGGTAGTACTTCACAAAATCATTATAAGGTTTTGCAAAAGCAGTCAGTGCTTTCATGCTGTTACGCTTTGCAAGGGGAGCTGGTCCCCAGGAGCTCTCCTTCCACGCAAGGAGCTTCAGTCAAAGCTCAAGCTACTGACTTGAAGTCAGCGCTGCTAATAGGGAGCTCAGCGCTGAATGTGGAAAAATCAGCCTTACTTTGTCAAAGCCTCAACTGAGTGAAGTATCCACTTGGTCAGGGGGAGAACGCATGAGAAGTAAAGGAAGAAAAGGTGGGTAATGTCAGAGGACTCTCGGCCCTTAGGGAGAGCAAAGCAGGGTGGAATGGTTTAAGATTTAGTAATTAGGGTCAGATTTCAACATCAATTGCTCAGGCTGTTTGACAGAGGAGGAAATTTGGCATCAGGCAGGTGTAGCAATTTCTCGCAGTAAGTGGCAATGTGGGCTCAGTCTCCCTGAGCAGAAAACTAGCCTGTCTGTCACATCCTTAGTCTTGCAAAACCGCTGCACTAGGAACTGAAGCCACACCTGAATCATCTGGTCTTGCGCTTTATTAAAAATCTACGTCTCATTCACAAGAGATCTGGGACCCAGGTCCTTCTCTCACAGCTGAAGCCCTCTGGGAGGTGTGGAAGCTTTGGCTGTTTCAGTGGGAGCACTGGAGCCCTGAAGGAAGCCCTTCATGCCACCCCAAGCCCTGGACAAGGCTTTGGAATAGGAGAGGAGCACAAGGTCTAGGGCGTGAGAAGCTGGAGAAATGAATTGTGGTATGACGGGAGACCTTGCTAATGGAGCTGTGCCTCCGTAACATAAAGAAAAAGGTTAATTTAAAAGTGTGGAACCCCTTGATGTTGTTGTATGGCTGATACAGAGAATGTTTCCACTTTTTACAGGAATGACATTTTAGGTAGCATGTACTGAAGAGACATCTAGACAAGAAAAAAGGCTTTTGTTTTTCCATGTGTCAGGGTTATATTCATTGCTGCTACATTTCAGTTTAAAATTCATGGCCCTGTTCAGGTAATGTTTTATTTGGCAAGCTTGCCAATTCCAAATTTATCCTTTTATTTATAATATTTGGTAGGACTTGTATTTGGCTGCTAGCAAAATAGCAAGGGAATTACCTACAGTTATTATTTTATTACAGTTGTAAAAGCCACCTCAGAATTGGATGCCAGTATGAAATGAACTTCTGGTTTAGAGGTGAAGAGAGGAGCTGTAAAATGCTGCTTTAAGTCTGTTGTTAAGACTGAAAACTCAATGGAGTTTCTGCTACTGCAAGGAATATGTAAGAGCAACAAGACCAGGCACTACAATAACTATAGCTGAAAATGAAACAGGTTAAATTAGGAGAAAAGATACAATAGGAAAAGAAGTCTTTTCTTCTCTGTAATATTTTTAGGCTGGGTTCCAGCTATACATGGTAAAAAAATAAGAAATTTATTCCTCATAAAGCACTTACCCCCCCCAAATATCCAAAAATAAGACAAAACCATTAAAGTCTTTTTCAAGACTTCATGTGATGAATTACCCATTTAACAAACACTGGGTTATTAAGCTGTTTGAATACAATTCTCTATTTTCTGACGTTTAGCATGTTAGCATTTCATACACATCTGCATGAAAACATTTCAAACTAGTTTTTTTACTTAATTTTTAAAAAATACTTTATAGATAATTTCTTAAACGACTACACTAACAATACAAAGTTTATGCATGATCCTGCTTGTATTTTCCAGAATTTTAGGATTTCTTCCCTCTCTCCCCCCCCGCCCCAGCAGAGCGCTTAAGGAAGAAAAATGGTCTAAAGAGTCATTAAAAAAAATAATTACAAAGCAGTAATCATTCACATCCCCAGTATGGCAATGAGAGCAGGTGAATGTTGCTGAGGATGTCAGGCTGCAAGATGTGTGCATGTGCCCAGGGAGGAAGGAGACTTGGTTGATGGCTGTGCAGCAAAATGGAGAGCAACTCTTGAAAAGGTGTAAAGTTTTGCAGCCCAACTTTCTAAATGCAGCCTTTGTGATTAAAGAAACTCCTCTTAAACAGAGATAAAAGATAAACCAACAACTCCTCACAATGCATTGAGAAGTCAATGCTCAGAAGCAGTGTCAGTTTTGCCTACAAACCACACACGTGCAAGCAGATGATACTTGCTTTTGTAAAATATTTCTCATAGGCTTCATCCAACACCAGAAGAGCTGTATGGTGGGGCAGGCAGTACCCTTCTCATGACTCAAGTAAGCTCTGGGTCAAGGCTCATCAAACTCCTCTCGTACACCTCCTTGGCAGGACAGCTGCGCTGTACAGATCTGGCAGCTTACCTTTGTGTCACCGTGAGTGTTATGTTTGAAAGAGATATGCTTTTTCTGTATAGCCTTAACAAACGCATCCTTACAGTGCACCTCGGAGACAGCCAAACGGTGTCTGATCTCCGAACAGGAGAGACGAAAGCCAAGACATAAGGAACAGCACACCCGTCCCAAATCAGCTCACTGAGCCTGGCTCTGAGCTCCAGAGCAGGCTGCCTCTGAATCTACAGTTACTGTCTCTCCTTGCAAGTCGGCAACATAAAAAGAAAGTGTGTTCCACAGTTTTGGTTCTCCCTCCTGAAAGTCTTGGCTCTGCTAATATGCACATTGTGTCACACACATCCTCCCCCTTTTCTGACTGTTCCTGTCCTTTAGCACTGGGGCATAGGCTCTTCTTTCAGAGCTGGACACTGGTCTGTATGGAGCTTCTTGACTTCACCCTGTGGCAGAGCTGTTTTATTGTTACCTGAAATCCAGACTAGTCTGCAAAACCAGTCTTTGGATGTCAGGCTCTCTTTGACCTCATGCTCTTCAGATTTTAATGCAATATTGCAAAATCAACCTAATCATACACAGAAACATAATCAGCAACTCTCAAATGACTGAGAGTAAATCTAACCATGGCGGCTCAATTGGGATGATGTAAACCAGACTTCAAGACTTTCAAGTACTACAGCTGTGTTTAAAGAATAAAAAAGAAAAAACCCAAACTCAACTAAATTAAATATTCTAACTAACTGTGGTTTTTTAAAATGCAGAATTAGTAGTAGATTTTGTAAAGAATTGTAAAGAATTTTTATAAATAATTTTGTAGTAGAATTGTAAAGTTTCCTTAACATTGAAACTCTCTTTCTGCAGCCTAATAAGTACATGAATTAGCAAATAGGTTTTGGAAAAGCAAGGAGACTTACAGCCTTTTACCATTCCTTTACTGTGAACCCTAATATATAAGGAAACATAAAAATGAGGTTTAATCAACACCAATAGTCAGTCTGATTTAAACAGTGAACAGAGCTTTAACCACTACTTGCTCAAATGGTGTGGACCAAGGCCACATTTCAACCTCAGTCTTGTATGGAACATTAATAGGCGGGAAGTTCTTTGTGGGATGTATTAAAACATATATCTCAGACTCGGAACTCATCCCGACACATTACTTTTATTGAAACCATCTTCAAAGAGAGTAAACATTAATTGAAGCTGACTTGAAACAAGGTGAAGCATTTAATAATCATTACCGTTTATAATCATGTTAGGGAAGTCAGTGAGGGGCAAGTCTAACTTTTTTTAACAGGAAAAAAGCCCAGTTTGATGACACAACCGATAAAATGGCATGTCTCCCTAGGTCAGTCTGAATCACGTCAGCTCAACTTAGACAAGGAAATGATATCCTAACAGTTAATGCCCATTTACGCAGTGAGGGACTTCTCAGTCTCTCTCAAGCGTAGCAGAGTTATCACAAGCTTGATGCTGCAGGCAGTGTCAGACAGACAGCTGGCAGTAATTTCAAATAGCAAGGATGATTAAGAGCTGAGGCACAGTACCAGGCAGAATAGTAGATTTTTTTTTTCTTACAATGCTGCCGAGTTCAATGTCAAAAACTTTTGAACACCTTAGTGAAAACCATGTTACAGGGCTCAGCAGATGAATAGGTGAAACAGTGGGCTGACGTGTCAAGAATGTTATTCCAGGTTTCAAGATTATTTCCAGTTTTAGGATCTAGGAATTTCTTCAAATCCAGTTGTTCTTCCCTGAAACTTTTAGGAAAGCAACTAAACGCTCTGTTGTAACGTAAGCACTAATCCATGGTATATGTTAAAGAGTTTGTATGGGGGGGGTTTATTGTTGTTCGGGCTTTTTGGTTTTTTTTCTCGTCTCCCGTTGAGGTGTTCTGGAGATAGATCTTTTAGTAGTAAGCTTTATCAAAGAACCAAGATTTTTTGTGGTTATCTGGGGCTTGCTATATTAATTCCTAACTCAAAATGCTTGTGCAGCTGTCTGGATACAAAGAAAACAAATGTTTCATCCTTCAGATACCCTGGAGAGCTGGGAAACACGCTCAGATATGATCAGGGTTGGATACCCCTAAGGATCTCCTCATATCTGTTATTAGGATCACGTCAAAGCACAGAGAGAAAGCAGTAGTATTTTCATAATGATGCAAGTTTTAAATTGAGACCATAGCACACTGCCAGACATAGAAGTGCATGATATTAGAAATGCTTTTAATGCTAGGAAATGCTTTGTAGCACTGGATGAGGTTTGAGTCGAGCAGGGGGTTCTGCTCCCATTTATTGTAGCAGGATTAACCTGACTGAATTCCTGTTAACTTCAAAAACCACTTTTCCTTCTGGCACAGTCAGCAGAAAGAGGAAACTACACCTTAATGAAATCACACCTTAACAAAAGTACATTATCTTAACTACCCTAGTACATTTATACATCACTCTCTTTAAAGTTTAAGAAGTATTTATCATGGCTGTTGGAACTGAAAAAAGCTTCATAATATTCATGGCATTTTAAAGCAGTTACTCTCTCCATCCCTTCTTTTTGGAAGACAATTAAAAAAAAAAGAATAATGACATTCTCAGAGGCTGTTCTAAATGCTATGAGTTCACCTCAGTTTCTGCCAATTTCTAGAAGATTCTTGAACAAGCTTTCCTGATTTGAAGCGTGGGGAAAAAATTCTGCACAAATAGGTTGGCTTTCAACATAAATGAAACAAAAATGAAGGATGGAAATTGGGTAAGAAGCAACTTCTACACTGCTAAAAATTATTAACATATCACAATGGCTATTTCTCTGCCTCTTAGAAACGGTTCACTAAATCTAAAAGCCAGCAGCATCAATGACATGTTTTTCCACAGCTGATGATGGAACGATAGTTGCAAAATGCAAATCTAACAATAAGTCTTAATAGACATCATAGCTTGAAGAAGGGACCTTTTGTTCACCTTCCTCCCCTTCACCTCACAATTAACATCCTGCCTTAATGTATTTTCCCTGATACCACAGTGCTGCTTTTACCAACCTCACCTGCATTGCATACTCCAGCAGGGCTCACATGTGCCTTCCCACAGGAGTGTTAGGGGCAGAAAATCTTTCCTTCTGACTTCCAGTCTTGAGAGAATGTGGTCTTTCTGGCTAAGGTTTTCCCCACTTCTATTTATTTTACCTTTTTTTTTTTTTTTTT
>Ga0065711_1046086_pt1 | contig 13096 bp, 5 predicted proteins | sample Hoacrofraction12_FD_59098 | JGI IMG/M metagenome (GOLD analysis project Ga0065711, IMG submission 59098) | Hoatzin crop microbial communities from Cojedes, Venezuela - Epithelial fraction 12 v2 (version 2) | ecosystem: Host-associated > Birds > Digestive system > Esophagus > Crop | place... | reverse complement strand
CCCCAACACCTCCTCCTCCTCGCCCGCCCCTCGCCACTTCAGTGGGCCGTAAAAAACAGGAAAATGTTACGAATTGCAGAAGGTTTTTCTGGTGCGGGCACGGATGTGGCAGCCCCTGCTCGGCGTGCGCGGGCTTGCACAGAGAAGTGTTTTACGGACTTCTCGCGTGTGCCGTCTTGCGCTGGCGAAGTGTGTTTGACATTCCGGGGGGGGGAAACTGCAGAGCACGCACTCCTCTACATGAAACGAGGACCATATATACTGACGTGTTTCTGTAAAACATCCGCTGCCGGCGAAGGATGGGTTTCCCCCCCCCAGTATGAATTTCCTTTGGCACTAGCGTCTGTTGGGGTTGATTTCTTGGTCCGGTGTTGGAGGGCTCCGCGCAGCCTCTTGTTCCCCACCAGCCTCCAGCTTCTGTGATTCTTGCAGCGGGCAGATGGGCGGCTCGCAGAAGGGCCACCTTTATGCCTGTTTTTCCACTGATAATCCTGTTGTAAACGGGCTCCGAGTTCCTATTTAGGAAGTTATGCTTAAAGATTTTTTTTTTCCCTCCTCGTTGATTTATTCAGTAATATGTAGTGTTAGACTAAAGGAGCCTCTTCCACGGTGCCACTTGATTTTCACGTCAACTGCTGTTTTTTGAATCGGTGCTTTTTAAAACAGGCGATTTCTGCCTGTGGGGTGTGGGGAAAAAATAATGTAGGGCTTGCTGCGCGCAAAAAGCCCCCGAGCTCTCGCAGGCGAACCTGGCATGGGTGGCAGGGGGCCACAAGACAGCAAGGCAAGTGCAGGGGATGTGTCCTGAGTCTACAGGTTAGCTATCACTGCTAAAATGGCTCTGGGAAGGCAGTGGGCATAAAAAAAATCCTTGTTTTCTCCCCGCTGCTGTTGCAGAGCATGTAGCAATCATTGACCTGCCGGCCTCCCCATGCAGTGGGCAATCCCCAGTCCCCACTAGTAAGGAAATGAATGCCACCTGGACACCCCTGAAGTCGGAGGTTCAAGAAATGCAGCTTTCCTTGTGGTGGTGTTTTAGGACAGTCTCCAGTTTTGACAATGCTGGCCAAAAGAAATGCAAGAATGAGGGCGACCATGGGCAAGAGCTGGCAAAGCAAATCCTACCGGATCAGAGCCAGCGGGCAGTGAATGCTCATCACCTTCCAGGGGAGTTACCTGGTGCAGCTATGAGCAGGACATCACTGTTCTTGACACCAGAAGTTTGATTCCGATTTACGAGAACAGTCGGAGAAAGTATTCCTGGAGATTGGTTTGGGCGTCAGACAAAAAGAAAAGGGGATGGGGGGAAGAGTTAATTTCTTTGTCCGCCTCCCTTTCTCAGCTGCCTTCCTCTACAACCTTGGGAAAATCTGCTCTGCCTCCATTTCACCCTCTGTAAAATGGGAATAGTAATACTGACAGAGCCCTCCTTTTAGATCCCTGGATCAAAGGTACTATATAAGTTCAAAGGTACTATATAAGTTCAAAGTGCTGTTTCTATAGGGCATTATTGCCAAATTCACTATAAGCGATTCCATTGGGCACTTGATAACAACAGTAGAATCAGTCAAATGCCCTTGATGCGTTGCATGGTCCCAGATATCTTTCAGAGCCTCTTTGTGTGCCATCCCACCCCCTGAGGTCTGCAGGGATGGGCCTTTTGGAGCCTGGATTTTGCAGGAGCAGGAGCGGTACAGTCCGTGTCTTTGCTTCTGGCCCTTGAACTATGGACCGCTTTTCTTTCTGACCTGACGAGGACAACTGGAACTAGCCCTTTTAAAAACAGGTTTTAAACATACAACTTAGATATCTATAAAAAATTCCTAAGACCTTTAGTGCGTAATGCTACACTCTTGTTGATTTTTTGGGTTGCTTTACTCTTGCATGGCTTGTTGTCATTTTAATTGTATTTGTTTCACTGCAAAATGATTAGGATGCTTTTGGATCTAGACACATTGCTAATAGAAATTTGGTTCATATTAGCTTTGCAATTTTTAGCTATTAGGTAGCTAAACATTATCTAAAATTGCACATTTAAAAAAAAAAATGTATCCCAGGAAAACTAATATCTTAATAGCTGGAAGTGTTGCAGTTGTGATTAACTCTAACTTGTAGTACTGTTCTTTCATTTATAAAAATGTTTCTAAAGTACATGTTGTGTTTCTGATTTTTCTAAAATACAGTGTGTTACGGTCCACTGTCAAAACAAGAAGAGTAAATGTTGTATCGGATATTACAGTGTGGAGCTTCGTGAGTAAATTCACAAACAGTCTGGTTATTCTTCCTCTTCTACTTTTTTTTATTCACCCCCAAGAAGCACTGAGTGTGCATATGCAGCTTCAGAAGTTTCCTTAGAGCTCTTTTATACTTTAATAGGTTTGTTTTGGTGGTGGTTTGCTAGACGAGTGTGCTGCAGATATATTTTATTTCAAAAGGTCAAGCAGTCTCCTAACACGTCCATTGTGTATCACTGCAGTAAGAAATCCTCAGTGCAAAGAAGAGCTTCATGGTTAAATTTTAAAAGGTAGTGCTTTAAATCTTTTTGTTAGCCTCTTTTTTTACATGCTTAGCACTGCTTTTGGAGAGTCAACTTTTAACACCGTAGAAAGCAGGAAGCCGATTAATTAAAAATAACAAACAGCTAAAGGTAAACTTAGTTGGTCACCTTACCTTCTGAAATCCTGGCATTTAGCTGTGTTTGTAAGGAGCACAGTAACAAATGAGTAGCCGTGGAACTGCTAGAAAGACAAAGCAAAATTACCAATTACAGAAACATCTAGGGCTCTGGGCCTGAATCTTTGATTTCCCGTATGGATCTTAAAAACGTATGCATAATTGGCTTCTAACAGTGCATACTCTAGAAACATATTCAAGAATCAACTACAGATATTTTTTCAGACACTGACTAAATATATATTCACTTGTCAGCAAAAAAAAAGACAACCCACAACATAATTCTGATCCTCTTAAAAAAAAAAAGAAAAAAAAATAAAGGAATCTTCTTCCAGCAAAGTGAAGTTGTAGTGTATTAAAAAGGACACATTTTCAGTGTCTTACGGGAGTGAAGGGGAAAATAGAGGAGATGCTTACAATATTTAAGCACTCTTAGAGATACAGGGCTAATCAATGTAACTTCTGCCTCATACTTGAGACCTACAGTTTATTAATACATGTCAGAATCTGCTATGTTAAAGCAAATAGCTGTGTCATTTAGGTTCAGTTTTGGTGAAAAAAAGAATGTTCTTTATGGACAAAGGGAAAGAGAATTAGGCAGACTCAAAATACTGGTGAGATTTCACTTTTCTTAAAAATTACGCAAAAAATTATGCAAGTGTGTAACTCTGGATCATTTTGAAGGAAAGGGAAACCCTACAAATTATTAGTAAATTGGTATAGAAGGTACTGATCAAAATATCTTGGGAACTGATGGGAATGACCTAAATTGGAGTAGTCTATAAATGTTGCTTCAAGCATCGGAAATATAATTATCATTGACCACCAATTTGATATTTAAAAAAAAGAAAGTTATTCTTCCCCTCAGTGTTCCTGTTTGTGATATAGGCAATATGCCTTAATGTTTCCCTCTTTAATTCAGTGCACGTGAATGCCTACAACAGTTTAACTCTACATATCAGGTATGTTTCAGAAACTGAAAAAAGTCTCCAGCTGATTTAGCAGTTGAGGCATTACTCATCAGAATATCTGATTACTGGCATGTTAAGCAGTGGAACGGAATGAACATGAAGCATTGCATCTCCCAATACATGCAGTTTAATTACTACTAACCAAACAAATATCAAGATGTCTTTATATTCAAAATTTATTGCATGATTATGTAAACAGATATCCACAATATCGATCCTTTTCAAAATGTTGTCATTGTCAAGTATACCACGGCACTTAGGTTTTCCTTTAAAATTTCTCTGTGTGCCGGCCGCTTAGTGGTTATGGGTCTCATACTCCCCCTTTAAAACAATTGCAATGGTTGTGTTCAGGCACCCTAGCAGAAAAGCCAGCCAGAAACACAGGCAAAACCAGTTAACAGTCGCAGAGGTGTGACACCTACCTCCTTCTTCACTAATCAAACTCCGTCCACATGAAACCCTTGATTTCTCAGAGTTGTAACCCTTTAACTGTCAGTACTCTAAATATATAGCTGTACTCGTATATAAAGCTGTCCTTAAAAAGGTAGTTGGTATACAAATTTTGCCTTTTTCTTTCAATAGCATTAGGCCAGATTTCCTTCTTCTGAGTAATTGATTTTAATATGTAATCTTAAAACATAAGATAGTAAATTATTAAGAGCTGTTTTTTCTGTTCAGACCACTCTTTCTTAATTACTGTGCAGTCTGAAAATATGTGAGTATCAGGGTAGGAGTTTCATTTGGACAAATCTTCAAACAGGCTGCGCATGGACTAGGGCTTCAGATTTTCCTTTCACCGCAGAAAAATTTCCCGCTCTAGCTGAAAACCCCTGAGCAGCTGTAAACACCTCTTGCTATCTAGGGGCTTGGTTCCCCTAATGCAGCTCAGTCATCTTAAGAATCCACTGGTCAAATGAATTTCAATGACCAGTAATCAAAATTTTCCTTATAGCCTGCAGCGTGGAGGTGTAGTAGTTGTAGCATTTCTGCAGTTATGGCAAGGAAACGCTGTATTGCTCAACATCTCGATTCTCAGTTTCTCACCTGCGTGAAATACGAGTAACACCATACTCCGAGCATATTTACGGACACCACTGAAGAAAGGGTAGGAGCGATGGAGACAACAGCTAGAAACTCCAATGCCACAGCACGTTTACAGTATGTTTTCCTTCCCTTGTTCTTTCAATTCACAGTAAGTTTCATTCCAGCTTTTAGAAATCATCGTTCATTCCCCCTTTTTATTTCAAAATGGTTGCATATTTTTCATTCACAAAAAGGTTAAAGGCGTTTCCCCATCGCAGGAGGGATTATCTTACCAGAGGATTCTGGGACTGCAGATGTATACTGCGGCAAAATCCTAAATTCATCGGCAAAAAAAAATCATTTCCAGACCCCAGCTGCTAAAAATAATAGAATTATAGTAAATCATTGATAAGATTAAAACATAAACGCATTTTTACGTTCTAAAGTGCTCTAAAACATGGGTCTTTTCTCTTAATTCGTTTCTTAAATAATGCAAATTTTAAAGTAGCTTTTCTATCCCAAGCACGCAGCGCCATGAAATCGATAATTTTTGATCTTTTGGTTAGTAGGCAACATGGTGAGCTATTGCAGTGACTGCAGGCAGCAGACATGTTCTTGTCAGCTAAAAATTTTCATACTGTTTTTGAGTCCATGGAGATTTGCCGATGGGATACAGCCAGTTATAGCTTCAGCTTGCACTTTGCTGGGGGGACGTAAACCCACACCGTTTTAGTTGCGTGTATAGATATAGATATATGTTTTAAAAACAAGAAGCATTACTGGATTTTAAACAAGAAATTATGTAAAAAGAATGGCTGGTGTGATTATAATCGCATCATGCAGGGTCCACGGTTTCCATTTAGTGAAATTTCGCAGAGGGCAACTTCTTAAGAACATCCCTGCTGTGCAGAGTGAAAAGCATGAACAAACCAAAGACAGAATTCATCTGTGTTTATATTTTACAGACAATGAAAAACCTACTCTTTGTATGCCTTTTTTTCCACCTTATTATTTCACGAAAACTGCAGCATTTTCCCCGCCCCCACCCGAACACTCACCACCCCAGCATTGCGGTGTTCGGTCTTTCTTTCTTTCTTTCTTTCCTTTCTTTCTTTCTTTTTTGCCACCTCTTCTTCTTTTTTGCTTTCACAAATTCTGCATGCGCCATCTTTGTCTATTGTTACTCTTTTCTAATTTCTCTTGCCCATTCTCTTTCAAATCAGCTAATAAACAGAAAGCTAAATGCCTGATCAATGCTTATGTGTTATATTCTCCCCATCTTTTTCTTTCTGAGAAACAAAATTTTTAAAAAAAACAAACCAACACCCCACACCCTAAAATTTCTCTATTACCATAACCTGTTGTATACAGTGGTGATAAAAAACATTATTAACATAATAGCAACAGCTGCAGCCTAAATAGAAGCTATGAGATAATAAATGTGCTACAACAAATTAATTTGCTGCAGGTGCTTGTGCTCTGAACTGCGTAACCCAAGCCATTTCAAGTCTGAATACAATTATTATTCCCCCCGCATGCTAAAACAAAGTGCAGAGTGAAATGTCCTGTTATTATAAATATCTTGTCCTGTCCGCCGAAAAATTTTCACCATCAGCAGAGAGTGGAAGAAAGGATTTTAAAACCTTAGTAGAAAGCTATGGCATTTAAAAATATTTAAAGAGGCTTGAAGTCATGTCCAGGCTTGAGGAGATAATGTCTGTTTACACATTAATTTGCGTCTATTGTCTCTTAACCAGAGCTCCATAGGTAACAACGCACAGGGGTATTACATACCTGCAATTGGCAAGGCAGGAACTGTAAACATCTCATTAGTAAGTGATGCATATTTGTATATGTTCGCGCTTCCATTTACTTCATTGCAGAAAAAAAAAATCTCTTTGCAATTTGGCTTGTATAAGGTGCAGTGAACTAAGCAGGGATTTTTACTGTTGGTTTTTTTTTCTGGTAAATATAGTGTTTATGGAAGCCAGCTATTTGTTACCTTTCAGGCATGAACCAGTAGCATGTTGCAGCATTCTTCAGGCTACGAAGATGGTAAGTTAAATAAAGCCAAGTGATCTGTTATCATTTGGGCACCATAAAGTAAAAATTAGCCATGTGCTTTTGCCATTCTCTCCCCTGCCCCCTGTTTCTGCTGCTCGCAGACCTGATTGTCTGAAACCTGGTGAAAAAGCAAAATTAAGGGCTCAGTTGTGCTGACTTTAGTAGCTTTTTCATTTTCAGGGTATAGACGGCTTTTTTTTTTTCCCCCCAAATGTAATTAGAGAACCTGTGTGTTTTAAAAGATTGATTATTCTCACAGAGTATCCTTGAAATGATCTTTCTGTGACCTTAAAAATAACAAGTATTGTGTATCCTAAGAGAACTAATCAAACTAATTCCTCGCAAAGGACACCTGTCCTCTGTGTTTTGGCATAGCTTTGTAGCGATCAGAGCAGCTCGATGAAACAAGTGTGCTGAAGCAGGGTGGACGCAGGGCTGTCCAGGAGGGTGGTGCAGACAGGGAGGTGCACAGCAACCCCACCGATTGTGCAACCCTCGGTGCTGGTGATGAGTGCCTGCTCACGTGAGTTTGCCTGGGTAGGTCAATTGGATTACTCATGAGTGAGTGCGATGTTGCACAACTCGTCCCTGAGCTGGAATTTGCATGTCTCAAATCTTCTTCTTTTACTCAAAGAAGAAAACGTATAATCAGTTAAGCAAAGATACATATACTGTGCTAGTGAAAATGGGTTTGTTTTTAATGCTGCTTTTTTATCAAACTCTTGTTTTGTTTTCTGCGGCTCCTTCACGTCTACTCCAAAGATCTGATATTTAACTTGTTAGTTGGGCTCAGCTTCCATCTACGTCCATAGCTATTTTCTCAAAGTAACAACTGGGACATGAATTCCTAAATTTGAGGCATTCATCTCCATAATAGTTCGTGGTAACGTGCCTCCCAGTCATCAACCAAGTGAGTAAATAGGATAGCATTTCTGCATATGAAGCACAGGGTGAAAATGCGCTTTCGCAAACTTCTGCGCAGGTGTTTCCACAGCCTGGTGTTTCATTTCTCCTGAGGTAAAGCTGATGCTACAGATGAGCAGTGCTTTAGGCTCTGTCCCTCAGACCCCACCTAAAGAAATGTGGTGTGCAAGTGCTTCAGTGTCATGCTCTTAAGGGGCAGGGTGCTTATTCACGCTCTCAAAGGGTGTCCATGTTTTGCTGGCAGGTGATTTCAGTAGGGAATTTGGATCAACATTTCATAACTTGTTCATCTGCCTAATTGGTTCCTGCTACTGAAGTACCCGAGCACCTGCCTGGCTCAGGTTACCAGGACCACATCACATGGTAGGAAACTACAAATCAAACCGGAGAGCTGAAGCAGGACTGAGGGGTAGGTTTTCAGGTATTTAGGCACGTAGTGGAATACTCCATGCTGTCCCTTGCTCCTGCTAGCAGGTGCTTTTGGAAATTTGCTGTCTGCCAAGCAAAACGACTTGCTGGGCATTCAGCAGGAAAACTAGGAGAGAAGCCATGGTTGACCTAGACCTACACAGGAGAAATTCACGTGTCTGGGAACAGTGACTTTACAGAATGAAGCCTTACATGGTGGGAGTCATGGGCAGCTTCATTAAGACAGCATATGCAAATACTTTTGGAGGTATTACACCACCTGATTAATTTAATGGAGGGGAAATGTAGATGCAACAAGCTGTTTATTTTTTCATTATAAAACACTCTTCCCTCACCAAAGAACAAAAAGGAAGAAGGCAAGATCTGATAGCCAGCTCAGGAGAAAAGCAGATAGTCAAGTGTAAGACAACCTCTACAATGCAGGTAGTGTGACTGGCAATTTTTTATTGCTGTGTGTACGACTATAACAAAGCAGAAACTTAGTTTTTTTGCACTGGCTAATGTGACTCAAGAGTAAGCTTTACTGCGAATATTGAATGTAGGCCTAATCCTGTCAGGTGTTGAGCACTCAATCCAGAAAGCATTTGTTGAGAGTTAAGGAAGCCAGTGGGACTACCCACATAAATAAAAAAAACCCAAACCACAAAAACAAACAAATAAACAAACAAATCCCAAACTGAGTGACTGTGTTCACACTTTATTATATCTGGTAATATCTGCCTTTCTGCATAATTATAAATGACTTTTTTTTTAGTTGCCTCATCTCAGTTTCTGCAACCTGTGCATACACAGGTTCTGTTTCTGCAAGGGTGTTCTTTAGCACTGGGAACGTGAACATGAATGCATGAGTCTGGAGCATTTTCCTGGGCTGTGCTCATCCACAGACTCACCCGTTCATTTGTGTGGGTTTTACAATAATGTTTTGTTGTTGTTTTGTGTCAACATTTGCTACTGCGCTGGCTCTGCCTTTTTCCTTCCACCCACCTTTATCCTTGTGTGTGCGCTGCCAGAGAAGTGTGGTTTGACTGAAACCATTCCAAGAGATATTGCCATGTACAGCAGTGTCACGGCTATAATTTGTCAGGCAATGTCCATGGGGCTGGCGGGGAGGCAGCACATGGGCGCAGCACTATGCGTGCCCGGGGGTCCCTGCAGCCCATCGCCAGCCGGCCCGCTGGCCAGTCCAGAGAGGGCTATGCCGCATCTCGGGGCATGGGTGTCGTATGGATGGAGGTTTTTTGGGCTGGGGCATGAGTTCAGAATTTCTGAGCTCTGCTTTTGCCCCTCTGCAGGGCTGGACAAGTCAGGCTCTCTCCTTGCACCAGATTACCACCAGCACAGAGGGATGGCTTGCAAGTGTCTTTGGGCAAAGGAGTTAACTCTGGGCATCCAAGCCTCTAGAAGCAGAAGTGGGTAAAGGGCTTTGCCAACTTTGCCAACAGATTTACTTATCCCTGCGCAGGGGCCTGCTGCATGTGAAATACTACGGGGCAGAGACGAAGCTACTATGGTTTCTGGAGAAGCAGTAGGTGAGAGGGGTGGGTTGACAGCTATTTCCTTCTCATAAGCCTCTTCCTGTGCCCTCCCCATGTTGCCGTGTTTGCCATTGCCTTTCTCAACCATCAGGTTCCTGCTCGCATATGAAGCCGTGCAACTTCTCAAATTATTATTGTTTTGAAGCTGGTTAATGCCATTGCACAGTGAAACCGCTCTCCCACCCCGCGTAAACAACGTGGTGAGGCCTCCTGACATGGTGCACGGTACAAAGGGACTCAAATACGGCTGAGCTTGTGCTGCGGAAGAAAGAAGGACCTGATCAGGACGTCTGTCGGGGGAGGGATCTGCAGTGTGAACGGGAAGAAAACCCAACAGGAGAAGGGGGGACGTCAGCTGCCAGCAGCGTCTCCTTTGAAGATCTCCGCAACCGGAGGGAGGATCAGGTTGCCAGCAAACTCTCTCTTCCCAAAACATCCTGCCCCTAAAAAAAGGAGAGTGGAGCACAGATTGCCAGGGCCCTTTTCTAATCGCCCCCTCACCGTGCAACTCTCCCATCCTGCAACTGCCACCGTGGAGGGTCCTGTAGCCAGGCAATAGTCCCTGCGATGGTTCTGCTGTGGCTGGATTGAGGGGCACAGGCAAATGCCCTGTCCTTGTAACTCACTGACCCCGTGCATTTAGCCGCTGCATTTGGGATGCAAGGCAGTTTTTGTGGTATTGGAAATAGCCAGCACCTGGGGTTTTATTTGTTTTCAAACCCCTTTGTTTCTAATATATTGTCACCCCTGGGTAGCTAGGAAGTTTCACCCATGTATGTTGTTTTGTAAACTCTTAGGCCTCATTATTCAGTGAGCGATGGTACAAATCACAGGGTCAAAGATGGGAGAGGGGGTGCTTTGTTAAACAGGTGAAAACGGGTGAGAAAGAGTAAAAGGAATGAATTTTTGGCATGAATTTTCAAATTAAGGAAGGCTTGAGCAAGAAAAAAAAAGGAAAAGCTTTTTTGGCATGGACACAGTTAAATATGAGTTTCACATTTTTGAAAAGTACAGATGATCTAAATCTATTCGTTATTTGAAATTCATATCTGGTCCTGTGCAAGAAGTGTAAAAACCGATACTGACTTTTAGGAATGTCCCTTTAGACCTTTATACACCTACATTCTGTTGCTTTTCCTTTCATCCTCATGTCAGTCAATACTTAACCCTTTTGGATTCTGACCTTTTGATAGTGTGAGGGCTCAGTATAGAGCTGATCAGATAGTTTAAAGGATATACTTGCATATTTTCACAAATCAAAGCACCACGTTTGGTTTACTGTGATTTGTGAGTTATATTGTTACAAGTACACAGGAACTTGTTCACTGAGGCACTAAGTCTCTCAAAATCTTCCCTAATTTGTGTCACAAGCCTTTATTTATTTGAAAATTCTTCCCATACATTTATTATTTTTTATTATTCCTTGCACATTAGATTGGATGTTTAAAAAGCACCCCATATCAAATCAGCAAGTGTAAAAGTTTCTGTGTGATTTGTATAGTCATTGGACCCCCCTAAATAGTCAGACCAAACAGTCTTCAAAACATCATTTGAGGCTGGTTAGTAAACACTGATATAATTTTTAAAAATCCTGTAACCCAAATGGTAATAAAAGTGTGAAATAATGCCAAAATAAACCTAAATGATAGTAAATGTGTAAAATAATGACTAAACAAAACCATTCAACCATCTCTACACATCTAAAACATTTCTAAGTAAGTGCCAGTCTCAGGCTCATAGTAATATCCTTGACTGTCATCTAGTTTCAGGAGTATAAGGAAATTGTTACAGAAAAGGTGACAAAAATACATCTTGTTGAAACTGAGAACCAAAATGAAGCAGCTATACATCAGAGACAAAATCTGAACCAAGAGAATGATAATGAGTGTGGCAAGTATTTTTTTCTTGCTTATGGGTGGAAAAGCCAGCGAAGTCTCTGTTTGAAGACAAAGCACATAGTAACATGATCATAAAAATCTCCTAATGGGGACTGTGTGATGTACAGTAAATGTATTCCTTTCAATACAGTATTCCCTCTACATGCAGTCTTTCAAGGTTGCCTCAAACTGTACTGAGGATACGATAGCACTGGCGCAGCTAGATGTGGGCAGAGCTGAACCTCCTCTTCCGTTACTACTGCTATTATTTGTGCTGTTATTATTTAATACGTATATCACAGCAGCTCCTCAGAAGCTCAGCTGAAAAACATCACCTCGTTTTTGTAAGGCAGTGTGCAGACATTGCCAAGGCACTGTCTGTGCACTGAAAAGCCTGCAGTTGATGGAAACGAGTGACATTCAGAGGGTGGGGAGACGAGTACCGTAATTATAGGTGGGGCTGGTAGTATTACCTGTTATTAAGGGCTTGCCTGACACTTCCCATTTTAAGACCTGTTTTTGGTGGTTTGTAACTACTTAGTAAACTTTAACCATTTGTCTTTCACTAGCCTTCTGTCCTTGGCTGCCAGTGCTGCTTGGTCATTATTAACAACCTGATTTATTTCATTTAGGCTTGGGGGATGGCAGGATTGGGGCTGTCGGAGGGAGCAGCAGGTTTAAAAAAAATGGAAAGACATTTTGTCATTGTGCCTTTCACTGTTTATCTGAAATAAGGACTCAAATATTGTAATGTCACAATGTTTCCTTGGATCTCTCAGCTGTCTGTCTGCATCCATCTGTGAGCTCATCTTAGACTGAAGTTTGTCTTTCTATTCTGCATCTATACAGTACCTTACACAGCTGGGCGCTGGTCCATGGCTGGTACACCTATAAGCTACAGCAGTGCCAAAACGTACGCTGGTTTTGCACAGGACAAATAGTTTTGGGAGGCAAAGAAATACTCCTTGTCCAGAAATCCTTCATGGTCTCCTCCTTATCGATTGTGGCTCCCAAATTGCTTACCTTTCCCCTCACACTTAAAGTGCTGGAAATGTTTAATATTCAAACATGAGTGGCTTTTCTTGTCAACAACAGCACCTTTTAGTAAATGCTGTTTCTGAAAATCAAAAGGCTGTTTTTCAGGCTCTGTTTAAACAGAGACACAGTGCTGTTCGGGGATTGAGCCAAGCAAAGGCTTATTCCGCCTACCTGTGTGTTTGGAAGCAGCACGGAGAGGAAGGGATTGAGACACTGGGTTCATGTTTCCACTGGAAATGAGAAACAGAGGGGCAAGATTCGTGAGGATTGTTATACTATGTCAATATGACCCTTCCCTTTGTATTTTGCTTCCTCTGATTGACTTGAAATTGGACTAAGCAGCGAGCACCGTGTTCAAGAATTCTGAATTTCTTCAGCAAAAGTCGTTTTCAACTGTAAGGGAATCATTGTTTCAGTCGTGATTTTTGTTACCCGTAAAGCTTCACAAGCCGTTTTGTTCATCTCACAGAATCACAGAATCACAGAATCACAGAATAGTAGGGGTTGGAAGGGACCTCTGTGGGTCACCTAGTCCAACCCCCCCGCCGAAGCAGGGTCACCT